>Ga0208736_1000103_pt1 | contig 26260 bp, 19 predicted proteins | sample AntDryMetagUQ255_FD_188090 | JGI IMG/M metagenome (GOLD analysis project Ga0208736, IMG submission 188090) | Polar desert microbial communities from Antarctic Dry Valleys - UQ255 (SPAdes) | ecosystem: Environmental > Terrestrial > Soil > Desert | place: Antarctic Dry Valleys | collected 2008-12-31 | reverse complement strand
CCGCTGCCGTGCTCGGGCCGCAGATAGCCGTCGACGTCGTCGCGCCGGACGCGCCGATCGAGCAGGAATCGCAGCCCGCTCGCGGCGGCGGCGTTACCCCCTGCGACCTGCATCCCAAGCTCACCTTCGACCAGTTCGTGATCGGCGACGGCAACCGCTTCGCGCACGCCGCGGCGCTCGCCGTCGCCGAGCTGCCCGGGCAGGCCTACAACCCGCTCTTCCTCTACGGCACGCCGGGCCTGGGCAAGACCCACCTGCTGCATGCGATCGGCAACTACGTCCGCGACCACGGCAACGGCCTGCGCGTGCGCTCGACGACGGCCGAGCGCTTCACGAACGAGTTCGTCGCGGCGCTGCAGGCGCGCGACGTCGACGACTTCAAAGCGCGCTTCCGCGACACCGACGTGCTGCTCATCGACGACGTCCAGTTCCTGCAGCGCAAGGCGAAGACGGAGGAGGAGTTCTTCCACACGTTCAACGCGCTGCACGAGACGGGCAGCCAGCTGGTGCTCACCTGCGATCGCCTGCCGGCCGACATGGCCGCGCTCGAGGCGCGGTTGCTCGAGCGCTTTCAGGCCGGGCTCGTCGCGCAGCTCTCGCCACCCGATCTCGCCACCCGCCTGGCGATCCTGCGCAAGCGCGTCCAGCACGACGGCATCGAGCTCGCCGACGAGGGCGCGCTGCACGCGATCGCACACGCGATCACGAGCAACGCACGCGCGCTCGAGGGGGCGCTCATCCGCGTCGTCGCCTACCACTCGCTGACCCGCCGGCCGCTGGATGCCGAGCTCGCCGCCGAAGTGCTCGCGGGCCTGTACCCCAACGCCCGGCCCCAGCGCCGGCCGCTGACGATCGAGCGCGTGCAGGACCTCACCTGCGACGCCTTCGCGATCTCCCGCGAGGAGCTGCTCTCCAGCGGGCGCAGCGGGCGCGTCGCCTGGCCTCGGCAGGTCGCCATGTACCTCGCGCGACAGCACACGGGCGAGACGCTCCCCGCGATCGGCCGGCAGTTCGGCGGACGCAACCACACGACCGTCATGTACGCCTGCCGCCGGGCCACAGAGCGGATCGCAGCAGACCCCGAAGCCCAGGCGATCGTGCAGGGTCTCGAACGCCGCCTCGATGCGGGCGACTGACGTGACCGTCGGACTTGACACACTCTGCCCACGCGATCGGACCCTCTCCGAGGCCACGACGCCAGCATCCCTCGCCATTCCCTCGTCCTTCTGCACAGCTGCACAGGCTCTATGACCTCTACCGGACATCTGAGGTGTTCATCGTGAAGTTCGCGACATCCTCATCGGAACTGCTCGCACAGCTCAGCGTGGTCTCCCGCGTCGCCTCGACGCGCAGTGCGGTGCAGGCGCTCTCCGGCGTCCAGCTCACGACCTCCGGCGCCGCCGTGGAGCTGCGAGCGACGGACATGGAGGTCGGACTGCGCGTGCCGCTTGGCGCAAAGGTCGAGCGTGACGGCACGGTCGTGCTGCCGGCACGCCTGTTGCTCGACGTCGCCCGGTCGCTGCCCGGAACGGACGCCACGCTCGAGCTGCGCCCAGCCGAGCAGGACGTCGAGATCCTGTCGGGCTCGGCGACCTTCCACATCCGCACCCTGCGCGCCGAGGACTTCCCGCCGCTGCCCGAGCCCGGGGGCGACACGATCGTCAAGGTCCCGGCAGCCGCGTTCGTCGAGACCATCAACCGCGTCGCGCGCTCTGCCTCGCGCGACGAGACGCGGCCGATCCTGACCGGCATCCTCGTCTCCGCGTCGGAGTCCGAGCTGCGGATGGTCGCGACGGACTCCTATCGCCTGAGCGTCAAGGAGACGCGCCTCGAGGAGCCGCTGGACGGCAGCTTCGAGGCGACCGTTCCGGCGCGTGCGCTGCAGGAGCTCGCCCGCATCGCGCAGACCGCCGGCGCGGACGAGCTCAGCGTGTCCGTGCGCGCCAACCAGATCGTGTTCGAGATCGGTGGCGACGTGCTGTCCTCGCGGCTGATCGACGGTCAGTTCCCGAACTACCGCCAGCTGCTGCCCGACGCCTATGAACACGAGCTGACGCTGGCCTCGGGCGAGTTGATCGAGACCGTGCGGCGCATCAGCCTGATGGCGCAGAAGAACGCCCCGCTGCGCCTGCACTTCAGCGAGGGCGAGCTGACGATCTCCGCCCAGACCCCGGACGTCGGGGAGGCCAGCCAGACGCTGCCGGTGCCGTTCGCGGGCGAACCGTTCGACATCGGCTTCAACCCGGAGTACCTGCGCGACGGCCTCGAGAGCTCCGAGGGCGGCGACCTCGTGCTGAAGCTCATCAGCCCGCTGCGTCCCGGCCTGATCGAGTCGGCTGACGGCAGCGGCTTCCTCTACCTCATCATGCCGATCCGCCTGAACGTGTAGGGAGGGGCGGCGGGACCGCGATGATCGCGACCCGTCTGAGGCTGCGCGACTTCCGCAGCTACGCCAGCGCGGACGTCGCGCTCGGTCCGGGGCTGACCGTCGTGCACGGGCGCAACGGCGCCGGCAAGACGAACCTCCTCGAGGCGCTGTACTTCGGCTGCACCGGGCGCTCCTGCCGGACCTCCAACGAGCGCGAGATCGTGCGCTTCGGCGCCGGCGTCGTGCGCGTGGAGGTCGACCTGCGCGACGAGGAGGGTCGGGAGCACACCGTGACGGTCGGCTTCGCGCCCGGCGACGCCAAGCGGATGCAGGCCGACGGCGTCGTCGTCGAGCGCCTCGACGTGCACGTGCGCCCCTTGATCTGCGTCTTCCTGCCAGACCGCCTGGAGCTCGTGAAGGGCCCGCCGGCGCTGCGCCGCTCACACGTCGACCAGGTCATCGCCGCGATGTGGCCGGCGCGCTCGGCGACCCGGCGCGCGTACGGACAGGCGCTCGCGCAGCGCAACGCGCTGCTGGCGCGGGTGCGCAGCGGCCGCGCATCGGCCGGCTCGCTACCGGCCTGGGACGCCGAGCTGGCGCGTCACGGCGTCGCCCTGCGCGACGACCGCGCCGCGGCGATCGAGCTGCTGGCGCCGCGCTATGAGCAGATCGCCACCGCGCTGGGCCTCGGCGGGGAGGGCGAGCTGCGCTACCGCCCGCGCTCGCGTGCGGTCGACGCCGCCCAGCTCGCTGCCGAGCTCGCCGAGCGCACGGCCTCCGATCTCGAACGCGGGTTCACCGGCCACGGGCCGCACCGTGACGACCTCGCGCTGCTGCGCGCCGGTCGCGAGCTGCGCGTCTACGGCTCCCAGGGCGAGCAGCGCCTGGCGTTGCTCGCCCTGCTGCTGGCCGAGCGCGAGACGCTGGCCGCGACGCGCCGCGCGACGCCGCTGATGCTGCTCGACGACGTCATGAGCGAGCTCGATTGCGATCGGCGGGCGCTGCTCGCGCAGATGCTCTCTGGAGACGGACAGAGCGTCATCACGACGACGGATCTCGCGCATGTGCCAGGCGCCGCCGCGCCGTCGGTCGTGCGGCTGGCGGTCGCCGACGGCGCGGTCCTGCAGGATGTGGTGGCGGCATGAGCCGTCGCGCCCCGCGCCCGCTCGGCATCGCGGTGCAGGCCCTGACGGCACGCATTGCGCCGGCGACGCTGCTCGGCGACGTGCAGCGCGTCTGGGAGGCAGCCGCGGGCCCGGCGATCGCGTGCGAGGCATCGCCGGTCTCCGAGCGCGGCGGCACGATCACGTTGGAGTGCTCGTCGGCCGTCTGGATGCAGGAGATCGATCTCATGGGCCCGGTGCTCGTCAAGCAGCTCGGCGCGTTGCTCGGCAACGGCCGCGTGACCGCCGTGCGGTGCGTCGCGACGACCGGCCGGCGGACGCCGCGCGAGGGTCGCTGAGACGGTCTGCGCCGCCCCTTCGCCGCTGCGATCGAGCGACCCGTCGGCGCGCCACCCCGCGCGCCCCCGGAGCGCAACCGCGAAAGCGCCGTTTTGCAGGTAAATCGAGCGGGTTTGCGACAACGGCGACACGCCCGATTGTGCTATTGTCATAACACCCGCAGCACCCGGCCCCGGCCCGTCGGACAGCGACGTGGACCCGGGGCTTCTTCACGTTCGGAGGATCAGTGGCGAAGGACGACGGCAAGTTCGACGGGCGGACCGGCGACAAGGGCTATGACGCGCAGGACATCACCGTGCTCGAGGGTCTCGAGGCGGTGCGCAAGCGACCGGGCATGTACATCGGGTCGACCGGCGTGCGCGGCCTGCACCACCTCGTCTACGAGGTCGTCGACAACTCCGTCGACGAGGCGCTGGCCGGGCACTGCACGAGGGTCGACGTCACGATCCATCCCGACAACTCGGTCACGGTCGTCGACGACGGCCGCGGCATCCCCGTCGGGATCATGGCCAAGGAGCAGCGCCCGGCCGTCGAGGTCGTGCTCACCGTGCTGCACGCCGGCGGCAAGTTCGGCGACGGCGGCGGCTACAAGGTCTCCGGCGGGCTGCACGGCGTCGGCGTGTCGGTCGTCAACGCGCTGTCGGAGCTGCTGCTGATCGAGATCCGCCGCGAGGGCCACGTCTGGCGCCAAGAGTACCAGCGCGGCGCGCCGCAGGCCCCGCTCGCCAAGGACGAGGCCTCGGCGGAGCACGGCACGTCGATCACGTTTCGTCCCGACGCCGAGATCTTCGAGACGACGGACCTGGACTTCTCGGTGCTCGAGCAGCGCCTGCGCGAGACGGCGTTCCTGACGCGCGGTCTGCGCATCGCGATCGTCGACGAGCGCGGCGAGGGGGCCTCGGCCGAGTTTCGCTACGAGGGTGGGATCGAGGACTTCGTGCGCTACCTCAACGCCAACAAGGAGGCGATCGGGCGCAAGGTCGTCTACTTCGAGGGCGAGAGCGCGGAGGGCGCCGTCGAGGTCGCGATGCAGTGGAACACGACCTACCAGGAGTCGGTGTTCTCGTTCGCCAACAACATCAACACGCACGAGGGCGGCTCGCACATGTCGGGCTTCCGTGCGGCGCTGACGCGGACGCTGAACCGCTATGCCCGCGAGAAGGGGATGCTGAAGGAGAAGGACGAGAACCTCACCGGCGAGGACGTGCGCGAGGGCCTCACGGCGATCATCTCGGTGAAGCTCTCCGACCCGCAGTTCGAGGGCCAGACCAAGACCAAGCTCGGCAACCCCGGCATGGAGGGCTTCGTCGCGTCCGTCGTCAACGCGAGCCTCGCCGAGTTCCTCGAGGAGAACCCCAAGGAGGGCAACGCGATCGTGCGCAAGGCGGTCTCCGCCGCTCAGGCGCGGATGGCCGCCCGCCACGCTCGCGACACGACGCGGCGCAAGTCCGCGCTGGAGAACTCGACGCTGCCCGGCAAGCTCGCCGACTGCTCGGTCAAGGACCCGTCGCTGGCCGAGATCTTCATCGTCGAGGGCGACTCCGCCGGCGGCTCGGCGAAGCAGGGGCGTGACCGCAACACGCAGGCCGTGCTGCCGCTGCGCGGCAAGATCCTCAACGTCGAGAAGAGCCGCATCGACAAGGTGCTCAAGAACCTCGAGATCCAGGCGCTGATCACGGCGATCGGGACGGGCGTGCGCGACGAGTTCGACCTCGCCAAGGCGCGCTACCACAAGATCATCCTGATGACGGATGCCGACGTCGACGGGGCCCACATCCGCACGCTGGCGCTGACGCTGCTGTTTCGCGAGATGCCCGAGCTGATCGAGGCCGGCTACATCTACATCGCCAAGCCGCCGCTGTACAAGCTCAAGCAGGGCTCGCGCGAGCGGTACATCGAGAAGGACTCAGAGCTCGAGGAGATCCTGCTGTCGGACAAGCTCGAGAAGATCGTCGCGTTCGATCGTCACGCGACGCAGTTCAAGCTCACCGAGGCGCGCTGGCAGCGCTTCTCCCGGCTGCTCAAGCAGTACCAGGGCTGGTCCTCGACGCTGCGCGCGGAGTACGGCCACGACACCGTCGGCTTTCTCGAGGAGTCGGGCATCCTCGACGAGCAGGTCGACTCGGTCGATCGCGCGGTCGAGCTGATCGAGCGTGACGGGATCGAGAACGCGCCCTACGAGACGACGCTGCTGCGCCGCGACGAGGAGGTGCTCGTCGTGCGCGCCGTGGAGACGAAGTCGGGCCTCGCCCGCGCGCTGAGGATCCCGCTGCGGTTGTTCGGCGCGCAGGACTACCGCAACTTCACCCGCGTGCACGGGCAGCTCATCGAGCTCGCCGGCCGCGCGCCGTTCACCGTCAAGCTCGCCGACACCACGATCGACGCCGCGTCGTTCGACGCGCTGCGCGACGCCGTGCTGACGGTGTCGCAGAAGGGCATCACGCTGCAGCGGTTCAAGGGGCTTGGCGAGATGAACGCCGAGCAGCTGCGCGACACGACGATGGACCCGGCGACCCGCACGCTGGCGCAGGTGTCGATCGAGGACGCCGCGCAAGCCGATCTGATCTTCTCGACGCTGATGGGCGACATGGTCGAGCCGCGCCGCCAGTTCATCGAGGACAACGCCCGCCTCGTGGCCAACCTGGACGTCTGAGCCATGGCTTCCATCGACACGCTCTCCGGCGGCAACATCGAGCCGCGCGCGCTCGAGGACGAGATGCGCTCGGCCTACCTCGACTATGCGATGTCGGTCATCGTCGGGCGCGCACTGCCCGACGTCCGCGACGGCCTCAAGCCCGTCCACCGCCGCGTGCTGTTCTCGATGTCCGAGAACGGCCTCACGCCGGCGCGGCCCTATCGCAAGTGCGCGTCGATCGTCGGCGACGTCATGGGCAACTACCACCCCCATGGCGACTCGGCGATCTACGACGCGCTCGCGCGCCTGGCGCAGGAGTTCTCGATGCGCTACGAGCTCGTCGACGGCCAGGGCAACTTCGGCTCGATCGACGACGACCCGCCGGCTGCGATGCGCTATTGCGTCGTCGGTGCGACTCGCATCGCCACGCCGGAAGGCACGTTGCGGATCGCCGACATCGCCGATGGCCTTGCGCCTGACAGCGAGCGTGACGCCCAGCTGCTCGTCCATGATCGGCTGGGACGGGCGGTATCCGCATCGAAGGTGTTTCACTCGGGCGATCACCCGACGCTGCGGTTGCGCACGCGCGAGGGCTACACGCTCACCGGCACGCACAACCATCCACTGCTGTGTCTCGTCGACATGCTCGGCGTCCCGCTGCTGATGTGGAAGCAGCTCGCCGAGATCGCGCCCGGCGACCGGGTCCTCATCTCGCGCACGCCGCGCATGCCCGGCGACGAGCTCGAAGGCGACGAGCGCAGCCTCGCCGAGCTGCTCGGAGCGTCTGTGTCCGAGGGGCTCGCCAGCCAGGGCTACGCAAGCCGCGCCCAGCATGTGCCCGAGCGCGTGTGGAGCGGCTCAGCCGCTTTCAAGCGCGCGTTCCTGCAGGCACTGTTCACGGGAGACGGATCTTCATCGTTGCTGCCGCGCTGCACGATCCAGGTGTCGTATTCGTCCTATAGCGGCCAGCTCGCCGACGAGGTGCAGCGCCTGCTGCTGGAGTTCGGCGTGATCAGCCGGATCTGCGGGCCGACCTCCCGGGGCGAGCACAAGCTCGTAATCACGAACCGGCGCGATGCCCGCCTGTTCGCCGAGCGGGTGGGGTTCCTCGGCACCAAGCAGCGCAAGCTGCGACGCGACCTCGAGACGATCCCGGTCGCGACCCGCGCCCTGAGCCACGATCACGTCCCATTCCTCGCGTCCTACATCCGCAATACCCCGAGGGCGCGCCGGACCGAGCGCGACTGGCTGGTGAGGCACAACGTCGACCGCATCGAGCGCTGGGAACGCGATGGTGTTGCGATCATGGAGCGGATCGCCTGCGAGGAGACGCGCCGCGTCGTCGAGCCGCTTGTCACGGGCGACTACTACTACGCGTCCGTCGCATCCGTCGACGACGCCGGAGTAGCGCCGGTCTATTCGCTGCGCGTCGACTCCGACGACCACTCGTTCCTCACCGATGGCTTCGTCAGCCACAACACCGAAGCGCGCCTGGAGCGGGTCGCGATGGAGATGCTGCGCGACCTCGACGCCGACACGGTCGACTTCGTCCCGAACTACGACGGGCGCAAGCAGGAGCCGACGGTGCTGCCGGCGCGCTTCCCGAACCTGCTCGTCAACGGCTCCTCGGGCATCGCCGTCGGGATGGCGACGAACATCCCGCCGCACAACCTGCGCGAGGTCATCGACGCGGTCGTCGCCTATATCGCCAACCCGGCGATCGACATCGTCGAGCTCATGCACCACATGCCGGGGCCCGACTTCCCGACCGGCGGGATCATCCTTGGCCGGCAGGGCATCCTCGACGCCTACGAGACCGGTCGCGGCAAGGTGCGCGTGCGCGGCAAGGCGCACACCGAGGACATCGGCCGCGGCCGCGAGGCGGTCATCGTCACCGAGCTGCCCTACGCGGTGAAGAAGGGCGGCGACGGCGGCCTCGTCAAGAAGATCGCCGAGCTCGTCCACGAGAAGAAGATCACCGGGATCGCTGACCTCGAGGACCACTCCTCTGCGCGCGGCGGCATGCGGATCGTCATCACGCTCAAGCGCGACGAGATCCCCGAGGTCGTCCTCAACCAGCTCTACAAGCACACCCCGCTGCAGACGACGTTCGGCGTGAACATGGTCGCGCTCGTCGAGAACGTGCCGCGGACGCTGGGCCTGCGCGACGTCATCTCACACTACGTCCAGCACCAGCGCGAGGTCGTCGTGCGCCGCACGCAGCACGAGCTGCGCGTGCTCGAGCGCCGCGTCCACGTGCTCGAGGGGCTGCTGATCGCGCTCGACAACCTCGACGCGATCATCGACCTGATTCGCGCCTCGCGCGACCGCGAGGCGGCGCGCGGGCAGCTGATGGATCGCTTCGGCCTGACCGAGATCCAGGCGTCGGCGATCCTCGACCTGCGCCTGTCGCAGCTGACGGCGCTCGAGGCCGACGCGATCAAGACCGAGCACGCCGACAAGGTCGAGCGCATCGGCGAGCTGCGCGCGATCCTCGGCGACGAGTCGCGCGTCTTCGCGATCATCACCGAGGAGCTGCAGGAGATCTCCGAGCGCTTCGGCGACGAGCGCAGGACGGTGATCGCCGAATCCGAGGACGAGATCGGCATCGAGGACCTGATCCCCGAGCAGCAGATGGTCATCACGATCACGAAGTCCGGCTACATCAAGTCGCTGCCGCTGACGACCTATCGCGCGCAGCAGCGCGGCGGCCGCGGCGTGACCGGCATGGACATGAAGGACGGCGACTACATCGAGCACCTCTTCGTGTGCTCGTCGCACGACTACCTGCTGTTCTTCTCCAACCGCGGCAAGGTCTACCGCTCGAAGGTCTACGAGCTGCCCGAGGCATCGCGCACCGCGAAGGGGCGCGCGCTCGTCAACGTGCTGCCGCTGCGCGACCGCGAGCGCGTGCAGTCGGTGCTCGCGACGCGTGACTTCACCGAGGGGCGCTACCTGATCTTCGCGACGCGCCGCGGGATCGTGAAGAAGACCGACTTCCTCGCCTACAACACCCCGATCAAGGCCGACGGGATCATCGCGATCAACATCCGCGACGATGACGAGCTCGTCAGCGTGCGCCGCACCACCGGCGGCGACGACATCCTGATCGTCTCGCGCAAGGGCCAGGCGGTGCGCTTCAACGAGACCGACGTGCGCTCGATGGGCCGTGACACCTCCGGCGTGCGCGGCATGAACGTCGACCAGCCCGACAACGCGGTGCTCGTGATGGACGTCGCACGCGACGACCAGGAGCTGCTCGTCGTGACCGAGAACGGCTTCGGCAAGCGCACCTCGATCGCCGAGTACCGCAAGACCAAGCGCGGCGCGATGGGCGTGGGCACGATCAAGCTCACCGATGCCAAGGGCGCGCTCGCCGGCGCGCTCGTCGTGCGCGAGCACGAGGAGCTCGTCTTCATCTCCCAGAGCGGCATGGTGCAGCGCACGGCGGTGCGCGGGATCAGCCGCTACGGCCGCCTGGCACAGGGGGTCAAGCTCATGAACATGAAGTCCGACGATCTCGTCTCGGCGGTGGCGCTCGTGGTCGAGTCGGCGGCCGACAACGAGGTCGCCGTGGACGGCCTCGCGCCCGATTCAGACGGTGGCGGCGCCAGCTGATCGGCATGGCAGACGACCGTCGCCGCCGTTCGCTACATTGCACGGACCAGAGAAAGGAGGTGGTCCGTATCAGTCACAGTTCTTGCGGGACCCTGGAGGTGCTCGGCCGCTAGGTCGGGAAGGCTGGCTCTCACCAGCGAATCCACACCGGGCCACCCCCGAGCCGGATGCCGGACTGGTCCCACCGGCATGTGAGTTGTCCAGCTCGGGTTTCAGTCCAGTCAGATAGACACGAAGGGCGCCGTTGACGCGGCGCCCTTCGTCGTTCCCGGGGCCTGTGCTGGGTCAGAGCCCGCCCGTCTGGCGGGTCGTCGCGGCTCGCCATGCCCTGTCGACGTCGGAGTGCGCGAGGCTCGACGGGTAGGGCGGTCGCCGCCAGACCTGGTTGCCGACCGTCCCGTAGTGCTCGCGCAGGAATGCCACGAGATCGCCGCGATGTGCCGCGCAGGCATAGCGCGGCGGCCCGAGGAGGCCGCGGCCGTGGAAGATGAGCCAGCGCCCGGGCAGTGCGTCCTGATACTCGCCGAAGGTGGTCTCACGCATCGCGGTGACCAGGTTGATCTGCGTCAGCGGGTCCGGTTGCTCGTCGCAGTACTGACAGCGGAAGCGGAGGCTCACCGGCATTACCGCAATGGTTCGGGCAGGTTGCGAAGCTGGATCGCTTCGGCGGATGTTGGCGCCGACGGAGTCTCTGTCAGGTCGGCAGGACTTGCGCATCAAAGCTGCCGGTCTGATCGTCGGGCGCCTTCATGCCGCTTCCGGCAGCCACTGTCGCCACGCCGGCGGGATCGTCGGGCTGGCGACGTGAATGAAGACCTGCGGGTGCGGCACGCGCGGCGCCTGGCGCGGATGCATGCCGACCTTGTGCGGCAGGTGGTCGCCCTTGCGGCGGTTGCAGGGCGCGCACGACGCAACGATGTTCTCCCACGTCGACGGCCCGCCCTTGGAGCGCGGGATGACGTGGTCGACGGTGAGGTTCGCGCGCGCGCCGCAGTACTGGCACTCCCAGCCGTCGCGGGCGAAGACGGCGCGCCGCGTGATCTTGCGGCGGTGCGTGTCGCGGGGCACCCTGACGAACGTCACGAGGCGGATCACGACGGGCCGCGGGATCGCCGAGCTCTCCGAGCGCAGCTCGTAGATCGCGCGCTCGACGATCTCGGCCTTGTCCTTCAGCAGCAGGACGGCGGCGCGGCGAACCGTGCACACGTTGATCGGTTCGTAGGTGGCGTTCAGGACGAGCACACGGCCACAATCACGTCCGCGCCGCCGGTGCCCCGGATGCGGCGCGAACCCCTGTGGGCCTGGTGGCGTCGACTGGGTCGCCATGACGCGCGGAGTCTAATGGCCCTACCCGGCAGCGGGATACGAACCGAGCACCTGGACGCGCTCGCAGTGCGCTCGCAGGCCGGCGATCGCATCGGCGACGGCGCCCTCGCGCCCGTCGCCCTGGCAGTCGACGAAGAAGCGGTAGTGGCCGAGCTGTGCGCGCATCGGCCGCGATTCGATCTTCGTCAGGTTCACGCCGCGAAAGGCGAACTCCGACAGGCAGCGCACGAGCCAGCCCGGGCTCGCGTCGCCCGGCCCCCAGAACGCCAGCGACGTCTTCGTCGGCACCGACGGATCGGGGCCCTGGGGGGTGATCGCGAGCCAGACGAAGCGCGTCGCGTTGCCGGGCTCGTCCTGCGCTCCGTCGGCGAGCACCGTCGCGCCGTAGAGCTCGGCGGCGCGGCGGGTGCCGAGCGCCGCCCACGGCGCAGGCTCGGCGGCGACGATGCGCACCGCCTCGGCGGTCGACGCGACGGCCACGACCTCAGCGCCCGGCAGGTTGTCGCGCAGGTAGCGTGCGCACTGCGCGAGGGGCTGGGGATGTGACACGACGCGCTCGATCGCCTGTAGCTCGATCGCCTCGCGCGCGATCAGGCAGGGCGAGACGGCGAGCACGAGCTCGCCGACGATCGTGACGTCGTGGTCCTCGGCGAGCGTGTCGAGCGTGACGCCGATCGGGCCCTCGAGCGAGTTCTCGATCGGCACGATCGCGCGGTCGACGGTGCCGTCGTGAACGGCCATGAAGGTGTCGCGGACGGTGCGCAGCGCCACGAGGTCGGCGCCGTCGGCGCCCGGCGCCGAGCGCACGGCCTCCTCGGAGAACGTGCCGGCCGGCCCGAGATAGCCGAGCCGCAGCCGCAGGTCGGTCGTGCGAGGCACCACTACGCCAGCGCGAGGCGGAGGGCTTCCTCCTCCTCGGGCGAGAGGCGCAGCTCGGCGGCGCCCTCGGAGATCTGCTTGGCGTACAGCCGAGCCTGGTCGCGGTGATGGATCGACGACAGCACGACGCCCGAGCGCGAGCTGTCGAGCAGCGCGATCGACGTCGACTGGCGGCCGGACATCTCGTTGTAGGCGTCGTAGCGGATCAGCCCGCAGTGCGCGATCGCGCCGTCGAGGCGCTGCTCGGCGACCTCCAGACGGCTGTCGAGGCGCTCGGCCACGCCGCTGACGTAGTCGTTGAGCGCGTGAAACGAGGCCTGGAGCGACGCGGCGTGCGCGACGAGATCCTGCGCGCGCTCCTCGCCGAGGACCGCGCGCTGATCTGCGCGCAGCCGGCGCAGCTGGCGAAAGAGGACGGCGGCGAGGCAGATGCCCACGAGCGCGAGCGCCGCGGCCACAAGCGCGACGATCCCGACGGTGGAGCTGAGCTCGGCACCCATCCGCACAGGGTAGGCGTGATCGCTACCGCGCGAAGATCGCCGAGTACTCCGAGGTGTTGTTGGTGGTGTTCACCTCGCCCGGGACCTTGCGCACCTCGACGGTGATCTTCACCCCGGGACCGATCGGCGGGGCCTGCCCGAGCGCGACCGGGACGGTCGTCTCGTTGCCGGCCGTCGTCTGGTCGACGGACTTCTGGGCCGTGATGGTCTTGCCGCTGGCCGGGCGGATGATCACGCGCACGCGGACGTCGGTCTCCGGGTTCTCGCCCTGGTTGGCGATCTTCACGTTGAACGTCACGTTGGACCCGGCCGGGATCCGGTTGGCGGACGTTCCGGGCTCGAGCGTGAGATCGCCGACGCTGACGCCGATCAGGCCGTGCCCGTGGGTGCCCGGGGTCGCCTGCTTGGCGTCGGTCTCGGCGCCCGCGCCACGCGCCGCGTCGGCATTGATCCGGCGTGCCACCGTGGATGGGTCGAGCCAGCCCTCGTTCTGCAGGAAGCTCGCCGCGCGGATCGTCTGGCGGCCGATCTCCTCGTCGTCGAGGGCCTGTTTGATGAACGCCACGGTGCGGCGCGAGTAGACGACGTCGGCCGCGAGGAACGCGCGCATCTCCGCGGCGACCGAGACGACCGCCGGCTCGGCGGTCGCGGCGTCGGTCGACAGCGCGGACGGGATCTTCTCTGCGACCTTGCCCATCGTCTCCTCGATCAGGCCGAGCGCGAGCAGCAGGTTGCGCTGCGCCGGGCGCATCGCGTCGGGAACGCCGAGACCCTCCGCCTGGCGCGTCTGCGCCTTCGCGCGCAGGCGCAGCTGGTTGATCGCCGTGCGGACCTCGGTCGAGGGCGAGCCGCTGACGGTCAGCGCCTTGAAGAACTCGTCGCTGTTGGCGTCCGCCTCGTCGATCAGCGCCGAGACCTCGCTGTTGTAGTCCTTCAGCGCCTGCTCCTGGCGGCCGTTGAGACACCCCCTGACCCCGAGGACCAAGACGATGATCACGACCAGGCCGAGGCCGGCCGCGATCAGGCGGCGCACGAGCAGCTGCTGGGGATCTGAGCCCGGACCAGCCGGAGCGGTCACGGGTTTCCGTGGCCGCGTGCGGGTGGTGCCAGGCTCGTCATCGTCGAAGAAGGACAGGACTCCGCTCCTTGCGAGTCGTCGATGGCTCAGTATGACCCCGACACCGGCGGAGGCGTCGCGGTGCAACTTTCCCGCCAGCGGCCGGTTTCCTGCCCGCGACCGCAAGGAGCCAAGGTTGAGCACGCCGAATGCAGAGCCGGTGACCCAGGCCCAGCCGCCCGTCAACGCCGCGCCCCCCGGCGAGACCGTCCTCGCCCGCTACCGGCTCTTGCGACGGATCGGGGCCGGCGGCATGGGGGTCGTCTATCTCGCGCACGACGAGCATCTGCAGCGCGAGGTGGCGGTCAAGCGGATCGCGATCGAGCTCGACCCGGCGGGCCGCGGCGAGCGCGAGGCGATCGCGGCGGCGCGCCTGTCGCATGCGGGAATCGTCGCGCTGTACGAGTCCGGCCGTGACGAGCACGCGGTCTACCTCGTCTCCGAGCTCGTGCGCGGGCGGACGCTGGCGGAGCTGATCGCGGCCGGCGAGCTGTCCGATCGCGACGTCGCGCGCATCGGCGTGACGCTCTGCGACGCGCTCGAGCACGCGCACGCACGCGGCGTCATCCACCGCGACGTCAAGCCCTCGAACGTCATCTGCCCGGACGATCCCGAGCATGGCTCAGGTGTCGCGAAGCTCACCGATTTCGGCATCGCGCTGATGGCGGGCGGCGACGTGCTGACGCGCACCGGCGACGTCATGGGGACGCTCGCCTACATGGCGCCCGAACAGGCCCGGGGTCAGGGCGTGACGGGCGCGGCCGACGTCTACGCGCTCGGCGTGGCGCTGTACGAGGGCTTCACCGGGCGCAACCCGATCCGTGCCGGCAACCCCGCGGCCACCGCGCGGCGCGTCGGCATGCGCCTGCCGGCGCTGGGCCGCGTGCGCCGCGACCTGCCGGCCGGGCTGTGCCGCGCGATCGACGCCGCGGTCGAGCCCGAGGCCGCTCGCCGCGCCCCGCTCGGCGTGCTGCGCCTCGCGCTCGCGAAGGCCGTCGAGAGCGTCGCCGACACGGCGGGTCCGATCGCCACGGATGCCGGGGTCGCGCAGACCATGCGCATGGCCTCCGACCGCGGGCCGCGGCCTGAGATCGCGGCGACGTCCGAGGCGCCGCTGTTGCCCCCGACGCGCCGCCGCAGGCGCGCGCAACACCGCCGCCCTGACGTCGCGAGCGCACCGCGCGCGCCGTTGGAGGAGCGTGCCCGAGAGCCGCTGCGCGAGCCCGTGCCCGATCGCATGCCCGCGCGCGCCGCTTCGCACGAGGCCCCCCGCGAGCTCCCCGCTTCGCGGCCGCGCGGCGCGGTGCGACGCCTGGCTCTGCGCGTGCCCGCCGCCGCCGCGGCCGCCGCGCTCGCCGCGGGCGCGTTCGCCTTGCTCGGACCGGCGCCTGTAGCCGGAGCGCCCGCCGCCGTGGCGCTCGCCGGCCTCGCGGTGCTCGCGCTGCCGCGCCTGGGCTGGCTGGCGATGGTCGCGACGCTGCTGGCGTGGCTGGCCATGACGGCGCCCGGGATCGCGCTGCTCGTCGCCGTCGCCGCCGCGCCGGTGCCGATCGCGCTCCCGCGCCGCGGGGTGGCGTGGTCGCTGCCGGCGGTGGCGCCGCTGCTGGGCGTCGTCGCGCTGGCCGCTGCCTGGCCGGCGCTCGCCGGGCAGGCCCGGGGCTTCACCACGCGCGCGGCGCTCGGCGCGCTCGGGGGCCTGTGGATCGTGCTCGTGGAGGCGCTGACGTCCGAGCGGCTGCTCGTCGGCCAGCCGCGCGACGTCCTCGCCGCGCGCGAGTGGGAGAGCTCGGCGCTGGACGCCGCGAGCGGCGCGCTGGGACCGCTGCTGTCCGGCGGCACGCTCGCGATCGCCGGGCTGTGGGCGATCGCCGCGGCGCTGCTGCCTGTGCTCGTGCGCGGGCGCTCCGCGGCGCTCGATCTGATCGCGGCAGCCGGCTGGGCCGCGGCGCTTGCGGCCGCGACGCAGGCGCTCAGCGAGGCGCTCGTGCTCGATCCGCCGCGCGGGCTCGTGGCGGGCGCGCTCGTCGGGGGAGCGATCGCGGTCGCTGCGCGGGCCGTGCGAGGGCGGGCGTGAGCGGTCTGCCTCGGTGCCCGCCTGCAAAGGGCGCGCCTGCGCACGCACGCACGCACGCGTTTGCAGCCGTTGCGTCCCTGCGGTTGTCCGTAGCATGAGCGACATCGATGAGCGTTCTGCGCAACCTGGAGACGAAGCTTGCCGACCTCGTCGAGGGCACGTTCGGACGCGTGTTTCGCTCGGAGGTGCGACCGGTCGAGCTCGCTCGCAAGCTCGCTCGCGAGATGGACGAGCACAAGACCGTGTCGGTCTCGCGAACCTACGTCCCCAACGAGTACGTCGTCTGGCTCTCGACGGAGGATCGCGAGCGCATGCAAGAGGTCGAGGCGTCGCTCATCGAGGAGCTCAGCGGGTACCTGCTCGAGCATGCCCGTCGCGAGCGGCTCGCGCTGCTGTCGCGCCCGCAGATCGAGTTTCGCACCGACGAGCGCCTGTCGCTGGGGGAGTTCGGGATCCAGACGCGCGTCGTGCGCCCTGCCGACGAGGCCGCGGAGGCTGCACGCGACGGGGAGCACGCCGTGCAGGCCGATCACGGCAACACGATGATCTACTCGACGGCGGGCCGGCTGCGCGAACCGGTCGAGGAGTCCCAGGGCACGAGGCCGACGCGCGCGCTGCTGCTCGCCGAAGGCCGGCGCCATGTCATCGCGCCGGGCGGGGCGACGATCGGGCGCAGCCGGGACTGCGACATCGTGCTCGACGACGCGAACGTCTCGCGCCGCCACGCCGAGGTGCGCCCGGGGGCGGCCGGCTCGTGGACGGTCGCCGATCTCGGCTCGACCAACGGCGTCGTCCTGAACGGACGCCGGATCGCCGGCTCCGAGTCGCTGAAGTCGGGCGACCAGCTCGTGCTCGGCACCGCCGAGACCAGCTTCGAGCTCGAATGACCCGCGCCGCCCGACCCCGCGCTCGCCGCTGTGCGCCTGCGCTGCCAACCGCCCGGCGCGGGGCTCGCTGAGCGATGCTCGAGCCAGTGTCCGTCGGGTTGAAGTTCGCCTTCCTCGCGATCCTCTACCTGTTTCTGCTGTGGGTCTCGCGCAGCGCGCTGAAGGACCTGCGCCGAGGCGCGTTCGGCGGCCGGGCGCCGGCGCAGGAGCACGCCGCGGACGCCACGGGGATGCATCCGGCCTCGAGCCTCGACGTCCTGACCGCCGACGAGGACGTCGCTCCGCGTCTCGTCGTGGACTCCGTGCCCGGCCTGACGCCCGGGATGGCCTACGACGTGTCCAGCGGCGCGACGCTCGGGCGCGGCGACGTCGAGATCCAGCTCGAGGATCCCTTCGCGTCCTCGCGCCATGCCCATCTCGTCCGCCAGGGCGCGATGCTCGTGATCGAGGACCTCGGCTCGACGAACGGCACCTATCTCAACGACGAGCTGCTGCGCGGCCCGCGTCCGCTGCACGCCGGCGACCGCGTGCGCATCGGCGACAGCAGCTTCACCTACGACGACAAGTAAGTGGCCCACCTGCCCACAGCCCACCCGAGTTCCCGGGCGCCCCGTCACGAGCCGGGCCGCTGATGCTGCGCGTCACCGCGGACCACTTCTCGCATTCGGACACCGGTCGCGCCCGTCGCACGAACGAGGACTCGTACTTCGCGCGCGCGCCGGTCTTCGTCGTCGCCGACGGGATGGGTGGCGCGCAGGCCGGCGAGGTCGCCTCCGGGGTCGCGGTCGAGGTGTTCGAGCGCGGCCTCGACGACGCCGGGACGTCCAGCGCCGAACAGCTGCTGGCCGAGCGCGTGCTGGAGGCCAACGCGCGCATCCACGAGATGTCGCAGGCCAGCCAGGACCGCGCCGGAATGGGCACGACGATCACGGCCGCGCACGTCGGCGAGTACGACGTGGCCGTCGCGCACGTCGGCGACTCGCGCGCCTATCGCCTGCGCGACGGCGAGTTCGAGCGCCTGACCGAGGATCACTCGCTCGTCGAGGAGATGCGCCGCCGCGGGCAGCTGACCGCGCAGGAGGCCGACGAGCACCCGCAGCGCTCGATCATCACCCGCGCGCTCGGACCCGAGCCCGACGTGCTCGTCGACACGTACTCCTGGCGCGGAGCCCCGGGCGACATCTACCTACTGTGCAGCGACGGCCTGACGTCGATGGTGCCCGAGCTGCGGGTCGGCGAGATCGTCCGCGAGGCGGGCAGCCTGCGCGACTGCGGGCGCGCGCTGATCGATGCCGCCAACGCCGCCGGTGGGCGCGACAACATCACGGTCGTCCTGTTCGAGCTCGAGGAGGTCGGGGGCCCGGACCCCCGCGTCGAGCAGGCGACGCAGGTGGGCACGGTCCTGCCGCCGCAGGAGGGTGGCTCGGGATCTGCGATCGCACCGACGGTCCAGGCGCCGCCGCGGACGCAGGCCCCGGCTGCGCCCGCGCCGCCGGCGAGCCCCGCGCCGGCTCGTCGCCTGCAGCCGATCGCCCCGACCGAGCCCGGCGGCGGGCGCCCCGGCGAGCGCCGGCGCGGCCGTCGCCTCGGCGCCATGTTCGCGATCCTCGCGCTGCTCGTCGTGCCGCTGGGCCTCGGCGGCTACATCGCCAACCAGGCCGTCTACTTCGTCGGCACCGACAAGGACGGCTTCGTCACGATGTACCGCGGGCTGCCCTACACGCTGCCGGCCGGGATCGACATGTACAGCACCAACTACGTCTCCGGCGTGCGACTGCGGTCGCTGCCAGCGCCGCGCCGCAGGCAGCTCGTCGACCACACGCTGCGCTCGCACGACGATGCCGCAGACCTCGTGCGCGCACTCGAGCTCGGCCGACTGGCGTCGTGAACGAGCGCAACCGCGAGCTGTTCGCGCTGATCCCGGCATCGCTGCTGGTGACGGCCGGCTTCACCGCGGTGTTCATCCAGCGCAACGACGTGCTGTCGGACCTCTCGCTGACCTACGGGCTGATCTTCCTCGGCCTGTGCCTGGGCGCGCACATGGTGCTGCGCTTCACGCTGCCGCACGCCGACCCGTACCTGTTCCCGCTGGTCGCCGTGCTCGCGTGCTTCGGCCTCGTGATGCTCTATCGCCTCGACGAGGACTTCGCGCGCGACCAGGCGCAGTGGTTCGTCGTCGGGCTGATCTTCTTCAGCGCCACGATCGTGGCGCTGCGCAGCGACCACCGCGTGCTGGAGCGCTACCGCTACATCATCGCGTCCGTCGGGATCATGCTGCTGCTGATGCCGCGCCTGGGCAACCCGGTCAACGGCGCCTACCTGTCCTTTCAGCTCGGTCCGATCGCGTTTCAGCCGGCCGAGCTGGCGAAGATCGCGATCGTCATCTTCCTCGCCTCCTACCTGCGCGACACGCGCCAGGTGCTGGTGATCGGCGCGCGGCGCGTGATGGGCATCACCTTCCCCCCGCTGAAGCACCTCGGTCCGCTGCTAGCCGTCTGGGGCACGGCGATGGTGTTGCTGTTCGTCATCCAGGATCTCGGGTCGTCGCTGATGTTCTTCGGCGCATTCCTCGCGCTGATCTACGTCGCCACGAACCGGATCTCGTTCGTGCTGATCGGGCTCGGCCTCTTCGCCCTCGGGGCGCGCGTGCTGTACGCCATCCGCCCGACGATCGAGAGCCGCGTCGACGCGTGGCTGCACCCGTTCGACGACAAGCTCTACGCGCAGGATCCCGGCGGCAGCTACCAGATCGCGCAGTCGATCTTCACGCAGGCCGACGGCGGCCTGTTCGGGCGCGGCTTCGGGCAGGCGACGATCCAGCTCGGCGACAACCCACCGATCCTGCCCGCGGCGCACACCGACTTCATCTACGCGGTCATCACCGACGAGCTCGGGCTGCTCGGCGCGTGTGCGGTGCTGCTCGTCTACCTGCTGATCATCGAGCGCGGCTTCAAGACGGCGATGCTCGCGACGGACTCGTTCTCCAAGCTGCTGGCGACCGGCCTGACGGCCGTGCTCGCGCTGCAGGTCTTCGTCATCGTCGGCGGCGTCACGAAGCTCATCCCGCTGACCGGCGTGACGCTGCCGTTCATCTCCTACGGCGGCTCCTCGATCGTCGCGAACTTCATCCTGCTGGCGCTGCTGCTGCTCGTCTCTGACCGCGCCAGGCGAGAAGCCCAAGCCCGTTGAACGCACCGATCCTCAAGCTGTTCGGGCTGTTTCTCGTGCTGTTCGCCCTGCTGATCGGGATGACGAGCTACAACAGCGTCATCAACGCCGGCGCGTACCGCGAGAACACCAAGAACTCGCGCCCGCAGATCGAGGAGCAGCGCGTGCGCCGCGGCGTCATCCGCGCTCGCGACGGCACGGTGCTCGCGCGCTCGGTGCGCGACGAATCGCAGCTCTACAAGCGCCGCTACACGCCCGAGGGCGGTCTCTTCGCGCACGCGATCGGCTACGACTTCCTGCGCACCGGCCGTGCCGGCGTCGAGCGTGAGCGCAACGACGCGCTGACCGGCAAGCGCAACGAGCTGGCCTCGGTCCTCGACCAGCTGCGCGGCAAGCAGCGCGTCGGAGACAACGTGCTGACCAACCTCGACCCGGGCGCGCAGCGCGTGGCGGTCGGCGCGCTGCAGGGTCGCAAGGGCTCGATCGTCGCGATCGAGCCGGCGACCGGGAAGGTCCGCGTGATGGTCAGCACGCCGGGCTATGACCCCAACGCGCTGGACACGAAGGCCGCCGCCGACGCCCCGCTGTTCAATCGCGCGACGCAGTCCGGCTACCCGCCGGGCTCGACATTCAAGGTCGTCACGGCCGCAGCCGCGCTCGACAGCGGCAAGTTCACGCCCGACTCGATGGTCAGCGGCAAGTCGCCGATCACCGTGTCCGGCGCTCCGCTGCAGAACTTCTCCAACGCGCAGTTCGGTCCGATCACGCTGACGGACGCGCTGACGAACTCCGTCAACGTCGTGTGGGCGCAGGTCGCCCAGCAGGTCGGTCGCGAGCAGATGGGCGAGTACATGCAGCGCTTCGGCTTCTTCTCGGACCCGCCGCTGGACTACCCCGACGGCCAGATGCGCCCGAGCGGGGTCTTCGATGCCAAGAGCAAGCGGTTCCTGCCGGCCGAGCTCGAGGGCGTCGACATCGGCCGCGTCGGCATCGGCCAGGAGCGCCTGAGCGTGACGCCGCTGCAGATGGCGATGGTCGCGGCGACGGTCGCAAACGGCGGCGTGCGGATGAAGCCGAACCTCGCCGACCGGATCGTCGACCTCGACGGCCGCACCGTTGAGCGGATCGTGCCCGAGCAGGCCGAGCGGGTCATGAGCGCCGCCAACGCGCGCAAGCTCACCGTGATGATGAGCAACGTCGTGCGCGAGGGCACCGGCGTCGGCGCCGCGCTGGAGGGCATCGAGGTCGCGGGCAAGACCGGCACCGCCGAGCTCAACATCGCCCAGCGCATCAACCAGCCGTGGTTCATCGGCTTCGCGCCCCTCGACTCACCGAAGGTCGCGATCGCGGTGACGCTCGAGAACGTCCAGGGGCCACAGAGCCAGGGCGGCCTCGTGGCCGCGCCGATCGCCAAGCAGGTGCTGCAGGAGCTGCTGGGATGACGCGGATCGCCACCGATGCGGTGATCGACGGGCGCTACCAGATCCTCGGGCACCTGGGCACCGGGGGGATGGCCGAGGTCTACTGCGCGCACGACATGCAGCTCGGGCGCAACGTCGCGCTGAAGCTCCTGCACGACCGCTTCGCGCAGGACGAGGAGTTCGTCGAGCGCTTCCGCCGCGAGGCCTCGTCCGCCGCGGGCCTGCAGCATCAGCACGTCGTCTCGATCTACGACCGCGGCGCGTTCGACGGCACGTCCTACATCGCGATGGAGTACGTCGCCGGGCGCACGCTGAAGCAGCTCGTGCGCGAGCACGGACCGCTGGACGCCGCGCGAGCGGTCGACCTCACCGTGCAGATCCTGCGCGCGGCGCGCTTCGCCCATCGCCGGGGGGTCATCCATCGCGACTTCAAGCCCCAGAACGTCATCGTCGACGAGGAGGGCCGCGCGAAGGTCACGGACTTCGGCATCGCGCGAGCGGGCGCGTCGGACATGACGCAGACGGGGTCGATCATGGGCACCGCGCAGTACCTGTCGCCCGAGCAGGCGCAGGGGCACGCCGTCAACTCGACCTCGGACCTCTACTCGATCGGGATCATCCTCTACGAGCTGCTCACCGGCCGCGTCCCGTTCGATGCCGAGTCGGCGGTGACGGTGGCGCTCAAGCAGGTCAGCGAGACGCCCGTGGCGCCGCGGGAGATCAACCCGGCGGTGACGCCCGAGCTCGAGTCGATCGTGCTGCGAGCGCTTCAGAAGGAGCCGACAGATCGCTTCGCCGATGCCGACGAGTTCATCGCCGCGCTCGAGGCGGCGGCCTCGCGCATCCCGTCGGCCGCGGCGATGGCGGCTGCCGAGGCCGCCGCCGCCGCGCTGCCGCCCGCCACCCGCGTGGTGCGCCCGCCCGCGCCCATCGCGGTGCCGGTCAACGCCACCGGGGTGCTGCCCGTGGAGCCCCATCAGGTCATCGAGCCACTTCCGCCGCCGCTTGCGCCCCCGCCGGAGTCCAAGCGCTGGCCCTGGCTGCTGCTCGCGGGCCTGATCGGCATCGGCCTGATCGCTGCGCTCGTCACGCTCGCGCTTCCGGACAAGGTGCCGGTGCCGGGGGTCGTCGGCAGCTCCGTCTCCGTCGCCACGCAGCGCCTGCGCAGCGAGGGCTTCGAGGTCACCCCCGTGCGCGACAACTCCCTCAAGCCGCGCAACACCGTCGTCGGACAGACCCCGGCAGGTGGCAGCGAGGTCGAGAAGGGCTCGAACGTGACGCTGAACATCTCCGACGGGCCGCAGATCGTGAAGGTTCCCGACGTCGTCGGGGATGGCCGGCGCGCTGCGCGCAGGACGCTGACGGCTGCAGGATTCAGGGTCTTCGAGCGGCGCATGGCCTCCGACACCGTGAAGCTCAATCGCGTGATCGCCCAGTCGCCGTCGGGCGACTCGCGGGCCGAGGGGGGCTCCAAGGTGACGCTGGACATCTCCAGCGGGCAGGAGCAGGTCGCGGTGCCCGGCGTCATCGGCAAGACCACGGACGATGCGCGCTCGGCGCTCGAGGCCGCGGGCCTGCGCGTCACCGTCGACAGCAGGGAGGACGCCAAGGAGCCCGGCACCGTGCTCGCCCAGAACCCCGGGGCGGGCGCGCGGGTGGGGCGCGGGTCGGCGGTGACGATCACGGTCGCCGAGCAGGCAAGGCAGGTCACGGTGCCGAACGTCGTCGGGCGCTCGCAGACCAACGCGACCGAGACGCTGTCGGACCGCGGGCTGAAGATCGACGTCGAGGAGACGCCCGTCGACTCTCCCGACGACGACGGGATCGTGCAGGCCCAGGCGCCCGGCGCCGATGCGAAGGCCGACCGCGGCGCGACGGTCACGATCACCGTCGGGGTCTTCGATCCCGACCTCGACCCCGACCCGGGCACGACCACGACGACGCCGCAACCCCCCGCCACGACGACAACGCTGCCGCAGTGAGGGTCGCCGTGCTCGCCGGCGGGCGCTCCTCGGAGCACGCGATCTCGCTCGCAGGCGGCGCGTCGGTCGCGGCCGGGCTGCGCTGCGCCGGCCACGACGTCATCGAGGTGACGCTGCTGCGCGAGGGCCCGTGGCAGCACGACGGGGCGGAGCTGGACCTGCGCCCCGGGCGCGGGCTGCTCGGAGCGGACGTCGCCTTCCCCGTCCTGCACGGCCCGTTCGGCGAGGACGGCACGGTCCAGGGGCTGCTCGAGCTGCTCGACGTGCCCTACGTCGGCTCCGGCGTGCTCGCCTCGGCGGTCTGCCTCGACAAGGTCGTCGCCAAGGATCTGCTGGCGCGTGCCCAGATCGCCCAGGTCGACTACGTCGGCGTGCGCGCCGCGCGCTGGTGCGCCGAGCCCGCGGCGGTGCTCGCCGATCTCGCGCCGCTTGGGCTGCCGGTGTTCGTCAAGCCGTCGCGGCTGGGGTCCTCGGTCGGGATCGCGAAGGTCGCCGAGGCGGATGCGCTCGGCGGCGCGCTCGACGCCGCGTTCGTGCACGACCCCTGGGCGATCGTCGAGGCGCTGGGCACGGGCATCGAGGTCGAGTGCTCGGTGATCGGCGCGACGACCGGCGCGACCGCTTCGCAGCCGGGCGAGATCGAGCTCGACTCCGACTGGTATGACTTCGCCGCGAAGTACGAGCCGGGCGGGATGCGCCTGCGCGTCCCGGCGCGGATCTCCGACAGCGCGTGCGAGCTGCTGCGCGCGACGGCCGTCGAGGCCTTCGAGCGCTTCGGCTGCTCGGGCCTCGCCCGCGCCGACTTCTTCGTCGACGGCGAGCGCGTCCTGCTCAACGAGCTCAACACGATGCCCGGCTTCACGACGACGAGCGTCTACGCGAAGCTCTGGGAGGCCAGCGGCCTGCCCTACGAGGAGCTCGTCACGCGCCTCTGCGAGCTGGCGATCGAGCGCCACGCGCAGGAGCGCTCGTACCGCTTCTGAGGAGTGTCGTGAGTCCTCCGCCTCACGGCACTGGCCTCAGCGGAACAGCAGGATCTCGGAGATCTCCGCGCGGTCGGCGCCTTCCGGCAGCTTCGTGATCCAGACGAGGTAGTGGCGCGCGGGCTGCCCGGCGGTGTCGAGGTCGAACTTCTCCGTGGAGGCGACCTCGCGCGTAGCGCTGACGGCCGTCCAGCCGGCGGTCGGCGGCGTTTTCGGCGCCGACCTGGGGGCGACGTAGACCGTCGCCTCGAAGCCGGGGCTCGGCGTGCGCAGCTCCAGGCGCTTGGCGGCGACGCCGGGCGAGGCGTCGATTCTGATGCCGACGCCGGCCTTCTGCAGGTCCTTGCTGCGGTAGGTCTCGGTCGACCACGTGGAGGCCGTGTCGCCGTCGACGACGGCGCTGGTCTCGTCGGCGTGCTCGCGATCGTCGCCGAGCGGGTCGAAGTCGTTCGCCGCGCGCTGGCGCAGGGGGATCGACTGCAGGCCGGCGGGCGGCGCGACGTTCGTGCGCTTGCCGGTCCCGCGCTCGGTCTGGTTGAGCCCGAGCACGGCCGTCACCACGACGGCTGCGAGCGCGGCGAGCGCGGCGAGCGCGGCGAGCGCCTTCGTCGAGCGGCGCGTGCGCAGCGGCAGGCGCTTGCGGGTGTCCTCGGGCAGGCTGCGCAGGACGGCGGTCGCCTCGCCGGTGACCTGCCCGGTGCGCGCGGTCTCGATCGCGAGCACCTCCTCGAGGTCGGCGATCAGCGACGCGGCGTCGGGGTAGCGGCGGTCGAGGTCCTTGGCGGTCGCGCGGTCGAGCACCGCCGCCAGCGCGGCCGACACCTCGGGACGGCGGACCTGCACGTCGGGCAGCTCCTCGCGCACGTGCTTCATCGCGACGGCGACCTGGTTGTCGCCCTTGAAGGGGACGTCGCCGGTGAGCATCTCGAACATCACGACGCCGAGCGAGTACAGGTCGGACTGGCCCGAGACGACGTGGCCGAGCGCCTGCTCCGGGGAGACGTAGTCGGTCGTGCCGAGCACGCGCCCGTCCGCCGTCAGCCCCTCCTGCGCGAGCGACCGAGCGATGCCGAAGTCCGTGACCTTCGCGGCGCCCTCTTCGTCGACGAGCACGTTCTGCGGCTTGACGTCGCGGTGGACGATCCGGCTGGCGTGCGCGGCGCCGAGCGCGCGCGCGATCTCGATCGCGTAGGCGATCGCCTCGGACACCGGCAGCCGGCCGTTGCGGCGGATGCGCTCCTTCAGCGTCTCGCCCTCGACGAACTCGAAGACGATGTAGGGCGTCGCGAAGCCGTCGTCGTCGCCGCCCTCCTCGCCGGCGTCGATGACCCCCACGACGTGCGGGTGGTTGAGCTGCGCGACCGCCCGCGCCTCGCGGCGGAAGCGCTCGAGCTGGTCGGAGTCGCCGGCGATCTCGCGGTGCATGAGCTTGATCGCGACCTGGCGCTCGAGCACCGTGTCGAACGCCCGGTACACCGTCGACATCCCCCCGAAGCCGACCTTCGCGTCGAGGCGGTAGCGCTGGGAGAGCAGGGTGCCGACCGGCGATGCCATCGCCCTATTGTGCAGCGCGCGGGAGCGGTGAACGTCTTCGGCCATGCGAGTCCGGCCCGGCGAGCGCGCGAGCGGCCCGCGGCGACCGCTCTACGGACGGCGCAGGCGCCCCAGGACGAGGGCTGCGAGCGCGATCCGGTAGGCCGCCCAGGGCAGCAGCGAGCGGTCGCGCTCGACCGCGCGGATCACCCTGATCGAGGCGATCGTCGCCGCGAACGAGGCGGCGATCCCGGCCGCGAAGCCCCCTGCCGCGCCCGGTGGCAGGCCGCGGCGCACGAGGCGGGG
>Ga0208736_1000102_pt1 | contig 26304 bp, 23 predicted proteins | sample AntDryMetagUQ255_FD_188090 | JGI IMG/M metagenome (GOLD analysis project Ga0208736, IMG submission 188090) | Polar desert microbial communities from Antarctic Dry Valleys - UQ255 (SPAdes) | ecosystem: Environmental > Terrestrial > Soil > Desert | place: Antarctic Dry Valleys | collected 2008-12-31 | reverse complement strand
CGACGAAAGGCACATTGGCGGCCTTCTCGATCCTCGCCCTTCCGCCCGCGAGACGGTCGACGACGGTGACGACGGCAGCCACCTGCAGGTTCTCAGACCACATGCGGTTAATCGCGTCAACCACAGATCCGCCTCGTGTGACTACATCATCAACGACGAGACAGCGGTCCTCGGAACTGATGACTGGACCTTCGATCCAGCGCTGAAGTCCATGGTCCTTTCGTTCCTTCCGGACGGAGAACGCGGTCAGGTCTGAGCTCGCGGTCAGCGACGAATAAGCCACGGGATCCGCTCCCATCGTCAAGCCGCCTACCGCTCGCGCGTCGAAGTGGTGAGCCGCCGCTGCGATCAGGACACCGAGGGCGGCAAAGACGGTTGGGTTTCCCAGCGCGCGCTTCGCATCGATGTAGTACTCGGCTTCAGCGCCGCTCGACAAGGTCACGGGCTCGACGATTAGTGCGTCGGACTGGAGTCTCGCGAGCAGGTGTGCGTATGCCTCATCTTGAGCTGCAGTTGCACCCCACGGCAATCTGGACACACGCGCTGGAGGCTGTTCGGAAAGAACGAAGTCAGACATTGCTGAGAAAAGAAGCGAGGCGGACTATCGCCATTCGAACAGATCGCCCGGACGACTGGCTTTGAGCGTAGCTCAGCAAGCCCTAGGCCGGAGGCTACCCTCGGCGCTCACGCCGTTGCCGGGGCCTCGGCGCGCGGCGGCCCGCGCCCGATCAGCCGGGGGACCACGAAGCAGCCGATGAGCATCGCCCCGCCGAACCCGAGTGCCACGGGGACGCTGTTCTTGGCCGTGCCGAGGTAGCCGAGCGTGTTCACCACCGTGTGCAGGGCGATCACCGCGAACAGCGAGCCCGTGCGCTCGTAGACGAGGCAGAAGGCGGCCCCGAGGACGCCCAGGACGGGCAGGATGAGGAGCGGGGTGTTGGTGGCGTGGATGGAGCCGAACAGGATCCCGTTGAAGACCACGGCGAGCGCGATGCCCGACCCGACGCCGAGCTTGCGGACCATGCTGTTGCGAATCGTCCGGTAGATGAATCCGCGGAAGAAGAACTCCTCGAAGATCGGGGCGAGGACGATGACCACGAAGCCGCCGACGACGAGCAGGGTCGTGCTGCGGTTGACCCCGAGATCGTCGGCCGTCGACTGCTTGCCCGGCGGGTCGACCACGGCCTGGTAGATCGTGCTGAAGACGAACCAGCCGAAGAGCGCGAGCACGGCCCAGCCGAGCGTCGGCCAGAGGCGCGTACGCCGGAGGCCGAAGTGCCACAGCCGAGGCCGCGCGGTGATCGTGGCGAACGCGAGCGGCACGGCCAGGAAGACGAGGTCGCCGGCCACCGTCGCGGCGATGAGGATTCCGGGTGGGACCTTGTCGGTTTCGAGGGTCGTGAGTCCGGCGGCCGCCGCCGCCACCACGACGGTGCTCCCGACGACGAAGGTCCCGAAGGCCCAGGCGAACAGGCCCAGCAGGCCCTGCCAGGCGGCCCAGGATGGCTCGCCCACGAGCTGGGGGACATCCGGAGGTCCTCCTCCGGCCCGGGCTGGCGTTATCGCCGCCGGCGGCTGTTCGTAGCTGGGCTGCGACCCCGGCGGACCCGCGGGGGGCGGGGGCTCGAGGCCGGGGACCGGCTGCGCGGGCGCGGGCGCCGAGGGGAAGGGCCCGGGCGAGTGGGCCGGGATGGGCTCCGTGCGGGCCGCTGCCTCCCCGGGCGGGTCCGCGGGCTCTGAGGGGTGGGAGCTCATGGGTCTTCCAAGAGTAGGGACGGCAGCTCACTCAGTGAAACGATGGTTTCCGCGCCGCCACCCCCGGCCTCGCCGCCACGGTCGAGCAACACCCCGCGCACGCCCGCCGCGCGCGCGCCCTCGACATCGTGGAGGAGCGAGTCGCCGACGTGGACCGCCTCCTCCGCGCTCGCCCCCGCCGCGGCGAGCGCGGCCTCGAAGACGGCGGGGTCGGGCTTGGCCGCGCCGACGGTGGCGGAGGAGATCACGCCGTCGACGAGCTGGCCGAGCCGCGCGTCCTCGAGGACCTGGGGCAGGGAGCAGTCCCAGTTGCTGGCCACCACGAGCCGCAGGCCGCCCGCGCGCAGCGCTCCGAGCGCCGGCGCCGCGTCGGAGTGCGCGCTGAAGCGCAGGGACGCGAGCAACGCTACGCGCACGCCGGGTGCAGCGCGCGGTTCGAGCCCCAGGGCGTGGGCGATCACGTCCGCGCAGCGGTCGCGCAGCTCGTCGAGCGAGTGCTCGTCGGCTCCCTCGAGGTGGTGCTCGAGGTAGAAGGCGATCTCGGCCTGGAAGGCCGACTCCGCCGCCTCGGCGCTCACCTCCACGCCGAGCGTGCGCCGCATCTCCGCCCGCAGCCGCGGCGCCGGCGGCTCGAGGGCCACGAGCGTGCCGAAGGCGTCGAGCAGGACGGCGCGGAGTCTCACAGGGGTCGGTGAACTCGTGGGCCGGAGAGAGCTCGCGCCCCGAGCGGCGGGAAGGTCAGGCCCAGGAGGGACACGGCAGAGCTTCTCACCGGGGCGGCGGGACGGTGCGCTCGTGCGGCAGTAGCCTGCCCGCCCATGCCCGACGATCTTGGCGTCTCGGTCCCCATTCTCGACCCGTGGCGGCGCGAGATCGGGGCGCTGATCACGGTCGTCGTGGCCTTCGTGATCGCGCGGGTGGTCGACCGGGCGTTCGTCGCTCGCGCGAGGAAGGCCACCGGGGAGACCCCGAACGACGAGCGCTCGCAGGTCACCGTCACCCGCGTGCGGCTGGTTCGCCGGCTGGTCTTCGCGGTCATCCTCGTGATCGGCTTCGCGCTCGCGCTGAGCCAGTTCGAGGTCGCCCGGCGGCTCGCCACCGGGGTGCTCGCCTCCTCGGCCGCACTCGGCCTGATCGTGGGCTTCGCGGCACGGCAGACGATCGCCAACGCGGTGGCCGGGATCTCGCTCGCGGTCACGCAGCCGATCCGCATCGGCGATCTCGTGACGGTGGAGGAGGAGACCGGGGTGGTGGAGGACGTGCGGCTCACCTACACCTTCATCCGCGACGACGAGGGCCATCGCGTGATCGTGCCCAACGAGCGCCTGGCTCAGACCGTGATCGAGAACCACACGATCGTCGACCCTCGGGTGAACGTGAAGGTGTCGGTGTGGCTGCCTCCGGGCGGCGACACGAGACGCGCTCTCGAGCTGCTCGAGGGCCAGGAGAAGGTCGAGGTGACCGTCGCCGAGGTCGACAAGGAGGGGATCCGGATCGACCTGTCGACCTGGGTCGCCACCGCGGCCGAACGCGGCCCGACGGGCGCCCGCCTGCGCGCCGAGAGCCTCGAACGGCTGCACTCCGAGCAGCTATCCTCGCCCGTCAAGAGCGATTGATTCGACCCGCCGCGCCTCAGGCGGCCCGCTCGGCGCCCAGCACACTCCGATGACCCACCGCCAGCGACAGACGCGTCGCCACCACAAGCGGCGCCCGCCGATCGTCCGCCGGGCCGGCCTCGGCCTAGCCGTGGTCGGGGCGCTGGCCGCCGTCGGTCTGCTCAGCGTCGTCGGATACGTCGCCGCGGTGGCTGCGACCGGACCGAACCTGGACGAGCTCCGCGCCATCGACAAGGGCCAGAGCTCGGTGATCTTCGCCGCCGACGGCTCGCGGCTCGGCTACGTCCAGTCCGACGAGGTCCGCACACCGGTGAGGTGGAGTCAGATGCCCGAGGACATGCGCGACGCGCTCGTCGCCATCGAGGACGAGAACTTCTGGACCCACAAGGGCGTCGACTACGGGGCGATCGTGCGCGCCGGCGTCAAGAACATCCGCTCCGGGAAGACGGTGCAGGGCGGCTCGACGATCACCCAGCAGCTCGCTCGCGCGCTCTACATCAAGGATGCCGAACGCTCCTTCGAGCGCAAGATCCGCGAGGCCAAGCTGGCCTCGGAGCTCGAGAAGCGCCGCTCGAAGCGGTGGATCCTCCGCGAGTACCTCAACTCGGTTCCCTTCGGAACGATCAACGGGCGCACCGCGATCGGGATCGAGGCGGCGGCGCAGATGTACTTCTCCGAGCGTGCCGGCGACCTCAAGCTCCACCAGGCGGCGCTCCTCGCGGGCCTCCCGCAGGCGCCGTCGCAGTACAACCCCTTCCGTAATCCCTCCGCCGCGCTGGAGCGCCGAAACGAGGTGCTGGGGCAGATGGTCCGCAACAAGCGCATCTCCCCTGCGCGCGGGCGCAAGGCTGCCCGCAAGGGCCTCGATCTCAACCGCGGAGATCGCTACACCAAGCGCCGCGAGCCCTACTTCTTCGACTACGTCCAGGACGAGCTCATCGAGCGCTACGGCGCGGGCGTCTTCCGCCGGGGGGGCCTCAAGGTGCGAACGACCGTCGACCCGCGTCTCCAGGAGGCCGGACGGCAGGCCATTACGAGCAACCTTGGCTATCCCGACGATCCGAGCTCCGCGGTGGTCTCGATCGACCCCGACACGGGCCACGTCAAGGCCATGGCCTCGAGCGGTACCTACGACGAGCGCACCTTCAACCTCGCCGCGCAGGGGCATCGCCAGCCCGGCTCGGCCTTCAAGACCATGGTGCTGGCGACAGCCATCCGCAAGCAGGTCGACCCGCGCTCGACCACCTACCAGTCGAAGCCGCTGTCGCTCAACACCGAGAAGTACGGCCCGTGGAAGGTCCAGACCTACGACAAGACCTACGGCGGGCGCATGGACCTCGTCCAGGCGACGATCAAGTCCGACAACACGGTCTACGCGCAGCTCGACCTCGACCTCGGGCCCGACGAGGTACGTCGCACCGCGAAGATGATGGGGATCACCACGAAGCTCGACGCGCTTCCCTCGGAGGGCCTCGGCGGCCTGCGGCTGGGGGTCTCTCCGCTCGAGATGGCCAACGCCTACGCCACGCTCGCCTCCGGCGGCGTACGCAACCAGCCCAAGGCGATCCTCAAGGTCGAGTTCCCCGACGGCAACACCGAGAACCTCGGCAAGCCCAAGCGCAAGCGCGTCTTCTCGGACGGGGTTGCCAGCGAGGTCACGAAGATCCTCGAGCAGAACGTGCAGCGCGGCACCGCCACCAAGGCGCAGATAAGCTGCCCCTCCGCCGGCAAGACGGGGACCACCGACGACTTCAACGACGCCTGGTACGCCGGCTACACGCCGGCCCTCGCCAGCTCGGTCTGGGTCGGCTATCCGAACGCGCTGCGCGAGATGCGCGGCGTGCACGGGATCGACGTCGCGGGCGGCACCTTCCCCGCCCAGATCTGGGGCAGCTACATGGACGTGGCCAAGGGAAACGACTGCGCGAGCTTCCCCAGCCCGCGCAACCCGGTGACGTTCAGTCCCTTCTACGGCAAGCGCGCGCAGCAGGGCGGCTCGCGCGGCTCGGGCGGTAGCCGCACCTACCTGCGGATACCCGGAGGTGGGAACAACTCCTACAACGGTGGGGGCTACTCCGACGACGGCTACCGCTCGAGCCCTCGCTTCTACGAATCGCCGTCGGACGGGGGAAGCGACACCGGCATAAGCGGCGGCGGTAGCGACGGGGGTGGCGGTGACATCGACATCGACGTCCCGGAGGTTCCGGACATCGAGTGAGCCGTCGGCGGCCGCCGCCGCCGACGGGCCGCCCGAGCGATCCACGCGGGGCGTCCACCTCGGGCTCGTCGCTCTGGTCGTCCTCGCCTTCGTCTACGGGGCGCTGGTCGTCCTCTCGGCGACGCCGGGCTCGCGCCTCGTGCCGGCGACGGCGGAGGGTCGCCGGACTGGCTGATCGGACCCCTGCGTCCGCTCGGTCTCGACGTCGGCGCCGGGCCGCTAGCCGGGCCGCTCTTCGACGCCGGACTCTGGCTCGCGTTGCTCGCCTACGCGGTCGTGGTCGCGCGGGATCCCGCGCCGCGTCGCGGTCGCGGCTGTCGGCGGGCTCCATCTCCTGTTCCTGCTCGCCTCCTACGCGCTGGCGGGCGTCTCCGTCCCGGGTCGGGCTCTGGGTGCTCAAGGCGATCGCCGCGGCGGCGTCGCTGGGGGCGGTGGCGCTCCTCGGGCGCCGCGGCCCGGCGCGGGCTCGACCCTCGCGGCGCCGCGCTGCTCGTGGGGCTGAACCCGGCTCTGCTCGTGCACGTTGGTCGGCGGTGCCCACAACGAGGCGCTCATCCTGGCGGTCACGGCCGCCGCCCTCCTGGTCTACGTAGGGGACCGCGAGGCGAGCGGCGCGGCGCTGGCCACCGCCGCGACCGCGGTCAAGGCCTCGGCAGGCGCTCCTCGTGCCGTTCCTGATCGCGGGCGCGCGGTGGCGCCGACAGGCGGCGGGCGCGACGCTCGCCGCGGCCGCGGTCGCGCTCGTTGCTGCTGATCGGCCTGGCCGGGTTCGGCTCGGAGGCCGTCGGCTGGCTCGACGCTGTGCGTGAGAATCAGGCCCGGACCTCGAGCTTCTCCCTCCCCTTCAAGACCTCGGAGCTGCTCGGCGCCGTGCTTCCCGGGGACCGTCTCGACTTCCGCGCCCCGATGCGTTTCGCCTACGCGGGGGCGCTCGCCACGGTCGCCTCCTGGCTGCTGTGGCGAACGTGGCGAGGGGCCTCGGCCTGGCTCGTTCCGTGGTACCTCGCGTGGCTGCTCGCTGGCGGCGGTTGGGAGGAGCCGACGGCTCGTGGCCGCCACCGTCGCTCACCGCGTGGACGCTCGTGATCGCGATCCCCTTCTAGAGGCCCTGCGCCGGCGCTCGGCGTCACACTGGAGCCCGATGGCCGAGCTCAGCCTGATCGAGGCGCTCGAGCGATCGCTGCGGCTTCGCAGCGATCGCGTCGTGCGCGGCCCCGGTGACGACGCCGCCGTGGTACGCGCCCGTCCGGTCGCCGTGACCTCGCTCGACACTGTGGTCGAGGACGTCCACTTCCGCCGAGCCACCCACTCGCCGGCCGACGTCGGTCACGCCGCGTTGGCCTCGGCCCTCTCGGACCTCGCGGCCATGGGCGCCGAGGCGGGTGAGGCCTACGTCGGTCTCGTCTGTCCCGAGAGCCTCTCCGGCGAGCAGGCGATCGCTCTGGTCGAGGCGGCGGAGGCGCTCGCCGAGCGGACCGGGGTGACCATCGCCGGCGGCGACGTGGCGAGTGGGCCGGCGCTCGTGGTCACGATCGCCGTGACGGGCTGGACCGACGATGCGGAGGCGCTCGTCGGCCGCGACGGTGCGCGGGCGGGAGACCTGCTCGGGGTGACCGGCGCGCTCGGCGGCTCGGGGGCCGGCCGGCGGCTGCTCGAAGGGCTCGAGGCCGATCTCGCCGCGGAGCTCGAGGCGGCGCTGGTGTATCGCCACCGCCGCCCCGAGCCCCGACTCGAAGCCGGGCTGGCCCTCGCCCGCGCTGGAGCCTCCGCGATGATCGACCTGAGCGACGGCGTCGCCACCGACGCGCGCCACCTGGCCGAGCGCAGCGGGGTCGCCATCGCCGTCGACCTCGGAGCCCTCCCGCTCGCCGAGGGCGTGGCGGAGGTCGCCGCCGCCGCGGGGAACGATCCCACCGCCCTCGCGGCCACCGCCGGGGAGGACTTCGAGCTGATGCTGACCGCGCCGGCGGCGCGGCGCGCGGCCCTCGAGCGCGCTGCCGCCGGGGCCGGTACCACCCTGACCTGGATCGGCGGGGTCAGCTCCGGCGGCGGCCTCGAGCTGCGCGGCCGCGCCGCGGCCTCGGCCGAGCTGCGTGGCTTCGAGCACGGCGCGGGAGGCTCCGGCCGCGAGCGCTCCTCGGGCGACTCTCGTTCCCGGATCTAGCGCCGCAGCGCCGAGCGCGTGCCTCCGAGCGAGCCCGGGCCGGCGTGGGTCAGCGGCCCGCGCAGGGGCGGCTCCGGCGGCCGGGGCGGCGGCGCGCCCGCCTGCTCCCCGGCCCGCGCGGCGAGCACCGCCACCAGCGAGCAGAAGGCCCCGACGAGAACGCAGCCGAGCAGCGCGGCGGGCGGGCTCACGTGGCCGCCGGCCACCAGCAGGCACAGGTACCAGAGCCCGTCGAGCGGGCCGAGCGAGAGTCGCTCGAGGTAGAAGACGGCGACCGCGAGAGGGAGCACGAGACCGGCCATGACGAGGACGAGGCCGAGCCGCGGCCGTTCGATGATGGCCGCGCCCGACCAGAGGTGCACCGCAGGCACGAGGAAGAGCGCGGCCAGGGGGTCGAGCGCCCAGACGGCGAGGGCGGCGAGGCACACCGTCAGCGCCACGGCCGCGCCGGCGGCGGGAGCCGACGGTCGCGACAGCCCGTGCAGGCGCCGCACCAGGGGGCGCCGCCCGAGAAACCAGCCCAGGGCGCTGACCACGGCGAGGCTCACGAGCAGGACGATCGCCCACGTGGTCGGGGGCTCGGCCGCAGGCGGGATCGCGACAGCGAACCCGGGCACGAGGGCGACCAGGTCGAGCAGCCGCAGGAGCGCGTAGGCGACTGCGAACGGGAGTGCGCCGGCGAGCGCCCACAGGGTCCACGCCCCGACCCTCCCGCGGCGGCGGCCCGCCCGGGCGAAGCCGTCGGCGACCGTGACGAGCGCCGGGACGAGCAGGGCGAAGGCGACGAGCAGGACCGACCACCCCGGCACGACCTGGCGTTCGCCGGCGAGATAGGTGCTCGGCGGCTCTGCGCGGGGAAGCCCGCGCTCGTCGAGCGCGGAGATCGTGCGCAGCACCGCCGTTGCCAGCGCTGCGTAGCGCTCCTCGTCCAGCGCGTCGAGCGAGCGCTCGGGGGCGGGCAGCTCGCCGCTGCCCGAGAAGCGGATCGCGTGGAGGCCCCGCTCGAGCATCACCCCCTGGGCGCCGAGGCCCAGGGGAAAGCCGAGGCGCACGAGCTGAGCGGGCACGCTCTCTTGTCCCGGCAGCGACCCGATCTCCTGGCGCACCGCGTCGCCCGCCGTGCGCGTCAGCCGAGCGCTCGTCCGCGAGGAGTCGTTCGACCACTCGATTATCGGCGACTCGAGTGTGGCGCGCGCGCCCAGCCCCGAGAGGGCGAGGACGGCCTCGACCCTGACCGGGGGGAGATCCTGGGCCAGCCGGCGGGCGCCGGCCTCGTCGATCCGCGCGCCCTCGAGGGAGACGAGCGTCACGGTTCGCCGCGAGGGCCGGCCCTCGAGGGCGCGCCCCAGCTCGAGCAGCGCCGCGGTGTCGGCCGCCCCGGCGACCGGGCCGCCGGGCCCGACTCCGTCGCGACCGGCCACGACCACGATCTGACTCTCCGTCGAAGCCGTCCCGGCGCGCCGGCCGATCACGTTGGCGAGCCGTCGGCCGCCCGCCTCGAACCGGTCGATGCGCGTCTCGAAGCCACTGGCGGCGAAGGACTCGGCCACGAACCGCGCCGACTCCGAGCCGGGCGGACCGGCCCCGCGGCGCTCGGGCCTCGCGCTCGCCTCGGCGATGTCCTCGGCGTCGGCGAGCGCGCGCGAGGGATCGAAGAGCTCGTCCGCGGTGAGCCCGCGCGGCAGCGGCGCGGGGCGGCTCTCGACCGCGAACATGGCGACGAGAACGGCGAGCAGGGCGGGCACGAGGGCGGCGCGATAGATCCGCGGCTCGATCACTGCGCCAAACCTATCCCTCAGCCTGCAAGCGCACCGGTTCCCCCGACCTACAATCCACCGTGAGGGAGATCACATCTCAACCCAGCCCCCGCGCATCCTTCTCGTCGACGACGAGGAATCGGTCCAGAAGCTCCTGGCTTACCCCCTGCGCAAGGAGGGATACCACGTCGTTCCCGCACGCGACGGCGAGGAGGCGCTGGAGCGCTTCAACGAGGGCTCCTTCGACCTGATCGTGCTCGACGTGATGCTCCCGAAGCGCGACGGCTTCGACGTCTGCCGGCGTCTGCGCGCTCGCAGCCCGGTGCCGATCATCATGCTGACCGCGAAGTCGGAGGAGTTCGACAAGGTCCTCGGACTCGAGCTCGGCGCCGACGACTACATCACCAAGCCGTTCTCCATGCGCGAGTTCCGCTCGCGGGTGAAGGCGGCGTTGCGGCGCGTCCAACTCGTGCGCGAGCGCGAGCGCGACGGCGACGGGGCCGGCGAGCCGCTCGAGCTCGGGGAGCTAGAGATCGACCTCGGCAAGCGCGCGGTGACCGTCCGCGGGACTTCCGTGCGGCTTACCTACGTCGAGTTCGAGATCCTGGCCACCCTGGCCCGCAGCCCCGGACGGGTGTTCAGCCGCACCGCCCTGCTCGAGCGACTGTGGGGCGACGCGGCCTACCGCGACCCGCGCACCGTCGACGTCCACATTCGCCACCTGCGCGAGAAGCTCGAGCGCGACCCCCGCGACCCGGAGTACATCTTCACCGTGCGCGGCGTGGGCTACCACTTCCGCGACACGTGATGGCCAAGCTCTCCGGCTTTCGCCTGCGCTCGCTCGCTAACAAGCTGGCGCTGCTCTTCTCGGCCATCATCGCGTTCGCGTTCGCGGGCGTCCTCCTCTACGTCGTGCCGCAGCTCCAGTCGAACCTCGAGGAGCAGGCCCTGCGCGACCTGCGCCGCGTGACCCAGGTGACCTTGGAGCCGCTCGACGACGCCATGGGCAGCGACATCACGGAGACTCAGCTCAATGAGCTCGTCCGAGCGGTCTCCGACCGCTCGGACGCGCGGGTCATGCTGCTGGGCGTCCAGCGCTCGATCGCGGCGCCCGGCCGCCCCTCGGAGGCCCCGACCCTGTACGTGATCTCCGACTCGCGCGTCGAGCCGCGGGCCGAGCGGGGGCGAGGCCTCGCCCAGGCCGCGATCGCCCGCGACGATGTCGAGGACGCCATCGGGCGCGAGGGCGGCGATCCCGTCGCTCGGGTGGCGGCACCGCTCTTCTTCGCCGGGCGCGCGGACTGGGTCGCCGTCTACTCGCGCGACCTCTCGGAGGTCGCCGAGATCGTGGGCCTGATCCGACGCCGGGTGCTGGTGGCCGCGGCCGTGGCGCTGTTAGTGGCCAGCGCCGCCGGCTACCTCGTGGCACAGGCCTTCGCGCGGCGGGTGCGGCGCGTCGAGTCGGCTGCCCAAGCGGTGGCCAGCGGCAACTTCGTCGATCCCGTGCCGGTCGACGCGGCCGACGAGGTTGGCGACCTGGCGCGGGCCTTCAACGAGATGCAGGAGCGCCTGGCGCGGCTCGACCGTGCGCGGCGCGAGTTCATAGCCAACGCGTCGCACGAGCTGCGCACCCCCATCTTCTCGCTCGGAGGCTTCGCCGAGCTGCTGCAGGACGAGGATCTCGACCCCGAGACCCGCGACGAGTTCCTCGGTCAGATGCGCGAGCAGACCGAGCGCCTGAAGAAGCTAGCCGCCGACCTGCTCGACCTTTCGCGCCTCGACGCCGACGCCCTCGAGCTCCGGCCCGAGGCCGTCGATCTCGGCGAGCTCGCGCGCGACATCGCCGCCGAGTTCACCCCCGCGTTGAGCCAGGCCGGAGTCGAGCTCGAGCTCGAGCTCGCCGATGAGGTGGAGGGCTGCTGCGACCGCCAGCGCATCGGCCAGATCGTGCGCATCCTGCTCGACAACGCGCTTCGCCACACTCCCGAGGGCGCGCCCGTCCGCCTCGGCGTCAACGCCGCGAACGGCACCGCGCGCGTCACCGTGGCCGACGAGGGGCCGAAGCTGCGCGGTCGCGGCGTCGACCGGGCCGTGGTCCGCCAGGCCTTCGAGCGCTTCTACACGGGCGACGCGGTGGGCGGCTCGGGACTCGGCCTGGCCATCGCCCGGGAGCTCGCGGGGCGCATGGACGGCGGCATCCGCCTCGACGCGGGCGAGCGGGAGACGGTCTTCACCGTCGAGCTTCCGGCGGCGGGGCCGGCGGGCGAAGAGCCGGTCTCCGAGCCGGTCCTCGAGCCCGCGACCCGATTACTCTGAGCTCGGTGGGCACCGGCTCGGGCGAAGCCGGGCGCGCGAAGCTGCGTGCACTCGTACGAGCCCTAGCGCTTGAGCTACGCGATGCCGTCCTGCCTCACCTCGGAGCCCACGCCGGCCGCGCGCACGGGGCGGAGGCCGCGGCCGGCGGCGACGTGACCTTTGACATCGACGCCCGCGCAGAGCGTGCTCTCGCCGACTTCATCGCCCGCGAGGCCCCGGCGCTCGCCTTCTTCTCCGAGGACCGGGGCCTGGTCCGAGGCTCGCCCTCCGCCGGCGACGGGTCTCCGAGCGTCCTAGTCGTCGACCCCATCGACGGCACCCGTCCCGCCCTGGCCGGGCTCGAGTCGTGCTGCGTCTCGGTCGCCGCGGCGCCGCTGCGCGAGGGCGTGACCATGGGCGAGGTCTCGCTCGGCTGCGTGGTCGAGATCCCCTCGGGCCACGTCTTTCTCGCCGAACGGGGACGCGGCGTGCTCGAGGCGCCGCTCCTCGCGCCCTCTCCGACCGACAGGCTCGAGCGGATGTTCTGGGCCTACGGCTTCCGGGGACGCCCGGCGCGCCCGACCGCCGAGGTGCTCGCCGAGCTCATAGACCGCTCGTCGGTCGGCGGGGGGACCTTCGAGCTCGGCTCGGCGGCCTTCGACATGACGCGCATCCTCACCGGTCAGCTCGACGCCTACGTCGAGCCCGGCCCGCGCCTGGTAGACGAGGTTCCGGGGCTGCGGGCCGAGTTCGAGCGCGTCGGCGGCGGCGCGGTGCTCAACAACTCCCCGTACGACCTCGCCGGGGCGTGGCTGTGCCTGGTCGAGGCGGGCGTGACGGTGACCGATGCCCGCGGTCGCCCGCTCGACGACCGGCCTCTGCTCGGCTCCGGGGCGGAGTACCAGATGTCGGTGGTGGCGAGCGCCAGCGACGCCCTCCACGCCGAGATCCTCGCCGCGCTCGACCGCGGCCTGGCGCGCCTGACCGGCGATGTCGCTCCCGACGTCCTGCGGGCCGTCCTCGATTAGCGCCTCCGACCTGCGGGCAGGAGCAGAGGGTGATGCAGGTCGCGGACACCCGCACGGTCTCCCTTGCCGTTCCTCCGGACCCGGAGTTCCTGGTCTTCGCCCGGCTCGCCCTCGGGGCGGTCTGCCGACTCACCTGCCTGCGACCGGACGAGGTGATCGACCTCAAGCTCGCGGTCACCGAGGCCGCGGCGGGGGTGCTCGACGAAAGCGCCGAGCCGGGGCCGGCGCCCGAGCGCATCGGCTTCGCCTTCGAGCTCGAGCCCGACCGCCTCGTCCTGGAGGTTCACGGCTGGCTGCCGTCGGAGCTCAGCGTGGAAGAGCGTCTCCTCGGGAAGGCGATCGTCGAAGCCACGGTCGACGGTTGCGAGAACCTCGGCGAGCTCATCCGCCTCGAGAAACGCCTGGTCTCGCGAGCGAGCTCTAGATGATCTAGGCTGGCCGCCGGCTCGGCCGGCGCGACCGCAACCCTGCCCCTTGCCTCTCATGTCCCCGATCGCGGCGCCTCAGTCCGCCCAGAGGAGTTCCTCTTGCTTCAGCCGGTTGGCGTAGGCCACAAGTCGCTCGCGGACTACACCCACCTCGTCGGTCGCCCGCTGGTCGAGGAGGTCCGCGCGCTCGCCGAAGGTCTCGAGGGCCTCAAGGTCCTGCACCTCTCGGCCACGGCCTTCGGCGGCGGGGTGTCCGAGCTTCTCTACTCGGTCGTTCCGCTCATGCGCGACGTCGGCATCGAGGCCGAATGGCAGGTGATCATCGGCCGCGAGGAGTTCTTCAACGCGACGAAGCTGATGCACAACGCCCTCCAGGGCCACCCCCTCGACCTCTCGCCTCACGATTGGCGCGTGTGGGAGGAGTACAACGAGATGAACGCCGAGATGCTCTCCGGCGGCTGGGACGTGATCATCGTCCATGACCCGCAGCCTGCCGCCATGCGCCAGCACGTCGTCGACAAGGCCCGCAACTGGGTCTGGCGCTGCCACATCGACATGTCGACGCCGCACCCGCCGACGATCGATCGCCTCGTGCCCTACGTCGTCGACTACGACGCGTCCGTGTTCCATCTCCAGGACTACGTGCCCCCGGGCCTCGACGGGGCCGCCGAGCGCGTCAACATCGTCCCACCGGCGATCGATCCCCTGTCGCCGAAGAACATGGCCCTGTCCGGCGAGGACGCCGGCTTCGTGTGCGACCAGTTCGGCATCGACATCGACCGCCCGCTCATGTGCCAGGTCTCGCGCTTCGACCCGTGGAAGGACCCGATCGGGGTTATCGACGCCTACCGCCTGGTCAACGAGCAGATGCCCGAGGTCCAGCTCGCGCTCGTGGGCTCGATGGCCACCGACGACCCCGAGGGGTGGCAGTTCTTCAACTCGACGATGGAGCACGCCCAGGGCGACATCGACATCAAGATCCTCAACAACCTCAACAACGTCGGCGCGATCGAGGTCAACGCCTTTCAGTCGCAGGCCGACGTGGTGATCCAGAAGTCGACTCGCGAGGGCTTTGGGCTGACGGTGTCCGAGGCGCTCTGGAAGGCCCGGCCGTTCATCGGTGGCGACGTCGGCGGCATCCCCCTTCAGATCCAGGACGGGACCTCGGGCTACCTGGTCTCGAGCCCCGAGGAATGTGCCGAGCGCACGCTGCGGATCCTCCGCGATCCCGGGCTCGGCAAGTGGCTCGGCCGGGCGGGCAAGGAGTACGTGCGGACGCACTTCCTGACCCCGCGGCTCCTGCGCGACTGGCTGGGCATCTTCCGCGGTCTCGGGTAGCAGGGAGCCGTGAGCGCCCAGCCTCAGATCGTGCTCGTCTCCAACCGCGGTCCGGCCGCCTTCGAGCGCGACGAGGACTCGGGCGAGCTCGTGGCTCAGCGCGGGGCCGGAGGGCTCGTCACCGCGCTCACCGGTCTCGTCCACCACCGCGACGCGCTCTGGATCGCCTCGGCCATGACCGACGCCGACGTCGAGGCCTCGCGGCGCTACGACGGCTCGTTCGACTGCGAGCTCGGCGACACGACCTACCGCATCCGCCTCGTCGAATCGAGCGCCGAGGCCTACGACGGCTTCTACAACCTGGTCGCCAACCCGATGCTGTGGTTCATCCAGCACTACCTGTGGGATCTCTCGAACGCTCCCGACATCCGCTCGGGCGAGACCGACGCCTTCGAGCGCGGCTACCGCGTCGTCAACGAGGACATCGCCCGCGCGGTGATCGCCGAGATCGACAAGGGCGAGCAGGCCGTCGTGATGCTCCACGACTACCACCTCTACCTCGCCCCCAGAGCCATCCGCCGGGCGCGACCCGACGCGTTCCTGCACCACTTCGTGCACATCCCCTGGACCCAGCCCGACGCCTGGCGCGTGCTGCCCTCGGGCATGCGCGAGGAGATCTACGAGGGCATCCTCTCGAACGACATCGTCGGCTTTCACACCAACGCCTACCGCCGCAACTTCCTCATGTGCTGCCAGGAGCTCCTCGGCCTTCCCGTCGACTTCGACGCCGGCACGGTCGAGTTCGAGGGCCGCGAGGTCTGGGTGCGGGTCTACCCGCTGCCGATCTCGGCCGAGGCCTTCAGCCGCAACGCCGAGAGCGACGAGGTGCACGGCTTCGAGGAGGAGCTCCTGCGCCGCCGCCGCGAGCACCTGATCCTGCGCGTCGACCGCGCCGACCTCTCGAAGAACGTCCTGCGCGGCTTCACCGCCTTCGACCTGTTCCTCTCCCAGCACCCCGAGTTCCGCGAGCGGGTTACCTTCATCGCCCAGCTCGTGCCCTCGCGCCAGGACGTGCCCGAGTACGTCGAGTACCTCGAGAAGATCGAGGCGCTCGTGGCCGTCGTCAACCACCGTCACGGGACCACCGACTGGATGCCCATCCACCTCAAGCTGCGTGAGAGCCTGCCCGAGGCGGTCGCCACCTACAAGCACTACGACCTGCTGATGGTCAACGCCATGTTCGACGGCATGAACCTGGTGGCCAAGGAGGGCCCGCTCGTCAACGAGCGCGCCGGGGTGAGCCTGCTGTCCGAGAACACCGGCGCCCACGAGGAGCTCGGCGAGTACGCCCTGTCGGTCAACCCCTTCGACGTGCAGGAGCAGGCCGACGCCATCTACCGCGCGCTGACCATGTCCTACGAGGAGCGCGAGTGGCGCGCCGAGGGACTCAAGCGGCTCGTCACCGCCCGCGATCCGGGCGACTGGGTCGACGAGCAGCTGCGCGACGTCGAGGCCAAGCGCGACGGCGGGGAGCGTCCGGTCCATACCGAGTAAGCGCTCAGGGCCCCCGGCGGACCTGCCGTCTCGTTCGCTGTATGCGGGCCCGGCGGCCGCCGGAGCAAGCGACCCGTCCTGACGTTCCCTCGCCGCCGGTCGACCCCCGACCGCGCGGCGCGCACCGGCTCACCGCCGGGCCCTACCTGGGTAAGCGCTGGGTCCCGGGATCTCTCCCCGCCGCGCTCGGCCGTACCCGCCACTGCTACCGTGGTGCGGCTTCATGGCCCTGTACGACCTGATGCTCATCCTCGACGCCGAGGCCCCGGACGAGCGCCGGACCGAGATCCTCGACGGCATCCGCCAGGCGATCGAGGCCGACGGTGCCCTCGTCGAGTCCCAGGACTGGGGCGCCCGGCACCTGGCCTTCGAGATCGGCGGTCGCGAGGACGGCGCCTATCACCTGTTTCAGCTCGAGGCCGCGCCGCCCCTGCTCGAGCGCCTCGGGCGCACGCTGCGGATCACCGACGACGTGCTCCGCTTCCGCTTGATCCGCCTCAAGCCGGGACAGCCGACGCCCCCGGCGCCTCGCCCCGACGCGCGCAGCAGCGATGATGAGCACGGCGACGCCCCTTCGCCGGTGGCCGCGCGTGCGGCGGCCGATGCGCCCGCGCGTCGCTGAGGCGAGCCGAGCGACCGCCGCGGCGGGGAGGGCGGCGGAGCGCCACCAGCTTCGTCGGCTCAGGCGCGGGTGAGCGCCCTCGGCCCTCCGCGAGCGACTCACAGGCCCCGATTGCAACAGGACTGCGAAAGCTCTCCGACTTTGCTGGAACTTCGCCTCGCCGGGCCTCTTTTCCGGGTGAGCGCACCGCTACAGTCGGCCCGACTCCCGCGACCGTCCGCCGATAAGACAAGGAGCACCAATGGCAGCCACCAACATCAACCGCGTCGTGCTGACCGGCAACCTCACGCGCGATCCCGAGCTGCGCACGACGGGCAGCGGTACGCCGGTCTGCAGTCTCCGCCTCGCCTGCAACACGCGCCGCCGCGACGCCTCCGGCGAGTGGATCGACAAGCCGAACTACTTCGACGTCACCGTGTGGGGCGCGCAGGGCGAGAACTGTGCCACCTACCTCCAGAAGGGCCGGCCGGTCGCCCTCGACGGGCGGCTCGAGTGGAGGGAGTGGCAGGACAATCAGGGCAACAAGCGCCAGTCAGTCGATATCATCGCCGATTCCGTTCAGTTCCTCGGCTCGCGTGACGGGGCCGAGAACGGCGGCGGGCGCTTCTCGGCGCAGAGCGACGTTCCGGCCGACACCGGCGATTTCGAGCCGGCTCCGGCGGGATCCGGCGCCTCCGACGACGACATTCCGTTCTGATCACGACCAGGTAGGGAGCTCGAAGCGTGGCAAGACAGCGTGGCCGACAGCCGGCGGGTAACCGCCGGCGGGACAACAAGAGAGGGCCGGGAGGCGGTGGACGCCGTAAGCCATGCCCGTTCTGCCGCGACAAGATCGACCTGGTCGATTACAAGGACATCGCCTCGCTGCGCCGCTCGATGAGCGACAAGGGCAAGATCCGGTCGGCCCGGATCACCGGCTGCTGCCGGCGGCACCAGAGCCAGCTCGCCCGCGCGATCAAACGCGCGCGCGAGCTGGCGCTGCTGCCCTACGTGGCACCGGGCGGAGACAGTACGGGCCCCCCCGGCCGCCGCGAGCGGTGAGGACCCTGCAAACCTTCGCATTCCGGCGTCCTCGGTCGCTCGCGTGCTGTTCGCACGCGTCGCTCCCTGCGTCCTTAGACTGCTTGGTTTTCGGATCCTCGCTGAGCCCGGTTCCTCCTGACCGGGCGCCCTGATGGCCCAGGCGATCCTTCTCCAAGACGTCGAGAAGCTCGGTGAGCGCGGCGACGTGATCGACGTCTCGGCGGGCTACCTGCGCAACTACCTGACGCCGCAGAGGCTCGCGCAGCCGGCCACGGCCGGCTCGATCGCGGATGCTCAGCGGCGAGTCGAGGCAGCCGAGCGGGCGCAGCGCGAGGCGGCCGAGCGAGCCGGCGAGAACGCTGACCTGCTGCGGCGCACGGTGCTCACGATCCCGCACGCCGCAGGTGAGGACGGGCGGCTGTTCGGCTCGGTCACCGCGCAGGAGATCGTCGATGCCGTTCAGCAGGCGCGGGGGATCCGGCTCGACCGCCGCAAGGTCGCGCTCGACCAGCCGATCCGGGCGACCGGCACGTACATGGTCACCGTCGAGGTACACGACGGCGTGACCGCGGAGGTCAAGACGATCGTCACGCCGCAGTAGTGGCCCCTCCCGCGCGGGAGCACTAGCGTGACCCTCGCCGCGCCGCCCGAGGCCAACGGGCGCGTCCCGCCGCACAACCTCGAAGCCGAGTCCTCGGTGCTTGGCGCCATCCTGCTCTCCGAGCGCGCGCTCGATCCCGTGTTGATCGACGTCCACCTGCGTCCGGAGGACTTCTACCGGGAGCGCCACCGCCAGATCTTCCGGGCCATGATCCGGCTCAAGGAGCGGACGGAGCCGAGTCCGATCGACACCACCACCGTCGCGGCCGAGCTCGACGCCCAAGCTGCGCTCGAAGAGGTCGGTGGCCGCGACTACGTTCAGCAGCTGCCGAATCTCGTGCCGGCGGCCGGAAACGCGGCCCACTACGCGCGCATCGTCAAGGGCCATGCGCTCGAACGACGGCTGCTCGACGCCACGCGCGAGATCCAGGAACGGGTCTACGGCACCCACGGCGATCCGCGCGACCTCGTCGACGAGGCCGAGGAGAAGCTGTTCAAGATCGCCCACGACGGCACGAGCGGCGAGATCCGGGCGATCGGCGACATCCTCTACGAGGAGGTCGACCGGCTCGAGAAGCTCTCGCGCGACAGCATCGCGCTGACCGGGACTCCTTCGGGCTTTCGTGATCTCGACGACCTGACCGGGGGTTTTCAGCCAGGCAACCTCATCGTGCTTGCTGCTCGACCTTCGATGGGTAAGTCGGCGCTGGCGACGAACATGGCTGAGAATGCTTCTCTTGACCATGGCCTCGGGGTAGCGCTCTTCTCGCTGGAGATGTCCGAGACGGAGCTCGCGCAGCGGTTCATCGCCTGCCGAGCGAAGCTCAACGGCGACGACCTGCGCAAGGGGCGCGTCAAGCCCGAGAGCTGGCCCAAGGTCGTGCGCGCCACCGAGCAGCTCGCCGCGGCGCCGCTGTACGTCGACGACTCGAGCGACCTCGGCATCCTCGACCTGCGCGCCAAGGCGCGACGGCTGCACTCGAAGAGCCCGCTGGGCCTGATCATCGTCGACTACCTACAGCTCATGCGCCACGAGGGCGGGCGTGACGCTAGCCGCGTCGAGCAGGTCGGCCAGTTCAGCCGGGGGCTCAAGATCCTCGCGCGCGAGTTGAGCGTGCCGGTGATCGCGGTCTCGCAGCTCTCGCGCGCGGTCGAGTCACGGCCCGACAAGAAGCCGATGCTCTCTGACCTGCGTGAGAGTGGCCAGATCGAGCAGGACGCTGACCTCGTGATGATGATCTACCGCGACGAGTACTACAACCGCGAGGAGTCCGAGCGTCCGGGCGAGGCGGACGTGATCGTGGCCAAGCACCGCAACGGACCGGTGGGCGAAGTCGCGCTCGCCTTCATGTCGCGGTATCCGAAGTTCGCCGATCTGGCTCGCGAGGCGGGACTTCCCGGTGGTCCCGTGGGCGCCGCGACGTAGCCGGCCCGCTCCGGACCCTAGACTCGCAGCCATGCCGGGACTCGCGATCGTCGGCGCCCAGTGGGGCGACGAGGGCAAGGGGAAGGTCACCGATCTGGTGGCCGAGCGCTCGGACGTCGTGATCCGCTTCCAGGGCGGCAACAACGCCGGGCACACCATCGTCCGCCGCGGCGAGGTCTTCAAGCTCCACCTGATCCCGTCTGGCATCCTCCACCCCGGCAAGATCTGCGCGATCGGCAACGGGGTCGTCATCAACCCGCGCGTGCTGACCGAGGAGATCGACGGCCTGAAGCGCCGCGGCATCGACACGAGCGGTCTGCGCATCTCGGCCAACGCGCACCTGATCATGCCCTACCACCTGATGCTCGACCAGGCCGGCGAGGCCAAGCTCGGCAAGCTCGAGATCGGCACCACGCGCCGTGGCATCGGACCCTGCTACGCCGACAAGGCCGCCCGCCTCGGCATCCGCGTCCAGGACCTGCTCGACGAGAACATCCTCAAGAAGAAGATCATGACCGCGCTCGAGCCCAAGGGACAGTCGCTGCGGCCGTACGCCAAGGACCCGCTGCTCGACCTCCACGCCATGACCGAGGACTACCGCACGCTCGGCCACCGCCTCGAGCCCTACATCGCCGACACCTCGCGGATCGTGTGGGACACCCTCGACCGCGACGGGCTCGTCATCTACGAGGGCGCGCAGGGCACCCTGCTCGACATCGACCACGGCACGTATCCGTTCGTTACGTCGTCGAACCCGGTCGCCGGCGCGGCGTGCGTGGGAGCAGGCGTAGGACCGAAGGACATCGACGACGTGTGGGGAGTGGCCAAGGCCTACACCACCCGCGTCGGCTCCGGGCCCTTCCCGACCGAGCTCTTCGACGAGCTCGCCGACCACATCCGCGCCCAGGGCGGCGAGTACGGCACGACCACCGGCCGGCCCCGGCGCTGCGGATGGCTCGACCTCGTGGCGCTGCGTTACGCGGCCCGCATCAACGGCCTGACCGCACTCGTGATCACCAAGCTCGACGTTCTCACCGGCATCGACACCCTCTACGTGGCGACCGGCTACCTCGGCTCGGAGGGCGCGACCTTCGAGGAGTTTCCCTACCACCAGTCGATCGTGCACAAGGCACGCGGCGACCTCACGCCCCTCCCCGGCTGGGAGGAGGACATCACCGGGGCCCGCTCGCTCGAGGACCTGCCCGAGAACGCCCACCGCTACCTCGAGTTCGTGTGTGACTTCGTCGGGGTGCCGCTGGCCTTCGTCGGCGTCGGTCCGGGACGGGAGCAGATCATCGCCACCGAGGTGTCCGAAGGCGCGATGCGCGCGGCGGCCTGAGACACGCGCGACCCGGGCGCGCGCCCGGTCGGGCCCGAGCCCGCCTACGCCCGCACCACCCGGGTCGAGGCAAGCATGTCGTGCAACGCCCGGTTCTCGTCGTCCCAGAGCGGCCAGAGCCAATCGAGGATCGTCGGGATCGACAGGAAGAAGCCCCCGACGAAGCCGAACAGCAGCTGCTTGATAGCGAGCTCGCGCAGCAGGCCGGCGCCCCAGCTGAAGGGCTGACCGTCCATGCGGACGGCGCGGATGCCCAGCCACTGCTTGCCGAGGGTCTGGCCGTTGCGCGCTCCGTCGCGCTGCATGAAGAAGGCGCCATAGAGCAGGGCGAGGACGAACGAGACGAGCACGCCGAGGACGATCAGGATGATTCCGAGCGCGCCACCGTTGTTGACGATGGCCAGAGCGGTCCCGGGCGCGATCAGCACGAGGACGATGAGGGTCACCACGAGACCGTCGAGCAGGGTCGCCCCGACGCGCCTTCCCCAGCTCGCGAGCGCGACGCCCGCGGGAAGACCGGCGGTGCGGGCCACGGGCTGCTGCCAGCCCCCGGGCGGCACCGGCCCCGAGTAGCCGGGCGAGCTCGGAGCTCCCGGCGACTGTGGCGCGGCGGGAGACTGGGGTACGCCGGGGCTCTGCGGCGAGCCGGGCGACTGCGGGGCGCTCGGCGACTGCGGACCTCCGGGCGACTGTGGACCTGCCGGGGGGGGCGCGGGCGCCGGCGACTGAGGTGCGCCGGCGGGGGGCGGCGCCTGAGGCGCCGTGCCCGGCGACTGCGGGTCCGGCGGCGGCGAGTGCGGCGCACCCGCGGGCGGAGGCGCCGGGGGTACGCCGGGCGACTGCGGTCCGCCCGGCGACTGGCCCCCCCGCGGAGCCTCGGGTCCGCCCTCTCCTTCTCGCTCCGGTGGCGGGGTGGTCACGCCGACGTCACCCGCGGACGACTCGGGTCGAAGCAGCCATGTCGTGGAACGCTCGGTTCTCCTTGTCCCACAGGGGCCATAGGTAGTTCAGGAGCGTCACGAGGTAGAGCAGGGCCATCACCAGCGCCCCGACCCCGGCGGCGTTCGAGAGGGTGAAGGCATACAGCACGATCAGCGGTACGTAGCCGAACACTATGTACTTCATCAGCCAGTGACGTACGGCCACGGTCCCAAGCTTGACCGGCCGGCCGTCCTTACGCGCGACGCGGATCCCGAGCAGTTGCTTTCCGAGTGTCTGGCCGTTGCGAGCGCCGGGGCGCACCATGAGCAAGCCCGTGTAGGCCGCGTAGAGGGCGAATCCGATCAGGAAGTTCGCAACGGCCCCGGCCGTGGCGACGCCTTGACTTCCCGTCGCCACCGTTCCGAAGCCAGAGGCGATGGTGACCACGATGCCGATCAGGAACGACACGATGAACCACAGCAGCGCGTCGAGCAGTGTCGCTCCGAGCCGGGGCCCCCAATCGGCGAGCGCGCCGCTCGACGGCGCCGCTGCCGTCTGCCAGCCGCCGGCCGGAACCGGACCGGAGTAGCCGGGCGCACTTGGAGCTCCCGGCGATTGCGGCCCGGCGGGAGACTGAGGTGCGCCCGGGCGCTCAGGCCCGGCCGGAGATTGAGGCGCCGCTGGGTCTTGTGGCGCCGCGGGCGACGGTGGGGGCGCGAGCGGAGACTGTGGCCCCGCCGCCGACTGTGGCCCGTTCGGGCTCTGCGGCGCGACATGGCTCTGTGGGCCGCCCGGCTGGTCCGTGGCTTCGCGCCGTGGCGGCGGAGTGGTCATGCGCGCGACTCTAGACGACCTCCGGACGGAAGGACCTGGCGCGAATCGCGGCCCGGTGGCCCGCTGTCGGCGAGCACGAGGCGCTCACCCCGGCGCAGCAGACGGGCCCCCAAGGCGAGCGCGGCCAGCAGCGCCATGGTGGCCATGGTGATCTGCACGCTGAGCAGGCCCTCCGGTGTCCAGTAGACATCCTCGAGCTCGAGCAGGAGGGCCGACTCGTCGAGCGTGAGCCCCATGCCGGTGCCGAAGGCGATCGCCAGCGGGGCCTCGAGCCCTTCGTCGTCGGTGACCATCGCCGCGGCTCCGCTCGTGAAGGCGAGCGCGATGCCGGGGACGAAGTGATGGATGTGACGGCGGCCGACGCGGAAGTCGCGGAAGGGGCCGAACGTCGCCCGCCCGCGCAGGACGTAGGTGATCCCGCGAGCGATCGCGAAGGTGGCGACGAACGACGCGAGCAGATTGAACAGCGCCTTCTCGCTGCCGGAGACGTCGGTGTACCCGGCGACCGCTACGCGAGCCGTCTCGGCGGCCGCCTCCTCAGCGGCGCTGAAGAGGTGGTCCGCATCGTGCGGCAACGGCGCCGATCCGCGCCGCCATACGCGTCCGAACTCGAGCGCGAGCGCCGCCGATGTCGCCGCCGTCGCGACCAGGCCGATGCCGAGGGTGCGCCGTTCGGCCGGGCCCCAGCCGCGCAGCAGCCGTCGCCGCGGGCGCCCGAGCTGAAGCTTCAGCGCCACGGACAGTCCCCGTGGTGGGCGCTCGGGACCGCGCGCGGCGCTCGCCGCCACGCGCTTGGCTCGCCGTCCGCTCGCCGCGACACGCCCACCGCTCGTAGCCCCGGGTTCACCTCGGCCACCGCTCGATCAGTTCCCCGCTGGGCACCTCGCGCACCGCTCGCGCCGGCACGCCCATGACCACGGTGCGCGGCGCCACCGACCGGGTCACGAGGGCTCCCGCGGCGACGAACGCCTCCTCGCCGATCTCGACGCCCGGGAGCAGCGACGCCCCGCCGCCCACGCGGCAGGCCCGGCGCAGGACGACACCCTCGAGCGCTTCGCCCGGAGCGTGGCGCCCCATGGTCTGGTCGTTCATGGTCACGACTCCCGGACCGACGAAGACCTCATCCTCGAGCTGGCTGTAGGCGGTCACGTAGCAGTTGCTCTGGATCCTCACCCGGGCGCCGACCGCCACGTCGTTCTCGACGGCCGACCCGCGCCCGAGAACCGACTCGTCACCCACCCGCGAGCGTTCGCGGACGTGAGCCTGATCGCCGACGACGGTCCGCTCTCCCAGCCAGGCACCGGCGAGCACCACGGCGTTCGCGCCGATCGTCGCGCCCGCGCCGACCTCGGCCGGCGCCGGAACGGCGCGCGAGGCCGTGGACCGAGGGCCGAGCCGGACCGGCTTGCCGAGCACCGCGCCGTCGCCGAGGCGAGCGCCCTCGCCGACGACGGTGCCGGCGTGAATGACCACGTGCCCCCCGACCTCCACGCTGTCGGGCAGCTCGACGTCCTCCCCGACGAAGAGGCCGGGAGCCCGCTCATCCCGCGGACGCAGGCCACCGGTCCCCGGCGCCGCGAGGTCAGAGCGCGGCGGCACGCGAAGGGGTGTCCGGAGCGCCGTCCGCGGTGGAGGGGCCGTCTTGCGAGGCGCGAGCGCGCCGCGAGCGCAGTGAGCGATCGAGCTGCTCGAGCACGCGCACCACCCGCACCCCGCTCTCGGCCCCGGAGCGCGGCTCGCGGCCCTCGCGCACGCAGTCCAGGAAGTGACGGCACTCGATGCGCAGCGGCTCCTCGTTCGAGACCCGCGGGCTCCACACGTCGCCCGAGCGCGCGATGTACTCGCCGTAGGAGGAGAAGTCCTGGTCAAAGCCCTTGTCGTAGACGGTGACCTTCTGCTCGAGGGCCATGTCGTCGAAGGTCGCCATCCGCTTCGAGCCGACGACGGTGAAGCGGCGCTCCTTGTGCGGGTCGAGCCAGGAGAGGTGCAGGTGGGCGGAGAGGCCCGAGGGAAAGCGCAGGTGACAGAAGACGACGTCCTCGACGCCGTGGCGCATGTAGCTTTCGCCGAAGGCCTCGAGCTCGGCCGGCTCCTCCCCGGCCAGGCGCAGGAGCACGGCGACGTCGTGCGCCCCGAGCGACCACAGCGCGTTCTCGTCGGCGCGCAGCTTGCCAAGGTTGAGCCGGTTGCCGTAGAGGTAGAAGAGGTCGCCGAGGTCGCCGGAGTCGGCGATCGCCTTGAGCTTCTCGAGGCCGGGGTGGTACTCGAGCAGGTGGCCGACCATGAGCACCCGCCCGGCGGCGCGCGCGGCGGCGGCGACCTCCTCGGCCGCCGCGAGCGACTGGGCGAGCGGCTTCTCCACGAAGCAGTGCTTCCCTGCGGCGAGTACCCGCAGTGCCACCTCGGCGTGCGTGGGCACCGGCGTCGCGCAGACCACGGCGTCCAGCTCGGGGTCGGCGAGCAGCTCGTCGAGCTCGGCGCTCACGCGGACGCCCGGCAACTGGGGTGCAGCGCGCTCGCGCGCCGCCTGCGAGCCGTCGCAGAGCCAGCGCAGCTCGGCGTCGGGCAGACGGTCGAAGTTGCGCGCCAGGTTCGGGCCCCAGTAACCGAGGCCCACGACCCCGACACGGATCGGGGAGCCGCCGGGCGCGCCGCCAGTCATCGCGCGGCAGTGTATGAGGCCAGGAGGTCGCGAACGCGCTCGCCGGCGCGACCTCCGCCGTAGAGCTCGGGCCGCTCGCCGGAAGGAGCGGGACGCCCGAGGGCGCTCAGCGCAGCGTCGGCATCGAGGTCGACGAGCGTGTTCCAGCCCGCCTCGACCGTCTCGACCCATTCGGTGCGCTCGCGCAGCGTCACACACGGGACGCCGAGCAGATAGGCCTCCTTCTGCGCGCCGCCGGAGTCGGTGAGCAGGGCGCGTGCGCCCATGAGCAGCCGGAGGAAGTCGAGATAGCCCAGCGGGCGGGTGAGGCGCAGTTGCGGTGCGCGCTCCAGCCGGTCGCGCAGCGCCGGCGCCGTCTCGAGGCGCGCGCGGGTGCGCGGGTGGACCGGGAAGACGGCATCGAACGGGAGCCCCTCGAGGACCTCGACCAACCGCTCGAGCCGCGCCGGATCGTCGACGTTGCCGGCGCGGTGGGCGGTCACCAGCACGTAGTCGCCCTCCTCGACGCCGTGCTCGACGAGCGCCCGGGAGCGCTCCGCGGCCAGCGGAGCAAAGGAGAGCGCGACGTCCGCCATCACGTCGCCCACGAGCTCGACCTCGCCCGCGACCGACTCTCGCCGGAGGTTCTCGACCGCGGTCGGAGTCGAGCACAGGAGCAGATCGCTCGCGTGGTCGACGAGCACGCGGTTCAGCTCCTCCGGCATCCTGCGGTCGAAGGAGCGCATGCCGGCCTCGACGTGGGCCACGGGCACGCGAGCCTGCGCGGCTGCGAGGGCGCCGGCGA
>Ga0208736_1000101_pt1 | contig 26372 bp, 27 predicted proteins | sample AntDryMetagUQ255_FD_188090 | JGI IMG/M metagenome (GOLD analysis project Ga0208736, IMG submission 188090) | Polar desert microbial communities from Antarctic Dry Valleys - UQ255 (SPAdes) | ecosystem: Environmental > Terrestrial > Soil > Desert | place: Antarctic Dry Valleys | collected 2008-12-31 | reverse complement strand
GCGGGTCGAGACGCGCGGAGGCCGAGTAGCAGACGTTAGTTGCCTACCGTTCTGGGAAACTAGGCGCCCGTGACCTACGTCCTCCTCGCCGTCTCCTTCCTCCTGATCGTCGTCGGAGCGTTCTTCTTCACCAACGCCGTCGAGTGGTTGGGCGTGCGGCTCGGCCTCGCCCAGGGGGCGGTCGGGAGCCTGCTCGCCGCCGTGGCCACCGCGCTGCCGGAGTCGGTCATCCCGGTGATCGCGATCGTCATGGGCGGCTCGATGGAGCAGCAGGAGATCGCCATCGGGGCGATCATCGGCGCGCCCTTCCTGCTCGGCACGCTCGCCATGGCAATCGTCGGCTTCTCCGCCTACCTGTACAAGAACCGGCGCGACCAGGATGAGGCCATCCGCTCCGAGATCGAGACCGGCCAGCGCGACTTCGCCTTCTTCGCCGTCTTCTTCGCGGTGGCCATCCTGATCGGGGCGATCGGCGCCCCGAGCGGCATCCGCATCGCCGCGGCGATCCTGTTCGTGCTTGCCTATGTGGTCTACACGGTCTGGACCGTCCGCCGCGGTCAGGGCGGCGCGGAGGCCGAGCCCGACGCGCCGCTCTACTTCGACTGGACCCGCGACGACCCGCCGAACAACTTCCAGCTGGGCGCTCAGCTCGTCGTCTCGATCGCGGCCATCGTCGGGGGCGCCAACCTGTTCGTGGCCGAGATCGAGGCCGTGGCGATGCAGCTAGGTTTACCGATCCTCGTGCTCGCGCTCGTGCTCGCCCCGCTGGCCACGGAGCTCCCCGAGAAGCTCAACAGCATCATCTGGGTGCGCGAGGGCAAGGACAGCCTCGCGCTAGGCAACATCACCGGGGCGATGGTCTTCCAGTCGACGCTGCCGGTGGCCTTCGGGATCGCCTTCACGCCGTGGGAGCTCCAGCCCGAGGCCGTCGTCGCGGGAGTGGTCGGACTCGTCGGAGGCTTGCTCGCCTGGTGGCGGTTGCACAAGCGAAGCTTCGGCGGTCGCTACCAGCTGATCTGGCTCTCGCTCTTCCTCGGCTTCGTCGTCTACGCCGTCGTCGCAGCCTGACTCGAGCCGGCGGCCCGGCGCCCCCCTCACACCGCGCCCGAATAGCATGCTCGCGCGATGGACCAGCGCCGCGAACCTGTCTTCCTCGAAACCGATCGCTACCGGATCGAGGGCAAGCTGACCCTCCCGCGCGAGGGCTTCCGCAGCCGCCTGTCGGACTACGTCAACCAGGGCGAACGCGACTTCTTCTCGATCGAGGACGCGGCCGTGACCCCCCTCGACGGCTCGCGCGAGGCCCAGCAGGTGGGTTTCATGCTCGTGGCCCGGCGCCACGTGCGGCTCGTGATGCCGCTCGAGGACGCGGGCTAGAGATTCAGACGCGCTCGGGCACGCGCGCGCGAGCGGCGTCGACGAAGCGGCCGATCACCCGGCTGCGCACGTCGACCTCGGGATGCCACAGGGCGCCGAGCGCGAAGCGCCGCTCGGGTAGCTCGACGGCCTCGACGATGTCGTCCTCGACCGAGAAGCCGGTGGCCACGAGACCCTCGCCGATCTCGCCAGCGCCCTGATGATGATGTGACTTGACCGTCGTGCGCTGGCCGCCGATGGCCTCGGCGGCCAGCGAGCCGGGCTCGAGGCGGACCTCGTGCGCGCAGAAGACGCCGGGCTCGAGGCGGTGGCGATCGCTGCCGAGCACGTCGGGAAGATGGGGCACGAGCGTCCCGCCGGCGGCCACGTTGAGCAGCTGCATCCCGCGACAGATCCCGAGCAGCGGCAGGTCGCGCTCGAGCGCGAGGTGGGCGAGCGCCACCTCGAAGCGGTCGCGCGCCGGGTCGGTCCCGGTCACGCTCGGGTGAGGCGGCGCGCCGTAGGTGAGCGGGTCGATGTCCGAGCCCCCGGCCAACAGGACGCCGTCGAGGAGGTCGAGCAGCTCGTCCGGGCGCTCGGCGACCGCGTCGTCGGGCGCCAACAGCAAGGCCAGGCCGTCCGCACGCTGGACCGCGTCGGCGTAGGCGCGCGGGAGCATGACCGCCGCGTCGTTCCAGACGCGATAGCTCACGTCCTCGACGGCGGCACAGAGGCCGATGACCGGGCGTCTCACGCGGGCAACGCTAGCGAGCGCCCGCGTCGCCGGCCTCGACCTGCGCCGCGATCAACGGAGAGGGAGGGATTCGAACCCTCGAGACGGGTCGACCCCGCCCACGCGATTTCCAATCGCGCTCCTTAAGCCACTCGGACACCTCTCCGAGGGAGGCAAGGCTAGATGATCGATCCCGCGGCCGCGTGCGCCCGGGGACGCGCCAGAGCGAGCTGGCCGCGGACGCAGGCCGAAGCCGATGCTGGTGGCATCGGCGAGGACGAGGACAAAGGTCCAGCGAAGCTATGGCGCGTCATCCGGGCGTGCGGGGTCGTGGGATCGATCATCTCGATGATCCGCGCTCAGAGCCCGAGCTCGCGCACGCCCTGCTCGTTCCAGCCGAGATGGTGCGCGAGCTCATGGCGCAGCGTGCGCTCGATCTGACGGCCGAGGAGCTCGGGATCGTGACCGAAGTCGCGCTCGAGGGTGTCCTGATAGACGATGATCCGGTCCTCGTAGAGGTCACGCGCGATCGTCCCGCCGAAGTAGTGGCCGTAGGCGCCGGCCTCACGCCCCCGGTGCGAGACCACGACCGGCGTGTCCTCGACGAGCTGGCGGAACTCGTCGGGCAGCCGGTCGATCGCCTCGCCGACCAGCCGCTCGAACTCGGTCGGCTCGCGGCCGCGGGCGGGGAGCCGGGCCAGCTCCTCGCTTCGCTCGACGACGCGCTCGAACTCCCGCTCCTCCATGCCTCGGCGCCCGCCGAGGGTCACGGTGGCCCACGCGGTGCCGAGGACGAGCGCTAGCGCTCCGGCCAGGAAGGCGACGAGCTCTCCCGCCCCCGAGAGCGACGGCGGGTTGATCAGGAAGAGGACCGTCCCGACCACGAAGGCCGCGCCGGCGGCCGCGCGCAGGACTGGCTTGAGCGGCTCGAGCACGCCTCGGAGGTTAGGCCGCGGTTCACGGGGCCAAGCGCGGCGCGCCCCGCGCGCGCCTACCGGGCCCGCTGCGATCTAACCTGCGTTCGCGGGGTTCCCCGTCGCCTGACCGCCCTCGTCAGGCACGCCCGGGTTCTCCTCGGCGCCCTTGCGCGCGCCGGCGCCCTGCTCATCCTCGTCGTCGGCGATCTCCTCGGGAGGTGCGTCCTCGGGGAGCTGGTCGGACTCGTCTCGGTGGCTCTCCACGGCTAACGCTCTACCCGCGTCTCCGCAACTTCAACCCGGCCGAGGCGCGAGGCGGCCCTAGGCCGCCTCGCGCAGCTCCTCGAGCTCGCCGCTCTCGGCGAGCAGGCGCAGCGCCGCCTCCTCGACCTTGCGCGTGCGCTCGGCGTTCATGCCGAGCTCGGCGCCGGTCTCGCGGACCGACTTCGGCTCGCTGCCACCGAGCCCGAAACGCAGGGTCACAACCTTGCGCTCGTCCTCGGGAAGCTGGCCGACGACCTCGCGGACCCGCTTCTCGCCGAGCGATGCCCCGACCTCCTCGTCCGGCTGCGGCCGGTCGCTCGGGAGCAGGTCTCCGAGAGCGGTATCGCCGTCCTCGCCTATCGCCTGGTCGAGGCTGGTCAGGTGCCGGGCGATCTCGCGCGCCTCGAGCACGAGCTCCTCGGACAGCTCTGCCGCCTCGGCGATCTCCGCGTCGGTGGGGTCGCGCCCGAGCTTCTTGGCGAGCTCCTGCTCGACCTTGCGCACCTTCCGCTCGCGCTGGCCGATGTGCACCGGCACGCGGATCGTCCGGCCCGAGTTGGCCAGGCCACGCTGGATCGACTGGCGGATCCACAGCGTCCCGTAGGTCGAGAACTTGAATCCTCGCCGCCAGTCGAACTTCTCGACGGCGCGGATCAGCCCGAGCATGCCCTCCTGGATCAGGTCGCCCAGCGACAGGCCCTGGCCCTGGTAGCGCCGCGCCTGCGAGATCACGAGGCGTACGTTGGCGTTGATCATCCGGTCCTTGGCCTCGACGTCGCCACGCTCGAACCGCTTCGCGAGCTCAATCTCCTCGGCCGCGGTCAGGAGCGGGTAGCGCGTCGCCTGCTGAAAGAACAGCTGGACCGAGTCCAGGCTCGGGTCGACGGGCCGCGACTCGGCCGCATCCCGCGCAGTCGACTCCACGGCACGAGCATCGCGCCGGCGGCGCTGACGCTCGGTCTGGGTTGCTGCTCCGTTGATGATGTTCACTGCCACTTGCGTTCCTCATTCCTTCTATAGTTCGGCAACTGTCGAAGTTTAGCAGCGCGCGCGCCGCGGCGACGCGCTCGAAGCCGTCCTCAAGCCGGTCTGTGCGCGCCGTCCACGACGCAGCCGAGGAGGCCGGGGAAGCGGGCCTCGAGCTCCTCGAGCCGGAGCGAGACGAGCCGCTGCGTGCCGTCGGCGCGGGTGCGCGTGACCCCGGCGTCGCGCAGGACCTTGAGGTGGTGGCTCAGGGTCGACTTGGACACGGGCGCCTCGAGGTGCCCGCACGCGAGCTCCGAGCCTCCGCCCAGCGCGCACACTATCTCGAGCCGGACGGGGTCGCTCAGGGCATGCAGCACCTCGGGCAGGCGCAGCGCGTCGGTCGATGGGTGAGACGGTGTCCTCACGATCGTTCGGAAGTTCGATTCATCTAGAACTAGAATAGTGCCCTACGGGGTACCCGTCGAAACTGGAAGAGGACGTATGGCCAAGATCTGGGTGCTCGACACCGACACGAAGGGCACGGGAGCGGAGATGGTGCCGCTCGAGAAGGTTCTGCGCAAGCCCGACCCGAAGCCCGAGCCACGCTTTGTCGCGCCCGCCCCGGAGCCGCGGGCCGAGCGGGAGCAGGAGCCCAAGCCGCCGCCGAGCTTCAGGGTGATCGACGTAATGACCCGGGAGGTGCTGGCCGACCGCGCGGGCACGCAGGAGACCATCGTGCTGCTCGAGGGCAGGCGCAGCGTCGTCGACGTGACCGTTGACGTCTGGGATCCCGAGGCGGAGATCTGGCGCCGGCTCACCCACGGCGAGCGCAAGGTCCTGTGGGAGCTCCGCGGCCGGCGCGGGCGCGGTGCCCGGTCTCAGGCCTCGGGATGAGCCCTCGGACCAGCTCGGCGCCGCATCCCCGAGCGTCGTCGCGAGCAGGTAGGCGACAGCGTCGGCGCCGGGCGGCGCCAACCGGTCTGTTCGGCAGGAGGACCTAACGTGAGGCCATGACGGCCGCGAGCGAGGAAGAGCCCGTCTGGGTTGGCCTCGACCTCGGAACGCAGAGCGTGCGGGCGCTCGCGGTGTCAGGCAGCGGCCGGGTGGTTGGGAGCGGCTCGCGGCCTCTCCGAAGCCGGCGAGACGGAACCCGCCACGAGCAGGACCCCGAGCAGTGGTGGGAGGCGCTCGCCGCCGCCTCGCGCGCCGCTCTCGGCGACCTGGCGCCGGAGCGCGTGCGGGGGGTGGCGACCGACGGGACCTCGGGGACGGTCCTGCTCGTCGACCGTGCGGGCGCCCACATCACGCCCGCCTTGATGTACGACGACTCCCGCGCGAGCGACCAGGCGGAGCGGGTCAACGAGGGGGGCAGAACGGTCTGGAGCTCGCTGGGCTACCGGATGCAGGCGAGGTGGGCGCTCCCGAAGGTGCTGTGGATGCTCGAGCAATGGCCCGAGCTCGCGCGCGGCGCGCGGCTTGCCCACCAGCCCGACTACATCAACCGGAGGCTCTGCGGGCACGAGGTCCCCGCCGACACGAGCCACGCACTCAAGACGGGCTACGACCTGATCCATGAGGCGTGGCCGTGCGAGGTGCTCGAGAGGCTCGGGGTGCCCGGGGGCCTTCTGCCCGAGGTGGTCCGGTCCGGCTCGACACTCGGAGAGGTCTGCGCGGAGGCCGCTCGTCAGACCGGAATCGCGGTGGGGACACCGGTGATCGCCGGGATGACCGACGGCTGTGCCGCTCAGCTCGCGACGGGCGCGCTCTGCGAAGGTCAATGGAGCTCGGTGCTCGGCACGACGCTCGTGCTCAAGGGCGTCTCGCCCGAGCTCATCCGGGACCCCAACGGCGTCCTCTACTCCCACCGGGCGCCGGACGGGGGGTGGCTGCCGGGAGGCGCCTCGAGCACGGGCGCAGCCGTGCTGTCGACGAGCTTCCCCGAGCGCGACCTCGACGAGCTCGGACGGCGGGCGGCTGATTACGAGCACACCGGCGTGCTCGCCTATCCGCTCCTCGGGCGCGGCGAGCGCTTTCCGTTCGCTGCCGCCGACGCCGAAGGCTTCCTGCTCGGCGAACCGGCGGACGAGGCGGAGCACTTCGCCGCGCTGCTCCAGGGCGTCGCCTACGTGGAGCGCCTCAGCTTCGACTACCTGCACCTGCTCGGGGCGCCGATCCACGGCGAGCTCACTCTGACGGGCGGGGGAACGCGCAGCCGGTACTGGTGCCAGCTTCGGGCCGACGTGCTGGGTCGGCCGGTCCGGCTGCTCGAGAACTCGGAGTCCGCGCTCGGGATGGCCGTGCTCGCCGCCTCGGCCGGCCGCTCGACCGCCCAGGTGGCCGCCGAGATGGTCCGGCTACGCGAGGTCATCGAGCCTCGCCCGGACCGGGTGGAGCGCTTCCACGAGCCCTACCTCCGACTCGTCGGGGAGCTCGCGGATCGGGGCTGGCTCGACCCGAGCGTGGCCAGCCATGCGCGCGCGAGGGCGGGCGCATGAGCCACCGATGCGGCCTCTCAACCTCGCGCAGCGCAGCATCCGCCGGGTTCCGCCCCGAGATCGCTCAGAGGGCTTCTTCGTCGGGTGCGACCATGAGCGTCACCGGGCCGAGCCGTACTGCGAGCACCGTCCGATCCGCGTTCCACTCAGCCGTCGCAAAGTCACGCTCGGCGAGGAAGAACCCGGTGCTGGCGTCCTCGGCCGTCCAGAAGTAGAAGAACTCTTCCCCTCCCCGATCGCGCTCTTGTCCCGCGGCGCTGAGATCTCGACCCTGACGGAGCCGGCCTCGGAACGTACACACCATGACGCCGCGATCGGTGAGGAAGGCCGAGACACGGACCACCCTGTCGAGCATCCCGAGCAACCCTGTGAGCGCTTCCTCGAAGTTCAAGCGCTGAATGATCGCGTGGCTCCGGGGGTCACGCACCCACCGCCTTTCCGCCGAGCGCGTGGACGGGAGTCACTGAGCTCTGCGACGATCCGGTCATCGCGGATCCGCCCTCCGTATCCGACGTTCGCGCCCGCCTCGCCTCACTGCGCGACCAGGGGGCCGCCCGCGGCGAGGTAGCTCCCGCCGGTGCGGCCACGCCCGAGCAGCTCGATGCGATGCGGGAGACGATGGAGATCCTGTCCGATCCCACGATGCTGATGCGCGTCCGGGCGGGGCGAGCGGCGGTGGCGAGCGGCGACGTCGTTGCGCTCGAGGAGCCCTCGGGCGGTTTGCCCCCGACGTCGGGCGGGGGGTGGCGGGCAGCGCTCACGGGTCCGGTCGCGCGAGAGCTGGCGCAGTGCGACGAGCCCTCGGCCAGTGCTGTCCGCGAGCTGCTCCGCGCGCTCGCGGCGAGGCCCACCGAGCGGGGCCGGGCGCTGGGGATGGGCCTGGTGGGGGTGTGGTCGGCCCACGGAGAATCGCAGCGCGTGCTCTACGCCATGCATGAAGGACAGCGACTCGTGACCGTCCTCAGCGTTGACGATCGCTGAGGCGGGGTAGAGCGCGCGTTACGCCCGCTCCGGCTTCAGGCTCGACGGCCTGGGTCCGTCGGGGCTGCGCCAGGCGACCATGGATCAAGCGCGGTGTGCTCCGGCGTCGTAAGAGGCAACGAGGACGGTTTCTCGATCGTCGCCGGGAGGGAGAGGGCGAGCTCGCGAGCGTCGTCTTCGGTGGCCATGGCGCCGACCATCATCTCAGCGCTCGTGCTCCGAGCGGAGCGGCGGCCGGCCTCGGCCCCTTCCGCTCGAGGCCCTAGCCTCCGCAGACGCCATGTCCGGCTCTGCTCCTTCGGACCCTCCGCCACCTGCTGCCTCGAGCAGGGGTAGCAGTGCTCCCATCGCGGGTGGCCCGTCGGCTTCCGCAGACGGGTCCCCGCCGCCGGAGCATCCCGACAGCGCGAGCTCCAAGACCCCCAAGACGACCCGCGCCGCGCTGACCCTGGGGGCGCTCGGCGTCGTCTTCGGCGACATCGGGACCTCTCCCCTCTACGCGCTCAACGCGGTCTTCACCGAGGGCGTCCGCCCCGACCAGGCCAGTGTCTACGGCGTCATCTCGCTCGTCTTCTGGGCGATCACAACCATCGTCTCGATCAAGTACGTGACCTTCATCATGCGCGCGGACAACGATGGCGAGGGCGGGATCATGGCCCTGATCTCGCTTGTCCAGTCAGTGACGCTGAAGGGGAAGGTCGCCAAGCTCGCCCTTGTCGCGCTCGGCATCTTCGGAGCCTCGTTGTTCTACGGCGACGGGATGATCACCCCGGCGATCTCCGTGCTCTCGGCGGTCGAGGGACTCGAGGTGGCCGCGCCCGCGCTCGCCGCCTTCGTCCTCCCGATCGCGCTCGTCGTGCTGACGGTGCTCTTCGGCCTTCAACGCTTCGGAACCGGGGCGGTCGGCCGGCTGTTCGGGCCGATCATGGGCCTGTGGTTCTCCATCCTCGCGATCTCGGGCGTGGCTCAGATCGTCGAGCAGCCCGAAGTCCTGGGAGCGCTCTCGCCGACCTACGGGATCGCGTTCTTCGTCGACCAGGGCGGAATCGCCTTCATCGCGCTGGCTTCCGTCGTGCTGGTCGTGACCGGAGCCGAGGCGCTGTACGCCGACATGGGGCACTTCGGCCGCCGGCCGATCCGCCGCGCGTGGTTCCTGCTGGTCTTTCCGGCGCTCACCCTCAACTACCTGGGGCAGGGCGCGCTCATCCTCACCACGCCCGGTGCGGTCGAGAACCCTTTCTTCCTTCTGTTTCCCGGCTGGGCGCTCATCCCGATGGTGCTCCTGGCCACAGCAGCAGCGGTGATCGCCTCGCAGGCCGTCATCTCCGGGGCGTTCTCGGTCACGCGCCAGGCCGTCCAACTCGGCTTTCTTCCGAGGCTCACCATCCGCCACACCTCAGAACGCGAGATCGGACAGGTCTACGCGCCGGCGATCAACTGGGGCATCTTCCTCGCCGTCGTCGCCCTGGTCGTCGGGTTCGGCTCCTCGACCAAGCTGGGGTCGGCCTACGGCATCGCCGTGACCGGAACCCTGACCATCGACACGATCCTGTTCTTCGTGGTCGTTCGGACCAAGTGGAAGAAGCCGATCTGGATCGTCGCTCTGGGTTCAGCCGCGTTCCTGACGGTGGACCTCGCCTTCCTCTCGGCCAATCTCACGAAGGTGGTCTCGGGCGGGTGGTTCCCGCTCTTGATCGGGCTGGCCGTCTTCACCGTCCTCATCACCTGGCAGAGGGGTCGGGGGATCGTCACCCGGAACCGCACCGCCGAAGAGGGGCCGCTCCGAGACTTCGTCGAGGAGGTCCGTGTCATGACCCCGCCCGTGCACCGCGTCCCCGGCACCGCCGTCTTCCTGAACTCCAAGATCGATACGACGCCGCTGGCGCTCCGAGCGAACGTGGAGCACAACCACACGATGCACGAGAGCGTCGTCATCCTCTCGATCGAGACACTGAAGGTTCCGCACGTCGCCGAGGACGAGCGGATGGTCATCGACGACCTGGGCTTCACCGACGACGGGATCTCCCACGTCACGGCTCGCTTCGGCTTCCAGGACGAGCAGGACGTGCCCGAGACGCTGGCTCTGTGCGCCGCGAAGGGGCTGGAGTCGGATCTCGACGTCGAGGGGGCCTCCTACTTCCTCTCGCAGATCACGGTCGTTCCCACGGGTGCGCCCGGGATGCGCAAGTGGCGCAAGCGGCTGTTCGCGACCATCTCGAGGAATTCGGCCAGCCCGGTCGAGTTCTTCGCGCTGCCCGTGGACCGGACCGTCGTCGTGGGCGCGCGGATCGAGTTCTAGCGGGCGGCTGGACGAGCCTCCGGCCGTAACCTGACATCTGTTAGGTTGAGAGGTTCGTGGCTCCCACTGCGACGCACTCGACCAAGCGACGACTCACCGCAGAGCAGCGCCGAGCGCGCGTCCTCGAGGCGGCGATGGAGCTCCTCGCCGAGCGGGGTTACGACGCGGTGACGGTTCGCGACCTGGCCGGGGCCGCGGCGATCAGCACCCCGGTCCTGTACGACCACTTCCCCGGCGGGAAGAGGGAGCTGCAGGCCGAGCTGGTCCGCCAGCAGGCCGCGGCGCTGACCTCTCACGCCGTCCGAGAGTTCGAGGCCGAGACGCCCGAGGAGTTCCTGCGTAAGACCCTCGACGCGTTCTTCGCGTTCATCGAGGCGAACCCTTACGCCTGGCGGATGCTCTTCCGAGACCTGCCCGCCGATCCGGAGCTGGCCCGGGTCCATCACGCCGCCCAGCGGCGAGCGACGCAGGCCATCGCGCAGCTCTTCGGGCTGAGCAGGTGGCACCTCTCGGTGGCGGTCAGCGAGCGACGGGGTCAGGAGCTGCTGGCCGAGATGACCAAGTCCGCGCTCAACGGACTGGCCGCGTGGTGGTGGGACCACAGCGGCTTTCCTCGCGAGCATCTCGTGGGCATCGCCATGGACCTGCTCTGGACCGGAGCAGAGCGACTGCTCGTCGTCGATGCACTCCCCGAGCAGACCGACGACGCGACGGCAGGGAGGAGGAAGCGGTGATGGCGAGCGAGGTCGACTGGAGCTTCGACGGGCGCTGGCCGTATGCGGCTCGCTTCTTTGACAGCGCCGACGGGCGCCTCGCCTACGTCGACGAGGGGGGAACCGACGCAGAACCGGTCGTGCTCCTGCACGGGAACCCGACCTGGGGCTATCTCTACCGCCGGGTGATCCCACCTTTGGTCGCGGGCGGCCGACGGGCCATAGCCGTCGACCACCTCGGTTTCGGATGCTCCGACAAGCCGAATCGAGCGGAGCTCTACCGGGTGCCCGCGCACGCCGCTCGCCTCGAGGAGCTCCTCGAGTCGCTCGAGCTTCAGTCGGCCACGCTCGTGGTTCACGACTGGAGTGGGCCGATCGGGCTTCGCTGGGCGGTGCGCCATCCCGAGCGGGTCGCCCGCCTGCTCATCCTCAACACGTTCGCCCCTCGCCTGCCCGGGCCGATGGGCGGACGCTCTGCCACACGGGCGGTCCGCGCTCCCGGGCTCGGCTCGCTCCTCGCCCGACGGCGGGACGTCTTGACCGAGCAGTTCCTGTCAAGGCGGGCCTGGCCAACCCGGGGGCGCTCGACGAGCGCGACCACGCCGCCTACCGCGCGCCGCACCCTGACCCCTCCTCGCGCACGGCCATGCTCGTCTTCCCGCGTGAGATCCCCTTCCGCGCCCGCGGCCCGGTCTTTGACCTGAGCGCCGAGAACGAAGAGGGGCTCGTCCGCGCCTTCCGGAGCAAGCCGGTGCGCCTCGTCTGGGGCATGAAGGATGTCCTCTTCGGGACAGAGGTGCTGTCGCTGTGGCAGGAGCTCCTACCCGACGCTCGCGCAACCCGCCTCGACGAGGCAGGTCACTTCGTCCAGGAGGACGCACCGGAGGAAGTGACCGCCGCGCTGCTCGAGCTCGCCACGGAGGGTAGAGCGACGCGGCTCCGGCGTAGCTCTGAATTATCTTCTTGAGCAGGTATTTCGCTACCGTCAGCGGAGGGGGAGGGATTCGAACCCGTTATGGACTATCAGGCCCATAACGGTTTTCGAGATCAACGCACGATGGTCTCGATGACCGTCTCGCTCAACGCGCCGGGTTTCGCCGCGACCTAGGTTCCGCAGAAGGTGCGGTACTCGCCGAAGCCCGGCGGGGCCGGTGCCGCGTATGGCTCGAAACCGGGTCGTTCGTCGAACGGCTGGACGAGCACCTCAAGCAGTCGGTGGAACGGTGTCATGTCGCCGGCACTCGCCGCGGCCAGCGCTTCCTCGACCTGGTGGTTGCGCGCGATGTAGACGGGGTTCACGCGGTTCATCGCCTCGGCGACGGTCCGAGGATCAGCGCCTTGAGACGACAGCCGTGCCCGCCAGCGCTCCGCCCACGCGTCGAAGCCGGAGGGCTCGGCGAAGAGCGATCGCGCGCGTTCGGCACCTCCGAGCACCGCCGAGGACAGCGCCCGGAAGCAGGAGGTGTAGTCGACCCTTTGGGCGTGCATCAGCGCCAGCAGGTCGTCGATCAGCGCGCCCTCCTCTCCCTGGTCGTGCGTCATCCCCAACTTGGCCCGCATACCGTGGCTCCAGCATTGGTGAAAGCGCTCAGGGAAGGAGTCGAGCACGTCGGTGGCCGCCGCAACTGCGGTATCCGTGTCGGCGTCGAGCAGGGGCAGCAACGTCTCGGCCAGCCGCGCGAGGTTCCACTGCGCGATCTGCGGCTGGTTGCCGTACGCGTAGCGGCCCCCTTGATCGATCGAGCTGAACACGGTCGCGGGGTCGAAGGCATCCATGAACGCGCACGGGCCGTAGTCGATCGTCTCCCCGGAGATCGTCATGTTGTCGGTGTTCATGACGCCGTGGATGAACCCCACGAGCATCCAGCGAGCCACCAGCGATGCCTGCGCGTCGACGACGCTCTCCAACAGCGCGAGATACGGGTCCTCGGCCTCGGACGCGCTGGGGTGGTGACGTGCGATGGCATGGTCGGCGAGGCGCCGCACGAGCCCCGGGTCATCCCGCCGCGCTGCGTACTCGAACGTGCCGACGCGCAGATGGCTCGCCGCGACACGGGTCAGCACCGCGCCGGGCAGCATCGTCTCGCGCGCGACGCTATCGCCGGTGGCGACCACAGCGAGCGCCCGCGTCGTGGGGATGCCGAGCGCGTGCATCGCCTCGCCGATCACGTACTCGCGCAGCATCGGGCCGACGGCGGCCTTCCCGTCACCACCCCGCGCAAACGGCGTGCGGCCCGAGCCCTTCAGGTGGAGGTCGCGACGGCGTCCGTGGACGTCCAGCACCTCGCCGACCAGCAGCGCCCGGCCATCGCCGAGGCGGGGCGAGAAACCACCGAACTGATGGCCGGCGTAGGCCTGCGCCACCGGCGAGGACCCCTCCGGCATGGCGTTGCCGGCGAGCAGGGCGACACCCTCTGGTGCTCCGAGCGCATCGGCATCGACACCCAGCTCGGTGGCCAGCGCCTCGTTGAGCACCAGCAGCCGGGGCGCCGGCGCGGGTGCAGCCTGCCACGGCTCGTACAGGCCACCGAGTTCACGAACATAGGAGTTGTCCAACGCGAAAAGCGGTCGGGCAGCGACGCTCATAGGGCTGAGCCTAACGGGCCTCCTCGCCGGCCAGCTCGACTGGAAAGCGGGTCGAAAGCGCTACTGCTTCGCGCGAGGAACGAGCGCCCACGTGCATGACAGCCAGAACGACGACGGGCGCTCCGAAGAGCGCCCGTTCGCCTGAGCATCTCTCTAGTCGACGCTTTACAAGCGGCCGCCGCCGCCATTGCGAGGCGGCTGGCCGGCCGCGCACGCCGCGGCCTTGGCAGTGTGCTTCGCGAACTGATCGACCTTGCCCTTCTTGAGGGCGTTCGCCGCGGCCCTGGTCTGACCGCGCTCGCAGTTGGGCGGCTGGTTCACCTGCGCCGCGGCCGCGGCTGGTCCAGCCAGTGCGCCCATCGCGACGACCGTCGCCCCGACAGCAATTAACTTCTTCACGAGTACCTCCTCCTCGGGAACCACTTTCCAAGCGCTATAACGCAGCAGTCGAGCGCAGGTTGGAAGGTGGCGTGCCTCGGCGTGAGATTGCGGTCACCGAGCTCGGGGCCCCCACGGGTCAGCGGTGACCGATCTGTCGCCCGGAAAGGACTCGCTCCGACGCCGACTGTCGGTCCTTGATCCGCGAGCCGGTCCGCGGCGTCCCTGAAGCAGACGGTGGGCCTCGCTAGGGCGCGATCGTTCTTCCCTCCGGCGTTACCTACCGGCGACTGCGCTCGATGCCGATCATTCGAGCAGGCCACCGGCCGACCAGCGGAGCCGTCACTGGGGTGCGCCGCGGGCGTTCGTGAAGGATCCGCGGCCGGCAACCTCGTCGAGATCATGGCCTGGCCGCCCCGATGACGCGGAGCCGCACGCCAAGTGGCCGCCGACCGGCCCGTCGCTGCCCCTTGCCCCGTGACTGCTGGCGAGGATGCCTGCGCTTTTCCGAGGCTGACGGACCGAGTGGGCCGCCCGAGCGTCGCCGTTTTTGTTCGTCCGGGAGACTGCATCGCGGCCCCGCGTCGTAGGGCTTGTGCCTCGGCCGAGGCGCCGAGGTGGAGCAACAAGGAGCAGAGTTCAGAGAACTTGCGTCTCCCAGCGAAGGCATCAATCCGCTAAGCGCTGCCCGAAAGCACCGATACGGTCGAGGCGTGCCACCGAGGACGGCCGAGCCCTCGCCACTCCCCGACGGCCTCGTCTACTGCGAGGAGTTCATCACCGTCGAGGAGGAGCGGACGCTCCTCGATCTGCTCGACGTGCTCGACTTCCAACCTGTCGTCATGCGCGGACGGACCGCCCGCCGCAGCGTGCGCCACTTCGGCCTCGAGTACTCGTACCAGAGGAAGGAGCTCGCCCCCGCCGACCGGCTCCCCGAGCCGATGCTCTGGCTGCGCGATCGCTGCGCGCAGCTCATGAAGCGAGATCCGGAGGATCTCGTCCAGGTGCTCATCGGCCGCTACCCGCCCGGAGCCGGCATCGGCTGGCATCACGACGCGCCGATCTTCGGATCGGGCATCGCGGGTGTCTCGCTGCTCGCGCGATGTCGGATGCGCTTCCAGCGGAGGTCGGGCGGCGAGCGCAGCGTCGCCGAGCTCGAGCTCGAGCCACGCTCGGCCTATCTGATGAGCGGGAGCGCCCGCTGGGCGTGGCAGCACTCCATTCCGGCCGCGAAGGCCCTTCGCTACTCGATCACCTTTCGCACGCTTCGCCGCCAGTAGGGCCGCTCAGGGCAGGGAACGTGCGATCGACTTGCGATCGTCAGGACTGCCCGCACACGGCGATTTCCGCCTGAACGGAGGCAGCGCGGGCAATCAGCGCCTATACGCGGTAGGACGGCTGACCGAGGCCCAACCGCCTCTTTGCAGGCATTTCGACACTTCGAGCGGAGGGGGAGGGATTCGAACCCTCGATGGACCAATCAGGCCCATAACGGTTTTCGAGACCGCCGCATTCAACCGCTCTGCCACCCCTCCGGGGTCGCCCGGGCGGCCTTCGAGGTCCCTCGCTATGGCGGCTCCGCGAGGGCCCGTAAGGCTCGTCGCCGAGCGCGGTAAAGGCTAGCGAGTGCCTGCGCCGTCGGCGAGCGGATCGAACCAGGACAGGCGTTCGAAGCGCGCGAAGCCGCGATCGCGCGTGGCCAGGGTGGCACCATGCTCGAGGGCGATCGCCGCGATGTGGGCGTCGGGAACGTTGTTCGCCCTCGCGTCACCGTCGAGCAGCAGCTCGCGAAGGACGCGCCAGTGGCGCTCACCGGCCGAGACGGGGAGGCACGTCGGCTGGGCAACCAGGCCGTCGACAAAGGCGACGGCCCGCGCCAGGGGCGTGGGACGGCGGAAGATCTTTGAGTTCGTGGCGGTCCGGAGGAAGCCGGCGACTACGACGTCAGCGAGAAAGAAGGGCCGGTCGGAGTTCACCTCTTCCTTGAGCCAGGTCTGCATCCCCCGGTGGTCCTCGACGTCGGAATGGTGAGCGAGCACGAGGACGTTTACGTCCGGAAGGATCAATCGTCATCCATCAGGTCACGCACCGCGGCATTGTTCGTCAGGTCAACCCCTGGCAACGTGCCGCCGCCTCGCCAGGTGACCGGCTCATAGCGGTCACGGTGGGTGGGTGGACGTCGCGCCAAGCGTTCGCGCAGCGCCTCGGTGACGAGCTCGCCGAGCGATCGATCCTCGTCCGCGGCACGCCGCTTCGCCGCGCCCAGGACTTCGTCGTCGATGCTGATCGTCGTTCGCACGCATCAGAGTGTATTGGTAGGGCATCATGATGCGCGACGGTCGAGCGGCTAGCGCCTGTCGGCGAAGAACGCCCGTAGCAGCTCCGCTGAGTCCTCCGCCAGCAGTCCGCTCGCCACCGCAGGTCGATGGTTGAGCCGCGGGTCGCCGAGCACGTCGAACACGCTTCCCGCCGCGCCGGTCTTCGGGTCGGGCGCGCCGAAGACGACGCGCGGCACGCGCCCGAGCACGATCGCCCCGGCGCACATCGCGCACGGCTCGAGGGTGACGTAGAGGACCGTCGCGGCGATGCGCCAGCTGCCGAGCCGCGCCGCGGCCTCGCGCAGAGCGAGCACCTCGGCGTGGGCGGTCGGGTCGCCGCGCAGCTCGCGCTCGTTCGGAGCCGAGGCGATCACCTCGCCCTCGTGGGCGATCACGCAGCCGACCGGCACGTCGTCGTGCTCGAGCGCGCGCTCGGCCTCGCGCAGGGCCAGGCGCATGAAGTACTCGTCGCGGGGAAAGAAGTGGTCGCTCACGTCGCGCTCGTCGAGCCCGGGCCGGGCTTGGTTGAGACCGAGGCCGCGGCCGAGGCGCCGGAGGCGTTCAACCGCCGGCCACGAGCCGTCGCCCGATCACGCGCTCGGCGAGCTGGAGGCCTCCCAGCAGGCCGGCCCGCTCTCCCATGCGCACCGCCGCGGCCATGACCGACATCGGCGAGCTCGGCTGGCGGTCGAAGGCGCCGGCGGAGATCAGGTCGCGGTACCAGTCGATCGTCGCGCGCAGGGTCTCCGAGAGCGGTCGCGCCGTGTAGCGCAGCTCGCGCCGCGCGCGGCGCGAGGACACGCGCCAGTTCTGGGCCATGAGGTAAGCGCCCTCGCCCAGGTCGGGGCCCGGCAGCGCGTCGGCGAGCCGCGCCGGACCGGTTAGCTCGGGCGGCATGACGATCACCCGCCGACGGATCCGCGAGAGCCGGGCGAGGCGGTCGATGAACTCGACCCAGCCCAGGTTGTGGCCGCCGAGCACGTAGCGCTCGCCGGGCTCGCCGGCCTCGGCGGCGAGCAGATGCCCGCGGGCCACGTCGCGCACGTCGACGAAGTTGGCCGCCCCGGCCACGACCATCGGCATCCTGCCCAGCAGGTAGTTGCCGACGGTCCGCGTCGAGGTCTCCCCCGGCTGGTTCTGGTCGACGGGAACGCCGAGCACGTAGGAGGGGTTGACCACGACGACCTCGACGCCGTGGCGCTCGCCCGCGGCGAGCGCCTCCTGCTCGCCCTCGTGCTTGGCGTCGGCGTAGGTCAGTCCGAACCCGCCGCGGTAGACCTGGCGCTCGTCGGCGATCGCGCCGGGTGGAGCGGGGCCGAGCGCGGCCACGCTCGAGGTGACGACCACGCGCCGCACGCCCTCGGCCGCCGCCGCCTCGACGGCGATCCGGGGTGCGACCGCGTTGACCCGGAAAACCCTCTCCACCGGCCGCGAGGCCACCAGCCCGGCGGTGTGGAAGACGGTCTCGACGCCCCGCATGACCCGGCGCATCGCCGCCGGGTCGAGGATGTCGGCGCGGACCGCCTCGCAGTCGAGGCCGGCAAGGCGCTCGAGGCGCGCGCGATCGCGGAAGGTGACGCGGACCTCGTCGCCGCGCCGCACCAGCGAGCTCGCGACGTGAGCGCCCACGAAGCCCGTCGCGCCGGTCACGCAGACGTTCATGAGCAGCGCGTGGCCGGCCGCCTAGACGATCGACTCCACGGCAACGCGCGTCGTCCGGGCGTGCGGGCTCGTGGAATCGATCATCTACGTGGTCCGGACGATCAGCACCGAGCAGGGAGCGTGATGGGAGATCTTGTTCGGCACGCTCCCGAGCAGGAAGCGGCGGGCTCCGGTCATGCCGCGGTTGCCGACCATGACGAGATCGGCGCTCTTCTCCTCGGCGACGTCGAGGACCGCGTCGGCCGAGTCGCCCTCGCGCGCGTAGGTCTGAACCTTCACACCGGCCTGCGAAACCTGCTCCTCGGCCTGGCGCAGGGTGTCCTCGACGTCCTCGCGCGGGTTGATCGACCACTGGATCTCCTCCGGCGCGCCCTGGCGCTCCTGGCGCAGGCGGGAGTCCGGCACCGGGCTGTAGGCGCTGACCAGGTGCATGCTCGCTCCGACCGACTTCGCCAGCTCGATGGCCTGGCGCACGGCCTCACCGGCGGTCTCGGAGCCGTCGGTGCCTACCACGATCGAGCGGTACATCCTCTTCCTCGGAGCCGGGGAGCGGGTCGGCACCCATCATATGGCGCGTCGGCGGGCGGGCGGCGGGATGGTCGCGCGGGCGCGCGGTACCGAGCGTCACAATGCAGAGATGCCGCGCTTCTGGATCGCCATGCAGATCGCCATCATCATCTGCGTGATCATCTCCGCGGTGATCGTCGTCGTGAAGCTCTAGGTCACGACGGGGTGGCCCGCCGCGCACGCCCGGACCGCCCGGACGGCCGCGCGGCGCTCCGGCGCGTGCGAGGCACGCGCGAGGCACAGGTCTTGTGCTCGAGGCGGTTCGCCTCGGCCTGCTTCTCGTCGGCCTTGCTCTGGGCGTCGGCGGCCTCTTCCTTCTTGTCGTGCTTGGCCTCCTCCTGCTTGCCCTCGCGTGACCGCGGCGGGTTTGGCAGAGCGTCGAACCTAACAATCTCGGCGCCATGGCCGAGCGGCTCGACGCCCGCCTAGAGGGACCGATCCTCGTGCAGACGAAGGTCTTCGGCGACGAGCGCGGGGTCTTCGCGGAGACCTATCGCCGCGAGGAGTGGGCCGAGCTCGGCATCCGAACGCGTTCGTCCAGGACAACATCTCGCGGCCGTCGTCTACCACCACCACCCGGCGACCGCGGTGCACGCCTCGCCGTTCAAGTACAGCTGGGTCGGGCGCAACCGCGTGCGCCTGCTCGCCCAACGCCGACGCGCGCATGCTGGCCACGCGCCCGCGATGGTGGCCTGTGACCTCGCCTACGTCGCCTACGCGGCGGGGCCCGGCCGCACGCTCGCGCCGGTGACCGGGCGCCTGCGCGGATTGCGCGAGTGGCGCTCGGCGCGGCGATCAGGGGCGGCAGGGCGGCGGCGGGTCGAGCTCAAGCCGCCGCGAGGGCTCGCCGCCGCGCTCGCGCGCCGGCGCGCGTGGTCCGCAGAGTCGATGCCCAGGTCGACACGCTCGCGCTTCTGACCGGCTGAGCTACGAGCACCGGCGAGGCTTCGGCCACGGCAGGCGCGGCGCCGCCTCCGCCCTGCGCACGAGAGCGCCCCAGGCGGGCCTCGGCGTATCGTCGGCGAGCCGTAGCCCCGACTTGTTGTCAACGCTCCCGGTCACGGGGTCGACGCGATCGCGCAGCGCGAACGTGAAGGTCGGCCCGAGCACGAGCTCCTCGCGACGGCGGGTGCTCGCCGCGAAGAAGCCGTTCAGGGCGCGCGCCTGGGCGGCAGGGGTCTCGACCTCGGAGTAGCCGAGCTCCAGATCGCCCGCGCCGCCTCCCCCGACGCGCCAGCCGATCTCGGTCGTCCACAACGCTACGTCGCGCAGTCCGCGGGAGTCGGCGACCGCGCGCGCGTCGGTCAGGTGTTGCATCGCCCTCTCGACGGTGGGCGCGTAGGGGTGGATGGAGAGCGCGTCCACCGAGCACGGGCCGGCCGCGTCGAGCGCGGCGCCGAGATAGCGCGCGCCCGAATGGCGCGAGGCGATGCCGCCCGAGAGGATCCGGGCACCGGGATCGACGGCGCGCAGCACACCGCGGGTCTCCCGCAGCAGGCGGCCGTACTCGCTCGGGTTCGCCGGGCGATCGTCCCAGAACGCAGACAGGTTCGGCTCGTTCCACACCTCCCAGATGCGGATCGGGCGGTAGGGAAGGTTGCTTCGCTCGCTCCAGAAGCTCCCGCCCGGGCCGTAGCGCTCGGCGAATAACCGCACCCGCCGGCGCCACTCGGCGTGCTGGCGCGGGCCCTCCGGCGGTTCGGCGACCTGCTCTCGGGGGGCCCGGTCCTCGCCGCGAACGCGCATGAGCACCGGGAGCAGCTCGACGCGCTCCTGGGCGGCGGCTGCGATCAATGGGTCGTAGTTCCGCACCGAGGGCGGCTCACGATCGTCGCGGCGGCTCGTCAGCAGGTCGAAGCGATAGAAGCCGACGCCGTTGTTGCGGATGAGCCGGAGGTCCGGACCACGTAAGGGGCGCCAGGCCGTCATCCCGTAGGCGGGGGTCGTCTCTTGCGCGCGCGGAGGAGATCCGGCGGGTTCCTCCCCTCTTGAGTGCCCGAGCGGGAGGAAGAGCACGGCGACCGCGCAGACCGCGACCAGGCCGGCGGGAAGGCGCCTCGCGATCACGGCTCTCGGGAGACCGGGCCGGATGCGATCAAGCATGTTCTCTAACCTGCCACGCGCCGAGCCTGGAGGGCAGAGAGGTCACTCGAACGAATCTCATAAAGCGCTTCCTCACCAAGGGATCGGGACCGCCCGCGTGCCCGATCTGCGAGTCCCGGTTCCCGGCGTTTGAGCCGGGGCGAAACCGTCCGGCCGCGCGCTGCCCGAGGTGCGGTTCGCTCGAGCGCCACCGCCTCGCCTGGCTATTCTTGCAGCGCGAGACGGACCTGTTCGCGGGTCGACCGCTCAGGCTGCTCCACCCAGCGCCGGAGCCGATGCTGAAGAAGAGGTTCCGCGCGTTGAACCATCTCGATTACCTGAGCGTCGACATCGAATCTTCGCTCGCCGATGAGAAGATGGATCTGACCCAGCTCGACCTCGACGACCAGAGCTTCGATTGCAGCTATTGCAGCCATGTGCTCGAGCACATCCAGGACGATCGGGCGGCGATGAGTGAGCTCTATCGAATCCTGCGGCCGGGAGGCTGGGGCCTACTCGTGGTCCCGATCAACCAGGAGACGACGTACGAGAATCCGACGATCGTCGACCCCGCCGATCGCCTCGAGCATTTCGGCCAAGCCGACCACGTGCGCAAGTACGGGCGCGACTTCGCCGACCGTCTCCGGTTGGTCGGGTTCCTCGTCGACGAGATCCCTTACGCGGCAACCCTCGAGCACGGCGCGATCGCGCGCTACGGCCTCGACGCCAGGGAGCTCGTGCACTTCTGCCGGAAGCCGGCGGCCGGCGGCGGGGCGCCTGAAGGCTCCTCCGTTGCCACTGGCGGGCTGCAACGCATCGTCCGATCGTCGGAGCATGAGTCCGCGTGACGCCACGCGCGCAACGACGCGCGCTCGTCGTGCTCGGCATGCATCGAAGTGGCACGTCTGCCGCCGCCCGAGTCTTTAGCCTGCTCGGGGCCGGTCTACCGCAGAACCTGATGCCCCCAAAGGAGGGCGACAACCCCTCCGGCTTCTGGGAGCCGGAGGAGCTTGTCGCGGCCCACGACTCGCTGCTCGCCGAGCTCGACTCGCGCTGGGACGACCTCTGTCCGCTTCCTTCCGGCTGGTTCGAGTCGGAGGCCGCACGCCGTGCGCAGGAGACGATCGCGGAGCTCCTCGAGCAGGAGTTCGGCCACACCGGGCTCTTCGTGCTCAAGGATCCGCGGATCTGTCGCACGGTGCCCCTCTGGACGTCGGCGCTGCGGCGGTTCGGCGCGGAGCCGGGATTCGTGTTCGCCTTCAGGAACCCGCTCGAGGTCGCCTCGTCGCTGGCGGCCCGCGATGGGCTTTCCCTCGAGTGGTCGCTTCTTCTCTGGCTTCGCCATGCACTCGACGCGGAGCTGAATACTCGCGCGGAGCGGCGGGTCTTCCTTTCCTATCAGGGACTGCTCGCCGACTGGAGTGAGGCCGCCGACCGCGTCGCTCGCGCGCTCGAGCTCGAGTGGCCGATCGCCCTCGAGGATGCCGCCGCTGAGGTGGATGCCTTCCTGAACGCCGAGCAACGTCACCACACGGTCGCCGACGAAGACCTCGCCGTCCGGCCAGACGTCGTCGCGTGGGTCAAGGAGGTGTACGGAGCGCTCGGCGAAGCCGAACGCCACAGCGACTCGCTCCCGGACGTGGCCGACGCCGTTCGCGCAGAGCTCGATCGCGCCGACCTCGCCTTCACACCCGTCGTCCGGGAGGCCTCCGCCCGCGCCAGACAGGCCGAGGAGAGGGGAAGGGAGCTCGCGCGCGTCCAGAGCAAGCTCGCAGTCGTCCGAACCCAGCTCGACAAGAGCGAGCAACGCCAGCGTGAGCTCGTCGAGAACGAGAAGCGTGCAAACGAAGCGCTCGCGCAAGCCAACCAGGAGGCGCGCGACGCGGAGGAACGAGCAGAGTCGCTCGCGGCCGAGATCGTCGCCGTCGCACCACCCCGTTCGCTTCGCCGGCCGGGTCTTCCTCCCTGGCGCGCGCTGTTGCAATTCGGCTTGTGGCTCGTGCCTCCGTCTCGTGAAGGGCTCCGGAAGCTGCGGGCCTACCTCGAGCTGAGAAGGGCCAGGGTCTTCGACGCCGACTACTACCTGGAGCACAACCCGGACATTCGCCTCGACCCGCTCGTGCACTATGTGAACCACGGGTGGTTGGAGCAGCGCGACCCGAACCCGTGGTTCAGCACCTCGTACTACCTCTCGACGCACACCGACGTCGCCGAGGCGCGGGTGAACCCCCTCATCCACTACGTCCGGTACGGACGCCGAAACCAACGAGCCACGCGTCGGCCCGCCGAACCCGGCTCGCCCACTTTCGGCCTCCGATCGCGGACGAGAGCCCTGAGGCCGAAGCAGGTGCGCCCCGGGGTGCTCACGGCCGGGCTGCTCTCCGCCGCGCGCGAGCGCGTGACCGCCGCCCCGCTCTCGGTCTCCGTCGTGCTCCCGACCTACAACCGCGCGTCGACCGTCCCCCGTGCGCTGCGATCGGTGCTCGCACAGTCCTACGCCCCGCTCGAGATCCTCGTCTCGGACGACGGCAGCACCGACGGGACGCAGGAGATCCTCGAGCAGGAATTCGGCGCCGAGCTCGGAGACGGCCGCGTCCGCGTCCTCCGCAATCCGAACCGCGGTGTCAGCGCCGCTCGCAACGCCGGCCTTGCGGTAGCTCGCGGCGACGTCGTCGCCTACCTCGACTCGGACAACGAATGGGACCCGGACTACCTCCTTGCGATGGTCGACGCGCTCGGTCGCCATCCCGAGGCGGCAACCGCGTACGCCGGGCTGCGCGTGCTCGGAGGCCCGCGCGGCGACTTCACTCGTGTCGCCGCGTTCGACCGGGAGACGCTCTTGTACGGCAACTTCATCGACATGAACGTCTTCGTGCACCGGCGGTGGGTTGCGGAGCAGCTGGGCGCGTTCGACGAGGAGCTCACCCGACTCGTGGACTGGGACATGATCCTCCGCTACACGGGGCTCTATCCCCCGGTCCTCGTCCCTTTCCTGCTGGCGACCTACTACACCGGCGTCGGCGAGACGATCACTTCGCGAGAGTCGCTCGGGACGAACCGCCCGCGCGCCCTTGTCAAGCACCGGCGCGAGCTTACTTGGCGCGGCCTCGAGCCTGTGCGCATCGGATACGTGCTCTGGGACTGGCCGGCGCTCTCGCAGACCTTCGTCGTCGACGAGCTCCGGCGCCTGCTCGAGCGGGGCTATGACGTCAAGGTCTACTTCCGGGCCGACCCCGATGCTGCGGCGATTATCGACTTCCCAGTGGACGCCGTTCGTGTCTCAAAGCCGAAGGAGCTGGCTGAGCAGTTGCGTCGCGACAAGCGGACGATCCTGCACTCGCACTTCGCGTATCCGGCCGTGACGCGGCTCACCTTCCCTGCCGCGGCGAAGGCGGGGATCCCGTTCACGTTCATGCCCCACGCGGTGGACATCTTCAACTACGTGAACGAGGGAAAAAACCGGATCGACGAGATCGCGCAGCACCCGCTCTGCCAGAGGGTCTTCGTCTACGGCGACTTCCACCGTAGCTACCTGATCGAGCGCGGCGTGCCCCCGCCGAAGCTGACGCCCACGCTTCAGGCGCTTCCCCCGTTGATCGCGGGCGGCGACGTCTCCGACGCGGTCGAGCGCAGGCTCCGGGGGCCTCGTCGCGTAGTCACGGCGATCGCGCGCTTCATCGAGAAGAAGGGGATCGAAGACCTGATCAGGGCCGCGGACCTGCTCCGTGACGGAGACGTCGAGGTGCGGATCTACGGGTACGGCCCGCTCGAGGATCGCTATCGCGCCCTCGTGCAGGAGCTCGGCCTCGACAACGTCCGGCTGCTGGGCTCGCTCGAGGATGCAGACGCCGTCCGGGCCGCCTACGCGGAAGCCGACGTCTTCGCCCTGCCGTGCACGCGCGCCGAGAACGGGGACATGGACGGCCTGCCGACGGTCCTCCTCGAAGCCATGGCGCTCGGCGTCCCTGTCGTGACGACCGCCGTCTCGGGAATCCCGGGGATCGTGCGCGACGGCGTCTCGGGACTCCTGGTGGCGGACCGTGACCCGCCCGCGCTTGCCGCGGGCCTGCGAACGGCGCTCGAGATGCCCGCCCAGCGGCTCCGCCGGCTGATCCGCAACGGACAGGACACCGTCGATGAGTACGCCGGTGTCGACAGGACCGTGGACACGCTTCTCGACGTTTGGGCGCGTCCACCGATCGACATCGTGCTCGTTACCTACTCGCGAGACGATCCGAGCCGGCACCGCGAGACCGAAGAGGTCCTGCGAAGGATCGTCGAGATGACGACGACGCCATACACGCTCACGATCGTGGACAACGCGAGCGATGCGGAGCTCGTCCGAGAGCTTCGGTCGTTCGCAGAGGGTCGGGACAACGTCCGTGTGCTTGCCCTACCCGAGAACCGTTTCTGGGGACCCGCGGTCAACCTCGCTCTCGAGCAGGGGTCAGGAGAGTTCGTCTTCTACGTTTGCAGCAACGAGGGCTTCGTGGCCAAGGTCGGGTGGGAGCGGGAGTGCTTGGCGTTTATGCGCGCAAATCCCCGCGTTGCCCTCGCGGGACACCTGATCTCCTCCCCGCGCTTCCATGACGGCGACGGCTACCGCCGCCAGCCGTGGTTCTCGAACTTCCGCAACCGCTCGTTTGCCAAGAAGAACCCGAAGCGCGCATTCCACCACGTGCAAGGTGGCATCTTCGTGCTGCGCCGGGCCGCGTACGAAGAATGCGGCGGGTTCAACGAGGCGGTCGCGCAGGCCGGCGCGGACGTCGAATACAGCTACTACCTCGAGAGCCGCGGCTGGGAGCTCGGCGACATCAAGCAGCTCCCCTCCGTGACGACGAAGACGCGGCCGCCGGTGGGGGCGCTGATCGACGAGGACACGGTCGCATGTCATCCGCTGTCGCGTGAGACCGTGAAGGATCTCGACCGGACGGTGGCGATGGGTGGCCGGCGGTGCAACCTGTGCGAGTGGGCAGGCGAGCGGTTCGTCGACGACGGCGACGCCAACACCTGCCCGCAGTGCGGGAGCACCCCGTTCGCTCGGGCCGCGTACCGCTTCCTCGCCGGGTCCAACCTCGTCCATCGCAAGCGCACCTGTGCCGCGATCTTGGACGCGGACGCACTCGTGCCCGAGCTCAAGCGCATGTTCTCGCTCGAGCGGCACGTCGTCGCCCAACAGCCGGAGGCGACACAGCTCGCACACCACCTCACACACGGGCGTCTCGCCCGCGTCGACGTGTTGATCGCCGGCCCGCTGCGGGTCACGGCCGGCGAAGAAGGAGCGGTCGCCGCCGAGATCGACCGTCTCCTGGCCGGCGGCGGGATGGCTCTACTCGCTCTGGCGAACGGTCTCGCCTTCACGGACGGCGACCCGGTCGAGCGCTTGCGGGCGGCTTTCGCGCACCAGGGCCTCGACGCCGAGGAGGTCGTGTACCAGAGCCGCGTCACGGGTCTCGAGAACACCGACCTTCTCAGCGTGGCACGACTCCGTGACCCACCGCCTGATTCAGCGTCTGCGCCGCTGGCCGATGGGCGCACTCGTGGCCAGCCAACGCTCGCGCGCGTCCGGGCATAGGTCTCACCACGGTTCACCTTGGCGAACCCGTTCATTCTCAGTCCGCCCCTCCTGCAGGGCGACATTAGCCAACACTCGGTCCGGACTCTGCGGCGAGAGGTCGGTAACTGTCCTGCGTCTAATGAAGATCGCGTTCCGAGTGGAGTGACTCCATCTCAGTCCGAGGCGACTACTCGGCTGAGGTACTTGCCCACTACGGTATCGACAATGTCACGATCACGGGTTGCCCGTCGCTCTTATCGAACCTGGACGCGTCACACCGAGTAGCGAAGCCACAACGACAAGTCACGCGCGTCGCGCTCAAATGCTCGGGTGGGAGGCCGGAGGAGCGCTTATTTCGCCGTTGTTGGCGAGGAAGAGCGCCTCGCCTCAGGTCGAGCGCGACGAGTGCAGACCAACCGCCTGAACGTGCCTCTCCCGAGACTTGCCTTGCAGCGGGCCTGGACTTCGTTGCCCAGGCGGGGTTACCTGGCGTATATT
>Ga0208736_1000100_pt1 | contig 26586 bp, 28 predicted proteins | sample AntDryMetagUQ255_FD_188090 | JGI IMG/M metagenome (GOLD analysis project Ga0208736, IMG submission 188090) | Polar desert microbial communities from Antarctic Dry Valleys - UQ255 (SPAdes) | ecosystem: Environmental > Terrestrial > Soil > Desert | place: Antarctic Dry Valleys | collected 2008-12-31 | reverse complement strand
GAGCCTACGGTTCGGGGACACGTCGAGGATCCGCGATCACATCTCGAGCGCGTACGAGGCCTCGCTTCGCTACCTCAACGAGGAGCCGCGCGGCGAGCGGTGATACCCGTGCCGCCCAAGGTGCTGCGCCGGTTGGTGCTGGCACCCCTCGTGGCCGTGGTCGAGGTGAGCCTGATCGTGGCCTCGCCCGCCTTCCTGCTCCTCGCTGCCCTGGTCTCACCGTTCTTCGGCGGCGCCCGGCCGCTGCGGATGGCGCTGATCGTGCTTCCGTTCGCGGCGCACCACCTGGCCGCCACGCTCGCGTGCCTCGGACTGTGGGTCGCCAGTGCGTTGGGCCGCCGAACGGGCTCCGAACCCATGCAGCGCGCCCACTACGCGGTCCTGCGGTGGTTCGTCGCCGGCGTCTACCGCCCGATCGTGAGGCTCGCCCGCGTCGAGGTGAGCGTGTCGGCCTCACCCGCCGCCGAAACCGCCCTCGCCGCCACGGGGCGGCCCGTCCTCGTGCTGAGCCGCCATGCCGGGGAGGGGGACACGCTGCTCGTCATCCACGAGCTGCTGTGCCGGCGCGAGCGCGGGCCGCGGGTGGTGATGCACGAGGCGCTCAGGCTCGACCCGCTGATCGACGTGCTCGGGGAGCGGCTCCCGAACCGCTTCGTCGATCCCCGCGGCGGCGACACCGAGGTCGAGATCGCAGCGATGGCCGGAGAGCTCGACGAGCGCGCCGCGCTGGTGATCTTTCCCGAGGGCGGGAACGTGACCGAGGAGCGCCGGCGCAAGGGCATCGAGCGCCTCGAGCACGCCGGGCACACGGAGGAGGCCGGGTGGGCGCGGGAGATGCGCCACATGGGAGCACCACGCCCGGGCGGCGCGCTGGCGGCCATCGAGGCAGCGCCCGAGATCGACGTGGTGATCATGGGCCACGTCGGGTTTCCGACCGGCCTCGGCGAGGTCTGGCGGCTGCTGCCCGAGCGCCAGACGATCGAGGTCCGGTTGTGGCACGAGCCACGGAGCGCGATACCGGCGGGACAAGACCAGCGGATCGACTGGCTGTTCGGCTGGTGGCGAAGGCTGGACGCGTGGGTGGGCGAGCGCGAGCGCGCACGCGAGGCCGCGCCCGAAGACGGGGCGCCGCCGCCCGGGCCCCGATCTCCCTGCTAGCGTCATCTTCAGCGAGCGGCATCCGCCGCCCGCGAGGTTCCTCTTCCGTAACGCTCCAGCGATCCGGGTCAGTTGAATCTCCCGAATCGTTAGGCGGCAGCTCAACGCGCCGCCAGCAAGGAGCTTTTACCCCATGTCTTCCCACGCCTTCGCCGAACTCGGCGCCTCTAGAGCTGTGGTCTCGGCGCTCGCCGAGCGCGGCATCGAATCCCCCTTTCCCGTCCAGCAGCTCGTCGTCCCCGACGCCCTCGCCGGCCAGGACGTGCTCGTCAAGTCGCCCACCGGGTCGGGCAAGACGCTTGCCTTCGGCGTGCCGCTCGTCGAGCGCATCGAGGCCGAGGACCCACGCCCGAGCGCGCTCGTCCTCGTTCCCACCCGCGAGCTCGCGGGCCAGATCGTCGAGGAGCTGCGTCCGCTCGCCGCGGCCCGCGCGCTGTCGATCGGCGCGGTCTACGGCGGCGCCGGGATCGAGAAGCAGGCGAAGCTGGCTCGCCGCGCCCACATCCTGGTGGCCACGCCGGGGCGGCTCGAGGACCTGATGGCCCGCCGCGCCGCGGACCTCTCGAAGACCCGGATCCTCGTGCTCGACGAGGCCGACCGCATGCTCGACATGGGCTTTCGCCCTCCCGTCGACCGGATCGTCTCCCGTCTTCCCCGCAAGCGCCAGACCCTCTTCTTCTCCGCCACCCTCGACGCCGAGGTCCATCGCGTGGCCCAGGCCTACACGAACGGGGCCCGCGTGCACGAGCACGCCGCGCCGCGCGAGCAGCGCGCCGACGTCCAGCATCGCTTCGTCTCGGTGACCGCCGACTCCAAGATCGACGCCCTGGTGCGCGAGCTGCGCGACGACGAGCGCGGCCTCACGCTCGTCTTCGTGCGCACCAAGCGCGGCGCCGACCGCCTCGTCAAGCGCCTGCGCACCCAGGACATCGAGGTCCTGGCCATGCACGGCGACAAGTCGCAGGCCCAGCGCGAAAAGGCGCTCGCCCGCTTCGGCTCGGGCTCCGTCGACACCCTGATCGCCACCGATGTGGCCTCGCGCGGACTCGACGTCGACGACATCACGCACGTGATCAACTTCGACGCTCCGGCCGACCGCGACGCCTATATCCACCGGGTGGGGCGCACGGCACGCGCCGGAAAGCGCGGAGTGGGCGTGACCTTCGTCGCGCCCGACCAGGCGCACGACATCGGCAGGATCGCCTCGAGCCTGTCGCTGCACGGAGAGTTCGCGCAGTCGGGGCTGTCGACCGGCTCTCCGGCGAACGGCCGCTCCTCGAACGGACGCTCGTCGAATCGACGCTCCTCGAATGGACGCTCCTCCAACGGACGCTCCTCGAACGGGCACGCGGCGAGTGGACGCTCCTACAGCGCAAGTCCCTCGAGCGCCAGGCGCCGGCGGCGTTAGCCGCCGCGGCGCGGCGCAGGGCGGCGGCGGACCGACAGCCAGCCGCGCCGCGCCGTACCGGCCGAGCACGATCGTCACACCCCGTTGCCAGATCGCTTGCCGGTGGCCCGAAGTGGGTATGACCTCCTCGACCGGGCGCTCGCCGGAGGGCCCACGCTCTGAGGAGGAGACGTAATGGGGAAGTTGATGCGACTGTTCGCCGCGAAGAAGCTGTTCGACAAGCTCCGCGGCCGCAAGGGCGGCGGGCACCACGGCGGCGGCCGGCCCCCGGGACGACGGCGCCGCCTGTAGCGATCACGCCTTGGCGCCGGCAGGTCGCTCCGAGCCGCGAGACGCGGCGCATTAGAGTCGCCGGCCGGCGCCCGGTCCCACCCCTCGCTTAGACTGCCCGCTCGCCGCGCCGGACACGACCGGCCGGGTACCGCAACCGGGAGGTGACGTGGCCGAGCAGAGCAGCGTGGTCGGAAAGAGCTACGAGCCCTTCGAGTACGAGGTCGGGCGCGAGAAGATCCGCGAGTACGCCCACGCGGTGGGCGAGGAGAACCCGGTCCACTTCGACCCCCGTGCCGCGCACGACGCCGGCTTTCACGGCGTCGTCGCGCCGCCGATGTTTGCCGTCGTCTACTCGTCCGGCGCGATCGCGCCGGCCATGTTCGACCCCGAGGTGGGCATGAACTTCGCGATGATGGTTCACGGCGGCCAGGAGTTCGCCTGGTCGGACCTCGTCTACGCCGGCGACACGATCACCACCACCGCCTCGGTCCTCGATATCTCGAAGCGCGACGACAAGACCTTCTACGTCTTCGAGACCGTCTCGGCCAACCAGGACGGCCGGGAGGTCGTGCGCGGCACCTGGACCAACATCGAGCGGGGAGGCTGACCATGGAACAGGGCGAGCAGATCCCGGAGCTTCGGGTCACCCCCGACAGGTACCTCCCGCACCGCTACGCGGGCGCCTCGGGCGACTTCAACCCGATCCACATCGACGGCGAGTTCGCCCAGCAGGTCGGCCTGCCCTCGACGATCCTCCACGGGCTCTACACGATGGCGCTGGTGGCCCGGGCCAACACCGCCGCGGCCGGCGGCGATCCCCGCTCGCTGCGCCGACTCGCGGTGCAGTTCCGCGGGATGGGGCTGCCCGAGAAGGAGATCGTCGTGCGGGGGACGGTGCGCGCGGCCGGGGAGGGCGGAACGCTGGTCGACACCGAGGCCGAGCAGGAGGGCAACCGCATCGTCCGCAACGCCGAGGCCGAGCTCGCGATCTGAGTTCGTCCCCGTCCGGAGGCGCCCGTGCTGGGCGTGCGCCGCGGCACTCGCCACAATAGGGGCATGGACTCCGAGCTCAGCGCGCGTCAGGCGGATGTCCTGCGCCTCGTCGTCGAGGGCCACCTCGAGCTGGGCGCGCCGGTCGGGTCGAGGTGGCTCTCCGAGCGCGGCGACGTGCCGTGGGGTCCCTCGACGATGCGCAGCGAGCTCGCGGCCCTCGAGGAGCTCGGCCTGCTCCAACACCCTTACACCTCCGCCGGGCGGGTCCCGACCGACGCCGGCTATCGCCACTACGTCGACGAGCTGCTCGAGCCGGGCGCGCTGCCGGTGCCGCGTCCGGCGCTCGAGCTCGACCTCGTGCGCCGTGAGGTCGACGAGGCCGTGCGCGCGACGACCGAGCAGCTCTCGCAGGTCACGAACATGCTCGCCATCGTCTCGGCCCCGCCGATCGCCACCACCACGATCCGCCGGGTCGAGGTCCTGCGCCTCCAGCCCCAGGTGGCGATGATCGTGGTCATCACCTCGACGGGCGGCGTCTCGAAGCGCGTGGTGAGCTACGAGCACCCGGTCGACCCCGGGCTCGTCGACTGGGCGGCGAGCTACCTCAACGAGCAGCTCGGGGGCATGGGCCTCGGAGCGCGGATGCTGCACGGCAAGCTCGCCGATCCCGAGCTCGGGGAGACCGAGCGCCGGTTCCTGGCCTCGCTCGCGCCCGCCTTCACCGAGCTCGAGGCGACCGCCGAGGACGCGCTCTACGTCGAGGGCACCTCGAGGCTGCTCGGCGAGGACCGCTTTCCGGAGCTGTCGCAGATCGAGGACCTGCTACGGCTGCTCGAGCACCGCGTGACCCTGCTCGGCCTGCTGCGCCATGCCCTCGACGAGCCGCGCGTCTACCTGCGCATCGGCGGCGAGAACGAGGAGCCCGAGCTCCAGTCCCTGAGCGTGGTCGCCGCGGGTTACGGCATGCCGGCGCGCCGCCTCGGCGCGGTCAGCGTGGTCGGTCCGACGCGGATGGACTATGCGACGGCGATCGGATCGGTGCGCGAGGCAGCCGCCGAGCTGTCGCGCTACGTCGACTCGATGTGGAGCGTGTCATGACCGTCAAGCGCGACGCCTACGAGGTCCTGGGGATCTCCCGCGACGCCGACGAGCGCGAGATCAAGCGCTCGTTCCGAAAGCTCGCCCGCGAGCTCCATCCCGACGTCAACCGCCACGACCACGACGCCGAGGAGCGCTTCAAGGAGGCCGCCGACGCCTACGAGATCCTCTCAGACCCCGAGCGGCGCCAGGTCTACAACCGCTACGGCCACGACGGACTCTCCTCGCAGGGCCGCGAGCCGAACTTCGCCGGCTTCGGCTCGGTCTCCGACATCTTCGACGCCTTCTTCGGCGGTGGCGACGCCTTCGGCGGGGGCGGGCGCCGATCGGCCGGCGTTCAGGGGGGCGACGTCGCGGTGGCCGCCGAGATCTCGCTGGCCGAGGCTGCGCGCGGCAACGCCGTCGGCGTCGAGTACGAGGTCGTGGCACCGTGCGAGCGCTGCCAGGGCAACGCGGCCGAGCCGGGCACGCCGATCGAGACCTGCGCGCGCTGCGGGGGCTCGGGCGAGCTGCGCACGGCGATGCGCTCGGCCTTTGGACAGGTCATCCGCGCTCACCTGTGCGACGCCTGCGGCGGTGACGGCAAGATCGCCCGCACGCCGTGCACACGCTGCCGAGGGCGCGGACGCGAGGCGCGGCGGGCCGAGCTCGAGGTCGACGTCCCGGCCGGCATCGCCAACGACCAGCGCATCCGCCTGAGCGGTCGCGGGCACGCGGGCGAGGGTGGCGGCGCGCCCGGTGACCTCTACGTCGTCGTCCGCGTGGCCGAGGACGAGCGCTTCGTCCGCGACGGCAATGACCTGGTCAGCGTGGTCGACGTCTCGGCGCCGGCGGCGGCGCTCGGCACCTCGCTCTCGGTCCCCACCCTCGACGGCGAGGAGACGATCGAGCTCGAGCCGGGCACGCAGCCCGGCTCGGTGGTCAACCTGCCCGGCCTGGGGATGCCCTCGGTGCGCCGCGGGCGCCGCGGCGACCAGCGCGTGGTGGTGAACGTCGTCGTCCCGCGCGAGCTCTCGACGCGCCAGCGCAGCCTGCTCGAGGAGCTCGAGGGCTCGCTCGAGGAGCGCAACCTGCGCCCGCCGGCCGAGCGCGCCCACGAGTCGCTGTTCGCGCGGGTGCGCCGGGCGCTCGGGTGAGCGCCGCGCTCCGCTCGGCGCGAGCCGCCCACCGGCGTTGATCCGCCTCGCCGTGCGGGCACCGGCGGGGGCGGCCGAGCAGGTGCTTGCCGCCATCCTCGAGCTCTCGCCCGGAGGCGTCGAGCAGGTCGACGCCACCGACCACGTCGAGTTCGCCCTCTACGGCGCGCCGGGCGAGCTGCCGACCCTGGGCGAGGGCGAGGCCGAGATCGCCGGGGTGACGGTCACGGTGCGCGGTACCGAGGTCCCCGACGACTGGGCCGAGCGCTGGCAGCGCTTCCACCGCCCCGTGCTCGTGGCCGGGCGCCTCTACGTGCGACCGCCCTGGGAGCAGCCGGCGGTGCGTCCGGGGGTCGAGGAGGTGGTGATCGACCCGGGCCAGGCCTTCGGGACGGGGAGCCACCCGACCACCGAGGGATGCCTCGAGCTGCTGGTCGAGCTCGCCGGCGAGAGGCGCACAAGCGCGGCTGCGGGCTCGCTCGCCGACCTCGGCTGCGGCTCGGGGGTGCTGGCCATCGCGGCGGCCAAGCTCGGGTTCGGTCCGGTCACTGCGGTCGACGCCGACCTCGCCGCGCTCGAGGCCACCGAGCGCAACGCGCGCGCGAACGGCGTCACGCTCGACCGCATCGAGCGCGTCAACCTCCGCGACGACGCGCCACCGGGCGCCGAGACCGTCGTGGCCAACCTGATGCGCCCGCTGCTGCTGCGCCTCGCTCCGCGGGTGGTCGAGCTCGCGCCCGAGCGCGTCATCGTCTCCGGGCTGCTCGACGCCGAGGCCGGTGAGGTGGTGGGCGCCCTCGCTCCCGGTCTCGACGAGCGCAGGCGGGTGAGCTCGCGCGGGTGGAGCTCGGTGCTGCTCGAACGCGCCGGGGGGATGAGCGCGCGGGGCTCGCGCCCTTGGGCCCGTAGCCGCGCCGGCCCGCGCCTCAGCCCAGCGCCCGCTGTGACACCACCCCCGCGGCCTCCTGCCACCACGCTCGCTCCTCGGGGTCGCTCGCGCGGCGGATCCGCTCGCGGCAGTAGCGCAGCAGCTGGCGTGAGCCGCCGACCGCGACCAGTCCGCTTCCCGTGACCGCGAAGCGCCCGTCCTCAAGCTGGACGAGCGCCCCGGCCGCGCCGCGGCGGGTACGCAGGCGCCGCACCACCGCCACGCCGCCGACCTGGCCGGGCTCGGAGAGGTCGCCGTCGGCGGGCGCCCACGGCCTGACCGTGAAGATCGTCGCGCGGCCGGTGGCGCGGGGCGCCAGCTCCACGCGCGCGTCCATCGGCCCTTCGCGCCAGCGGACCCGCAGCGCCTCCACCTCGTCGCGCGCGCTCTGGCGCGTGAGGATGTGCAGGCGGTCGCCGGCCTCGAGGCGCGTGGAGCCGCGGGGCAGGAGCGCCTCCTCGCCGCGCACGATCACGTTCACGAGCGCGTCGCGCGGCAGCCCCAGCTCGTTGACCACGCGGCCGACCACCGCCTCGCCCTCGCGCACGGGGTACTCGATGACCTCGGCCCCCAGCCGCCGGATCGCGCCGACCTCGATGAGCGGCCGCGGAAGCGCCGGCTCGTCGGCGGTCACGCCGAGCGCGCGCGCCAGCGGCTCGAAGGTCGCGCCCTGCACGAGCGTGGAGGTCAGGACCACGAAGAAGACGATGTTGAAGAAGACGCCGGCGCGCGGGGTCTCGGCGATGACCGGAAAGGTGGCGAGCACGATCGGGATCGCGCCGCGCAGGCCGGCCCAGCCGATCAAGACCGCCTCGCGCGGCGGAAAGCGACCGACGCGAGTGGCCACCAGCACGGCGACCGGCCGGGCCACCACCGCGAGCACCACGGCGAGCAACAGACCGGGCCCGGCGATCGAACCGAGCTCGCTGGGGAAGACGAGCAGCCCCAGCGTGAAGAAGAGGACGATCTGGCTCACCCAGCCGAGCCCGGCGTGGAAGTCGGTGATCGTGGCGCGGGCGGGCACGCGTGCGCCTCCCAGCGCGAGGCCGGCGAGGTAGACGGCGAGGAAGCCCGAGCCCCCGAGCACGTCGGCGGCGCCGAAGGCGATCGCCGCGGTGGCGATCGAGGCCACAGGGTAGAGGCCGCTCGAGACGAAGGGCACGCGCTTGAAGGCCGTGGCCGAGATCCAGCCGCAGGCCACCCCGGCCACCGCGCCGATACCGAGCTCCTCGACGAAGAGGACTGCCATGTCCGCGAGGCCGTACTCGGGCTGGCCGATCCACTCGATGAAGCCGATCACCAGCAGGATGGCGACCGGGTCGTTGAGTCCCGACTCGGCCTCGAGGACGCGCGCGATCCGCCGCTTGAGGTTCGATCCGCGCAGCACCGAGAAGATCGCGGCGCTGTCGGTGGTCGAGACGATCGCCCCGAGCAGCAGGCCGTAGAGGAGCGGTAGGTCGAGCAGCCACGCCGCGGCCACGCCGACCAGCCCCGCGGTGATCAACGTGCCGATCGTGGCCAGGGAGAGGGCCGGCCAGAACACCGGGCGGATCTCCGACCAGCCCGCGGTCAGTCCGCCCTCGAAGAGGATGAGCGCGAGCGCGATCACGCCGATCGTCCGCGTCAGCTCGAAGTCGTCGAAGACGATCAGGCCGAGGCCGTCGGAGCCGATGGCCATGCCGAGCGCGAGGAAGAGGATCAGGCCCGGTACCCGCAGCCGGCCGGCGGCCAGCGACGCCGCGATTCCGAGCGCGAGCAGCGCCCCGGTGACGAGGATCAGGGCGCCGTCGGTCATAGGGCAGCCAGTCTAGGAAGCCTCCGCCCGCCGGCGGGCCGGGCGGTCCGGCTTTTTTTGGTCGGTCGCGAACCGCTGCGCGGGCGAAGCATCGTCGCGCCGCGTGCGATGGGCAAGGCGATGCGCCCGACGATCGGAGAGACTGGCGGCTTGGTCGTGACCCCATCCGGGGGCCGCGCTGACCTTCCTGCCGCCATGCCTTCCACGATCTCCCTACGCACCGCTCTCGGTCTGGCGCGCCAGACCGAACGAGCGGTTCCGCGCGCCGAAGCCATACTCGCCTCGGTCCTGGCCGTGCTCACCTTCGGCGGACTGCTCGTCGTCTGGCTGGCGGGAGGAGCGGAGGTAGATGTCCCCTGGGCGCCCACGCTCGATCTTCGCCTTGCCTTCGCCCTCGACGGCCTCGGTGCGCTCTACGCCCTGCTCGCGAGCGGCGTGGGCGCAGTCGTGTTCGCCTACTCGATTCGCTACCTGCCGCTTCACCTGCGCCACATGGAGCGACCCGTCCGTGACGGGAGGTCGTTCTACGCCCTCCTCGTCCTGTTCATGGCATCGATGATCGGCCTCGCCACCGCTCAGGACCTGATCGTCATCTTCTTCTGCTTCGACCTCACGGCGGTCTGCTCGTACTTCCTGATCGGCTTCGATCGCAGCGAGGCCGAGGCTCGCTGGGGGGCGCTGATGGCCCTCGTCGTGACAGGCATCACCGCCGTGCTGCTGTTGCTGGCCGCGGTGATCCTCTACGCGCAGTACGGGACGTTCTCGGTACCCGAGCTCGCGAGCCGGGTGCAACCGGGCGCCGGGCTCACCGTGGCCGGGATCCTCATTGCGGTCGCCGCCCTCGCCAAGAGCGCGCAGGTGCCCTTCCACTTCTGGCTACGGCGCGCCATGGTGGCGCCGACGCCGATCTCGGCATACCTGCATTCGGCGGCGATGGTTGCCGCCGGCGTGCTCGTGCTCGGCCGGCTCTATCCGCTCCTGGCCCCGACCGACGCCCTGCGCGATGGTCTCGTCGTGGCGGGCTTCGCCTCGGCGCTGTGCGGCGGGGCCCTCTCGCTCGCCGAGGACCGGCTCAAGCCGATCCTCGCGTACTCGACCGTGGCGCAGTACGGCTACGTCGTTGCCCTATACGGGCTGGGCGGACCCGCGGGGGCCACGGCGGCAGCGCTCTACGTGCTCATGCACGGGGTGGCGAAGTCCGCACTCTTCCTGATCGCCGGCGCGGTGACCGAGGCCACGGGCGGCGAAGACAGCCTCCGGCGCCTCGGGGGCCTGTGGCGCTCGATGCCGATCCTGGCCGCTGCGGGCTTCGTGGCGGTCGCCGCCGTCGCCGCCTTGCCCCTAACGCTCGGCTTCTTCGCCGACGAGCTCTTCTTCAAGGCCGCCCTCGCGCGGGGACCCGTGCCGACGCTCGTCGCGGTCGTGGTGGCGGCGCTCACCTTCGTCTACATGTTTCGGTTCTGGGCGCGCCTCTTCCTGGGACCGCGCGAGGCCGACGCGACCCCGCTTCCGCTCGGACTGGTGCTGCCACCTGTCCTGCTGGCGCTCGTACTGCTCGTCGGCGGCTTGGCCGTCGGGCCGTTCGAGAAGCTGGCCGAGGCGGCCGGAGCGGCGAGCCTCGGGGCTCCGGCGCCCGCCGCCGCCGCCTACCACCTCGATCTTCGGGCCACCAATCTCCTCGCGCTTGCGACCTTCCTCCTCGGCGGGGCCGGTCTCTGGCTGGAGCCTCGGCTTAGCCGCACGGCGTCCGCGCTCGCCGCTCTTGGCGGCCGTATCGGGCCGGAACGTCTATACGCGATCGGGCTTCGAGGCCTCAACCGCCTGTCTGACCGAATCCACGACATCGAGGTCCGCGACCTCCGGACTCGGGTCGCGGCGGTCATCCTTCCCGGCGCGGGCCTCATTCTTCTGGGCGCTCTCATCACACCGACCGACGGGCGCTTCAGGATCGGCTCGGTCTCGCTGGACGATCTCGGTCTCGTGGCGGGGTTGATGGGCGTAGGCGCGGCAGCTCTGGCCGCGACGCGACCCAAGGAGCACCTGCCGCTCGCTCTGACCCTGTCCGCGGCCGGGTTCGCGCTTGCCGCGGTCTACGCGCTCCTCGGGGCTCCGGACGTTGCACTCGTGGCGGTGTTGGTCGAGATCACCCTCTCGCTGGTATTCATCGCCACGCTCGGGCGTCTGCCCCGCGGCGTGTTGCGTCGGGAGGCGGACCTGACGCTGTCGCGCGGGCGACGCGTACGTGACGCCTTCGTCGGAGCCGCCGCGGGCCTGAGCGCCTTCTTCGTGGTCTGGAGCATCACGTCTGCGCCCAGCCCCCGACAGCCGGTGGCGGCCGACCTGATCTCGCGCACGGACGATGCACACGCCAAGGACGTGGTCACCGCGATCCTCGCCGACTTCCGCGCCCTCGACACCCTCGGGGAGATCACGGTGCTCGCGATTGCCCTCGTCGGACTGGCCACCTTGTTCGGCCCCCGGCAGCCGGCGTGACGCTCATCACCCAGACGGTCGCCCGGCTCCTGCTGGCGCCGCTGCTCGTACTTGCTGCCGCCATCCTCGTCAAGGGCTACACCGACGTGGGCGACGGCTTCACGGCCGGGATACTTGTCGCGATCGGAGTGCTCATGCAAGGCGTCGCCTTCGGTCATCGCCAGGCCGAGAGGCTGCTGCCCGTCCGCGTCGCCTACCGGCTCGCCCTCGGTGGGCTCCTGCTGGGGGTGGCGCTCGCGATCGCACCGCTCTTCGCCGGGGACGCCATCTTCACCCATCGGCCGCTGCCCGGCGTGAGCCCGGTCAAGCTCGGGACGCTCGAACTGATCACGCCCGTGCTCTTCGACGTCGGAGTGTTCCTGCTCGTGCTCGGCACGGTGGTGGCCGGCGTACATCTCTTCGCGCGGCCCCCGCAGGAGGATCGGTCGTGACGCTTCTGCTCGCCGCGATCGTCGGGACGCTGTTCGGCTCGGGCGCCTACCTGATGCTGAAGCCAGATCTGCTCCGGATCGTCGCGGGCCTGGTCCTGGTCTCGAACGCGGCCATCCTCACCCTGCTCGCCGCGGCGTTGCAACGCGGGAGAGCCCCGATCCTCCCGCTCGGAGACGGGCCGGTATCTGACCCCGTCGTACAGGCACTCGCCCTCACTGGCATCGTCATCGGACTGGCGGTCACGGCGCTGCTGTTCGCCCTGGCCTACTGCGTCTACCTGACCAGCGAGACGATCGACCTCGACGAGCTCTCCCGGCTCGAGACACGCCGCGAGCAGGAGCTCGAGGAGGAGGAGTTGTCGGTTTGAGTCCCGTCCTTCCGCTGCTGTTCGCGTGGCCGGCCGCGGTCATCCTTGCCTTGCTCGACAGCCGGCGCCGCTGGGTCGCATGGCTCGCGGTGGCTGCGCTCGCCGTCGTCTTCGCCGCCGCCCTCGCGCTGCTCGTCGATGTTCTCGGCAACGGTCCGCGGACGACGGTGGCGGGCGGATGGCCCGACGGGGTCGGCATCGTCCTCTCCGCCGACGCGCTGGGAGCCACCTTCGCCGTCGTCTCGGTCGGCGTCGTGCTCGTGGCGGTCCTGTTTGAGGTGATCGGCGGCACCGAGTCGCGAAGCTTCGGCGCGCTGGCGCTCTTTCTCGCCACGGGCCTGTGCGGCCTCTTCCTGACCGGGGACGTGTTCAACTTCTACGTCTTCTTCGAGCTCTCCATGATCGCCGCCTACGCGCTGACGACCTACGGCGAGGGAGCTCGCCAGCTGCGCGCCGGGTTCATCTTCGCCGTGGTGAATCTGCTCGGATCCTTCATCTTCCTGATCGGGGTCGCCGGCCTCTACCGGGTCACCGGGACGCTGACCATGGACCTGGTCGCCCAGCGGATCGCCGCCGTCGATCCGGGTGCGACCGTGCCGATCGCGGTCGCCCTGCTCGTCGCCTTCCTGGTCAAGCTCGGACTCTTCCCGTTTCACTTCTGGCTGCCGACCGTCTACGCCAGCGCCCGGCCCGCCGTCGCGGCGATCCTCGGCGGCGCCCTGGCGAATATCGGCGCGTACGGGCTGCTGCGCTTCGGCGCGGACATCCTCCCGGGCGCGCTGCGTGCCGGGGCGCCGGTCCTGCTCGTCCTCGGCGTCGCGAGCCTGCTCTACGGGAGCCTCCAGGCCGTCGCGCGGCGAAGCGCGCCCGAGGTGCTGGCCTACTCCTCGATCGGCCAGGTCGGCTATGTCATCGTGGCTCTGGCCATCGGAGGTCCGATCGGGTACGCGGCGGCGATCCTCTACGCGGTGGTCAACAGCCTCAACAAGGCACTGCTCTTCCTCGCCTCTGAGCTGCGCGGGTGGCTCGTGGGCTTCGCCTTCGTCGTGGGTGCCCTCAGCGTGGCGGGCGTGCCGCCCGCGGCCGGCTTCCTGGGCAAGCTCGAGGTGTTCCGCGCCGGGGTCGAGCAGGGTGCCCTCCTCCTGTCCCTTCTCGTTCTCGGCAGCGCGCTGTCGTTCGTCTACATGTTCCAGATCTATCAGCACGACTTCTGGCGGGATGCGCGCTCCGCGCAGGTAAGTCGGCGTGCGGTCGGAGCGGTGACGGCGAGCCTCGGGCTGGTCATCGTCGCGCTCGGGATCTGGCCTGAGCCGTTGCTCGCCGTCAGCCGGCGCGCGGCGGCCGCGCTCACCGGTGCGGACGGGTGAGCGGGGGGCGAGTCCTCCAGGTCGGGGCGGCGCTCGGCGCCCTGGTGCTGGTCTACGCCCTCACCCTGCGAAGCTTCAAGCCGCTCGATCTCCTGCTCGGGGCGATCGTCGGCTCGATCGTCCTCGTCGCCTTTCGGGGTTTCCTGTTCACCCAGCCGGTGGCCGGTACCGGCGGGCTGGCACGGCGCGCGGTCCACCTGCCGATGTTCCTGCTGGTGATCGCTCGAGAGGTGGTCGTCGGCACGTGGCGGGTGGCGATGGCGGTGCTGTCGAGGAAACCCGTGGGCGTCAGCGGCCTGATCGCCGTTCCCATGGCCGAGCGCACCGATCTCGGCGTCGCCGTATCGAGCGTCGCGATCTCGCTGACGCCCGGCGAGCTCGTCGTCGACCTGGACTGGGACCGGCGCATCATGCTCGTCCACGCCCTCGAGGCCGATGATCCGGATCGCATCCGAGCCGACCAGCAGCGCCTCTACGAACGCTATCAGCGTGGAGTCTTTCCCTAGATGCACGCGCTCGTCTTCGATCTCTCCGTGCTCTGGCTGGCCGGGCTCCTCGGGGCCTCGGTCGGCCTCGTCGCCCGGCGCGGCACTCCGGCGGAGCGCATCCTGGCCCTCGACACGCTGGTGCTGGTCCTGATCGGCCTGCTGGCGATGTTCGCGGTCGATCGGCGTGAGGGCTACTACCTCGACGCGGCGCTGGTGCTCGCTCTCGTGGCGTTCGTGGCCACCCTGGCAGCGGCTCGCTACTACGACGAGGGACGGCCGTTCTGACCGCCGGTGACCCCGTGCTCGTGCTCGTCGACGCCCTCATCGCCGTCGGTCTGGTCGTCATGACGCTCGGCGTGCTCGGCGTGTACCGGATGCCCGACGCGTACACCAAGCTCCACGCCCAGAGCAAGGCGGTCGCGCTCGGTGCGGTCTGTCTGCTCGTCGCGGCGGTCCTCAGGGGCGAGGCGACGAACGCGCTGGTCGGGCTGCTCGTCGGGGGGTTCCTCCTACTGACCGCTCCGGTCGCGGCCCATGTCATCGCCCGCTCGGCCTGGCGGCAGGGTGAGCCGATGCGAGGGGAGACGGTGATCGACGAGACCGACTCGCGTGAGCTCGGGGAGCCAGGCGACGACCGCTAGCGACTGCCGGGGCCGGTCAGTCTCGCGCGCCGTCATCCGTCGACACCTTCAGATCCTGCACGCGTGCCTACGCTGGCTGCGCGACCACGGACCGGCCGGTTCCTCAACGGGCTCCCAGGACGGCCCGAGACCGGCGAAGCGGTCAGCTCGTGACGGGGAGCCCCGCCATGATGGGGTCGTGACGGAGCGGACCGAGCGGGGCCCGGGAGAGAAGGTCAAGGACCACGCGCAGAACGTGCTGGGCCCGGTCGCTGACTTCTTCCGCGCCGAGACCGTCGGGGGGGCCGTTCTGCTCGGCGCCACGGTCGTCGCCCTGATCTGGGCCAACACCCCGGCACGCGAGATCTACGACTCGCTGTGGACCACCGACCTGCGGCTGGGGACGGCGTCCTTCGGAATCGAGGAGGACCTGCGTCATTGGGTCAACGACGGGCTCATGGTCGTCTTCTTCTTCGTGGTCGGCCTCGAGGTCAAGCGCGAGCTGGTCACGGGAGAGCTGGCCGACCGGCGTGCCGCGGCGTTGCCTGCGCTCGGCGCCGTCGGGGGCATGGTGCTTCCGGGCGTGCTGTTCGCGGCCATCGTTGCGGGAGGCCCCGGCGCGTCGGGCTGGGCGATCCCGATGGCCACCGACATCGCCTTCGCGATCGGCGTCCTCGCTCTGCTCGGCGACCGCATCTCGGCCGGCGTGAGGCTCTTGCTGCTCTCGATCGCCGTCGTGGACGACATCCTCGCGGTCTCGATCATCGCGCTCTTCTACTCAGGCGGGCTCTCGCCGGCGTGGCTCGCGGGGGCGGCCGTCGGACTGCTCGCGGTGGTCGGTCTGCGCCGGCTCGGGGTCACCTCGGTGTGGGCCTACGTGCTCCTCGGGCTGGCCGTCTGGGTCGCCACGCACGAGTCGGGCGTGCACGCGACGATCGCCGGTGTCGCGCTCGGTCTGCTCACTCCGGCCCGGCCCGTCGCCGGCCGGCCGGTGCTCGAGCGTCTCGAGCACCGATTGCACCCGCTGAGCAGCGCCGTGGTCGTACCACTCTTCGCCCTGGCCAACGCCGGCGTCCCGCTCGGAGGGGGCGCCCTGGCCGAGGCGGCCCAGAGCCGGCTCGCGTGGGCCATCGTGGCCGGCCTCGTCCTCGGCAAGCTGATCGGGATCACGGCCGCGATCCGTCTCGGCCTTCGCATCGGAGCCGCCACGCTGCCCGCGGACGTCCGGCGCCGCAACGTGCCGGGTGTCGCCGCGCTCGGCGGGATCGGCTTCACGGTCTCGCTCTTCATCACCGGCCTCGCCTTCGACGAGCCCGCCCTGCAGGACGTCGCCAAGGTCGGCATCTTCGCCGGCTCGTTGTTGGGCGGCCTGCTCGGGCTGGCGATCTTCGCGTGGCAGACGCGTGTCCGCCCGAGCCGGGGCGAGCAGGCGGCCTGAGCATTCCGTCCTCTCAGCGTCGCAAGGTCCGGGTCGCCGTCGCGGGGCCGCCCTACACTGAGAGCCAGATGTCGATCCTCGCGCAGGTCCAGGCCGACGCGGTCGGCGCCCTTCGGTCGGGCGATCGCCAGCGGGCCCAGGCCCTGCGGCTCGTCGTCTCGGAGCTCCAGAAGGCCTCGAAGGAGGCCGCGGGCGGCAGCGTCGAACCCGCCGACGAGCTCGCCGTCCTCCGCCGGGAGCGCAAGCGCCGGATCGAGGCCGCCGAGGCCTACGCCGACGCCGGCCGTGACGACCTCGCCGGCTCCGAGCGCGGCGAGGCCGAGCTGATAGAGGCCTACCTTCCGGCCGAGCTCTCCGACGCGGAGCTCGAAGCGCTCGTCGGCGACGCCTTGGCCGAGTCGGGCGCCTCCTCGCCCAAGGAGATGGGACGGGTCATGTCGATGGTCATGGGGCGTGTCGACGGCCGGGCCGACGGCCGGAGGGTCAGCGCCCTCGTCAAGGAGAAGCTGGTCGCCTCTCCCGACGGCGCCGCGTGAGGACCCAGCTCGAGCTCTCCAACGAGGTCGCCACGGAGCTGGCGGGGGCCCACGACGCGATCATCAAGTCGCTCGAGGGCCACCTCGAGGCCGAGGTCTACCTGCGCGGCAACGTGGTCACCCTCGAGGGTGAGCAGGGTGAGGTCGAGACCGCCGAGACCGTGGTCCGCGAGCTCTCCGACCTGATCCGCCAGGGCCACGAGGTCGCGCCCGGGACGATCGAGGCGATCACCGGCGCGCTCGAGCGCCACGAGAGCCCGAGCCGGATCCTCGACGACGTGATCCTCCGCCACCGCTCGCTCAAGGTCGCGCCGAAGACGGTCAACCAGAAGCGCTACGTCGACGCGATCCGCTCGCACACGGTCACCGTGGGCATCGGCCCGGCGGGCACCGGCAAGTCGTTTCTCGCGGTGGCCATGGCCGTGGCCGCGCTCTCGCGCCGCGAGGTCAACCGGATCGTCCTCACCCGCCCCGCGGTCGAGGCCGGCGAGCGGCTCGGGTTCCTGCCCGGCGACCTCATGGCCAAGGTCGACCCCTACCTGCGCCCGCTCTTCGACGCCCTGCACGACATGCTCGACCCCGAGCGGGTCAACAACTACATCGACCGCGGCCAGATCGAGATCGCACCGCTGGCCTACATGCGCGGGCGCACCCTCAACGACTCGTTCATCATCCTCGACGAGGCCCAGAACACGAGCCCCGAGCAGATCAAGATGTTCCTGACCCGGCTCGGGTTCGGCTCGAAGATGGTGGTCACCGGCGACGTCACCCAGGTCGACCTTCCGACCGAGCAGCGCTCGGGACTGATGGTCATCGGCGACATCCTGAGCGCCGTCGAGGGAATCGAGTTCGTCCGCTTCGGCGGGGAGGACGTGGTGCGCCACAAGCTCGTGCAGCGGATCGTCGAGGCCTACGACCGCTACGCGGGGCGCGAGACGCCCGGGCTGCGGGCCGCGCGCGGCGGAGCCTGAGACGCCGGTCGGGCGCAGGCCCGGTGCGATCCTGACCGCGGATCTCGACCTCGAAGTCCTCGGTGGGGGTGGCGACGCAGACGAGCGGCGCATGCGCGAGGCCGCCCGCGCCTCGCTGACCGCCGTCGGACTGGCGGACGGCCATCTGGCCATCGCCCTCGTCGAAGAGGAGCGCATGCGCGATCTCAACGCCACCCACCGCGGCGTCGACCGGCCCACCGACGTACTCTCCTTTCCGATCGACGGAGCGCAGCCGAGCGCCGGTCCGCGCGAGCTCGGCGACGTGGTCATCTGCCCCGAGCACACCGCGGACCTCGAGGAGGCGGTCGTCCACGGCGTCCTGCACCTGTGCGGGCACGACCACGAGCGCGACGACGGCGAGATGCTCTCGCTCCAACGGCGGGTGCTGAGGGAGCTTCGGGCGTGAGCTCTCCCGACGGCTCGAACGAGGGCGACGACGCCGGCCGGCCGGCCACCCGCGCCGGCTTCGTCGCCCTCGCCGGGCGCCCGAACGTGGGCAAGTCGACGCTGCTCAACCGCATCGTCGGCACCAAGGTGGCGATCGTCTCGCCGAAGCCGCAGACCACCCGCCGGGCCATTCGCGGCGTGGCCACCGGCGAGGACTGGCAGCTCGTGCTCGTCGACCTTCCGGGCTCGCAACGCCCCCGCGACGCCCTGACCGAGCGCATGCAGCGACGCGCCGAGCGCGAGCTGCGCGACTCCGACGCCGCGCTGCTCATGCTCAACGGCGAGCAGACGATCGGCCCCGGCGACCGTTTCATCGCCCGGGCGGTGAGCGCGGCGGGAATCCCCTGCGTGGTCGCGGTCAACAAGGCCGACGCCCTCGACCATGCCCGCACGGTCGCGGCGCTGGTGGCGAGTGCCGAGCTCGAGCTTCCAGCCGACGCGGAGATCTTCCCGATCTCGGCGCGCACCGGCGCGGGCGTCGACGCCCTGCTCGAGACGCTGGTCGCGCTGCTGCCCGAAGGCCCCTTCCTCTATCCCGCCGCCGAGGCGACCGACCTCCCCCCCGAGGTCCGGCTCGCCGAGCTCGTGCGCGAGCAGGTGCTGCACCGCACGCGTCAGGAGATCCCCCACGCCGTCGAGGTCGAGGTCGAGGAGATAACGGAGCGCCAGAGCGGCACGCTGGGGGTTCGCGCCCTGTTGTGGACCGAGAGCGACTCCCAGAAGGGCATCCTCGTCGGTGCCGGCGGGCGGATGGTGCGGGAGATCGGGACGGCGGCCCGGGCGGAGATCGAGGCTCTGACCGGCCGCCGCGTCCACCTCGACCTCGCCGTGCGCGTGCGGCGGAGCTGGCGCCGCGACGAGGCGCTGCTCGACCGGCTGGGCATCGAGTGACCGCGCTGCTCTCGCCCCGCAGGCTCAACGACCTGCGCCGGGACGGCGAGTCCGAGCCCAAGATCGGCATCGGGTTGTAAATCGGCCGCGTCCTCGCCGGGTAAGACACCAAACGCGCTACGATTGTGTGCATGTCAAGTTACACAGTCGGTGTACGCGATCTGCGCCAAAACCTCAGTCGCTACCTCGACCGGGCGCGCAGAGGCGAGCGCGTCGTCATCACCGAGCGCAACCGCCCGATCGCGGTGCTCGCGCCGCTGCCCGAGAACGAGGATCCACTCGCCCGGCTGATCGCGGAAGGGAAGGTCGTTCCCGCCGCACGCCCCCTGAACGTGGACGAGATCGAGCCGGTCGAGCTCGACGACCCCTACGCAGGGTCGAGAGCTCTCGAGGAGATGCGCGAGGAGCCGGACTACGGGCTTTGAGGCGCCGCTCGCTGCTCTACCTCGATGCGTCGGCGATCGTGAAGCTCGTCCTGGTCGAGCGCGAGTCCGTCGCGCTTCGGACCACCGTCGCGCGCGCTCGCCTCGCCGCGAGCGAGCTCGTCCTGGTCGAGGTCCCACGCGCTCTCGCTCGGACGCGAGCCGACGCGTCCGAGCGAGCGAGGATCCGGCGTGAGGAGCACCGGGTCCTGGGAGGCCTTGATCTCGTGCCGCTGACGAGGCCGCTGCTCGCATCGGCGGGAAGGCTCGGTCCGCCGCGCCTGAGGTCGCTAGACGCCGTCCACATCACGTGCGCTCTGAACTTCGATTCCGGCCTCGAGGCCTTCGTGAGCTACGACAGGCGCCAGCTCGGTGCGGCAGCGGACGCGGGCTTGGCCGTCGTGAGTCCCGGCGAAACGCGGTAGCGGCGTGTCCCCCTCCACGAGCCGGATCGAGCTCGGCGACTACGCGGAGGCTTCGACTACCTCGTCCTCGTCGAGTTCGGCGCCGGCGGTATCGACGGCGCGCGGGCCCGCAGATGGCCTCGTACCATCTGACGAGATGACTGAGATTGCCTACGACGAGCGCGGACTCGTCCCCTGCGTGGTCCAAGACGCCTCGACCGGCGAGGTGCTCACGCTCGCCTACATGAACGCCGAGGCGCTCGAGCAGACCCGCGCGACCGGGGAGATGCACTTCTTCAGCCGCTCGCGCGGCGAGCTCTGGCACAAGGGGGAGACATCGGGCAACCTGCAGCGGGTTCGCGCGCTGCGACTCGACTGCGACGGTGACGCGATCGTCGCCCTCGTCGATCCGGCGGGTCCGGCCTGCCACACGGGCGAGCGCACCTGCTTCTTCCGCGGCGACGTCGCGCCGGTCGCCGCAGAGGCGCTCAGCGCGCTCGAGCGCACCGTCGCCTCGCGCCGCGCGGCGGCCGACGGCGCGTCCTATACGCGCGAGCTGCTCGACGACCCCCCACGCATCGGGGCCAAGGTCCGGGAGGAGGCCGAGGAGGTCGCGCGCGCGGCGGCCGAGGAGCCCGACGAGCGGGTGAGCGCGGAAGCCGCCGACGTCCTCTACCACCTCACCGTGCTGCTGGCCTCCCGCGACCTCTCGCTGGTCGACGCCTTCGCCGAGCTGAATGCCCGCCGGGGTTGAGCGAGGCGCGAGCGCCCCGCCCACCGCGGCCCGGCCCGCGGTCGCCCCCGGTCTCGACGAAGTGCGCGCGCTCGCGCGCGAGCACACGGTCGTGCCGCTGCGCCACACCTTCATCGACGATTGCGAGACGCCGGTCGCGGCCTACCTCAAGCTCCGCGGCGAGGGCCCCTCGTTCCTGCTCGAGTCCGCCGAGCAGGGGCAGCGCTTCGGGCGCTGGTCGTTCGTGGGCGTCCGCCCGCGCACTACGGTCCGTCTCGACGCGGGGATCCTCAGCGTCGGCGGCCGGCCACGAGAGTGGGGGGATCCCTACCGCGCGGTGGCCGATGAGCTCGAGCGCCATCGCGCCGCGCCGCTGCCCGAGGGCGGGCCGCCGTTCGTCGGGGGCGCCGTCGGCCTGTTCGGCTACGACCTCGTCCGCCACGCCGAGCCCTCGGTCGGATCGCCCAATCCCGACGAGCTCGGGCTGCCCGACCTCGCGCTGATGATCTCGGACGTGCTCGTCGCCTTCGATCACTTCACTCACGAGGTCACGGTGGTGGCCAACGTGTTCGGCGAGGACGTCGAGGCCGGCGGGATCGAGGCCGCCTACGAGCAGGCGGTCGCGGCTATCGCCGACGTGCGCGAGCGCCTTACCGCTGCCGTGCCGCGCGCGGGCGGCGCCCATCGCGAGCCGCCGGACTTCGGCGACTCGAACCTCGGCGAGGCCGGCTACGCCCACGCCGTCGAGCGCGTGCGCTCCTACATTCGCGCCGGCGACTGCTACCAGGTCGTGCCGAGCCAGCGCTGGAGCGCCGAGGCACCGGTCGAGGCGTTCTCGATCTACCGCGGGCTGCGCTCGGTCAACCCGAGCCCGTACATGTACTTCCTCGACTTCGGCGACTTCGAGATCGCGGGCGCCTCGCCGGAGTCGCTCGTGAAGGTCACCGGTCGCCGCGCGGAGCAGCGCCCGATCGCGGGTACGCGGCCGCGCGCCGCGACCGCCGATGGCGACCTCGCCCGTGCCCGCGAGCTGCTCGCCGACGAGAAGGAGCGCGCCGAGCACGTGATGCTCGTCGATCTCGCTCGCAACGATCTCGGACGCGTGTGCGAGTACGGCAGCGTCACCGTCGACGAGCTGATGGTCGTCGAGACCTACTCGCACGTCATGCACATCGTCTCGTCGGTGTCCGGTGAGCTCGCGGCCGACGTGAGCGCGGTCGAGGCGCTGCGCGCCTGCCTGCCCGCGGGGACGCTCTCGGGCGCGCCCAAGATCCGCGCCATGCAGATCATCGACGAGCTCGAGCCGGTCAAGCGCGGCGCCTACGGGGGCGCGGTCGGCTACCTGTCGTTCTCCGGCGACCTCGACTCGTGCATCTTCATTCGCTCCGCCGTGGTCAAGGACGGGCGCGTCCACGTTCAAGCGGGCGGGGGGATCGTCGCCGACTCGGATCCCGATTACGAGGTGCGCGAGACCGAGGCCAAGGCCGGCGCCGTGCGCGCGGCGATCGAGCTCGCGTGCCGGCAGGGGGACTGGGCCTGAGGCCGCGGCGATGCGCGTGCTCGTCCTCGACAACTACGACTCCTTCACCTGGAACCTCGTCCAGTACCTCGGCGAGCTGGGGTGCGAGCTCGACGTCACCCGCAACGACGAGGCCACCGTCGACGAGCTGCTCGACCGCGCACCCGAGCGGGTCGTGATCTCGCCCGGACCGTGCTCGCCGGCCGAGGCTGGGGTCTCGACCGCAGCGATCCGCCGCTTCGCCGAGGCGGGCACTGCGGTGCTCGGGGTCTGCCTCGGCCACCAGGCGCTGGCGGCCGCCTTCGGCGGGCGCGTGGTCCGCGGCGACCCGATCCACGGCAAGGCCGCGAGCGTCGAGCACGACGGGCGGACGATCTTCCGGGGACTCGCCAGCCCGTTCGTGGCCGCGCGCTACCACTCGCTCGTGGTCGACCCCGCGCTGCCGGAGTGCCTCGAACGCTCGGCCGAGGCCGGCGGCACGGTCATGGCCCTGCGCCACCGCGAGCTTCCGGCCGAGGGCGTGCAGTTCCACCCCGAGTCGGTGCTCACCGAGGACGGTCGCGCGCTGCTTCGGAACTTCCTCGAAGCGGCCTGAGGCCTAGGATCCGGTAACCGACCGTGCCGAACCCCGTCCTCACCACGGCGATCGACCGGCTCGCCTCGGGCCGAGCCCTCTCCGCCGAGGTGGCGGCCGAGGCGCTGCGGACGATCATGGAGGGCGACGCCTCCGAGGTGCAGACCGCCGCCTTTCTGATCGCTCTGCGTACGAAGGGGGAGACGGTCGACGAGCTCACCGGGCTTGCGCAGACGATGCGCGAGCTGAGTCTCAAGGTCGTGGTCTCCGAGGAAGCCGCGCGCGACGGCCTGCTCGACACCGCCGGCACGGGCGGCGGGCGCCCGACGGCCAACGTCTCGACCACGGCGGCGCTCGTGGCCGCGGGCGCGGGCTGCCGCGTGGCCAAGCACGGCAATCGCTCCTCGACCGGCCTATCGGGCTCGGCCGACCTGCTCGAGGCCCTCGGCGTCCGCATCGACCTCGAGCCGGCGGCGATCGCCGAGTGCATCGAGGAGATCGGCTTCGGCTTCATGTTCGCGCCGCGCCATCACGCCGCCATGCGCCACGTGGTGCCGGTGCGCAAGGAGCTCGGGGTGCGCACGGTGTTCAACTTCGTCGGCCCGATCACCAACCCGGCGGGGGCGAGCTGCCAGGTGATCGGTGTCTCCGACCCGGCGTTCCGCGACACCCTGGCCGGGGCCCTCGGAGCGCTCGGAGGCCGGCGGGCGCTGGTAGTGTCGAGCGAGGATGGTCTCGACGAGATCAGCGCGTCGGCGCCGACCCGGGTGACCGAGCTGAACGACGGGGAGCGGCGCGAGCTCAGGATCGTGCCCGAGGAGCTCGGCGTCGAGCCCGCCGCGCCCGACGCTCTGGGCGCGGGAACCGCTGAACAGAACGCCGAGATCGCCCGCGCCGTGCTCGCGGGGGACCCCGGCCCGGAGCGCTCGGTCACGCTGCTGAACGCCGGCGCGGCGATCTACGTGGCCGGGCGCGCCGACGACCTCACGGCCGGCGTGCGCGCCGCGGAGGCCGCGATCGACTCCGGCGCCGCGGCCGAGGTCCTCGAGCGCTACGCCGAGCGCAGCCGCCGGCTCGTCCTCGCCTCGTGAGCGTCCGGCTCGAGCGCATTCTCGACGCGACCCGCGAGCGCCTCGAGCAGCGCCGTCGCGAGATACCGGCCTCCGAGCTCGAGGACCTGATCCGGCCGGGGCTCGAGGGACGACCGTTCAGCGAGGCGCTGGCGAGCCCCCGAACGTCGCTGATCGCCGAGCACAAGCGGCGCTCGCCGTCGGCCGGGCCGCTGCGCGAGGGCGCCTCGGTGCGCGAGATCGTCCAGGCCTACGAGCGCGGCGGGGCTGCGGCGCTGTCGGTCCTGACCGAGGAGGAGCACTTCGGTGGCTCGCTCGACGATCTGCGCGAGGCGATCGCCGCCACCGACCTGCCCGTGCTGCGCAAGGACTTCACGATCGATCCCTACCAGCTCCTCGAGGCCAAGGCCGCGGGCGCCGACGCCGTGCTGCTCGTGGTCGGCGCGCTTCGCTTCGGTGAGCTCTCCGAGCTCTACGCCCGAGCGCGTGAGCTCGACCTCGACGCGCTCGTCGAGGTTCACGACGCCGGCGAGCTCGAGACCGCGCTCGCCCTCGACGTCGACGTGATCGGGATCAACAACCGCGACCTGACCGACTTCTCGGTCGATCTACAGCGGACCTTCGATCTGCTCGCCGACGTTCCGGCCGGCAAGACCGTGGTCTCAGAGTCGGGGATCTCGGAGCGCGTCCAGGTCGAGGAGCTCGAGGGCGTGGGCGTGGACGCCGTGCTCGTGGGCGAACGGCTCATGCGCGCGCCCGATCCCGAGGCCTGCGTTCGCGACCTGACCCGCACCGAGGAGCCCACGCGCGCCTGACCGGATGCTCAGCGCCCGCAGATCGTGGCCTGTCCGGATCTGTCCTGGTGCGGGGCTCGCGTAGGCGTCGAGAAGCTCGACCACGGGCGTGAGGCCGCCCATCGTCCTATGGGCGGTCCCGCGCTCGGTATCGACCGCCTTCGAGCGCGTGATGAGGGCGCGTGGCGACCTGGTCGTCTTCTCGGAGCCCTTCTCGGCCTCCTACTACTTCAGCGAGGAGAGGGTCAGCGACCGCTTCGGGGAGCCGAGCACACCTCCTTCCGCTCACGGGTGGACGAGGGTCGTGCAGGAGCTCATGGCGGCGACGGAAGAGGGGACGGTCTTCGTCAAGGACATGGCCTACCACGTCTCTCCCTGGCTCGGCCCGGAGCTCGTCGCAAACTTCCAGAACACCTTCATCCTTCGCCACCCCGCCCACACTCTGCCCTCGCTCAAGCGGCTCCTCCCCGACTTCACTCTGGAGGAGGCCGGGTTCGAGCAGCAGTACCGGTTGATGAGACTCGCCTTGGAGGCCTCGCGTGACGAGTTGATCGTGATCGAGGGCGAGGATCTGCGCCGCTCGCCCGCGGCGGTCGTCGAGGACTACTGTCGGCGGGTTGGGCTCTCGTTCCTGCCCGAATCGCTGAGGTGGCAGGCGGGGCTGGTTGCCGACTGGAGGCGGTGGGAGGACTGGCACGGCGACGTCGCGGCGAGCACGGAGATCCGACCGCCACGTGGTAGCCGGGAGCACGGACGTCCGGAGGGAGTGGACCTTGACGTCTACGCGAGCTGCCTCGACTACTACGAGAAGATGATTGAGCTCGGCGGGCTGAGTCGGGGCGAGTAGTCGGGCGCCTTCGAACCCTGCGCTCAGCCTCCCGCTCGCGCTCGCGGTCGCGGCGCGTCGGGGAGACGATGATCAAGTTCGGTCGTGGCGTGCCGATAGCAAGCTCGGCGACCTGGGTGGCCTGAGCGATGAACGATGAGCTTCTCAAGCACGCGCTGGCCGTCACGGGCACCGTGCTCTACGTCGCGCGAGCCGCCCCGGCGACGATCCAGATCGCCCGCAGGCGGGAGGTCGACCCCGAGGCGGCCACGACGTTCGGCCTCCTCCTCCTCACCGGCCTGTGGTGGGTCGCCTACTCACTCGAGGTCCACAACCTGCCCTCCTTGCTGTCGGCAGTTCTCGGCCTGCTCGCCCCGGCTTACGGGCTGCTGGTCCTGTGGCGCCCGCGGAATCGGTCGCGGCGTCGCGTTCGTGTTGGTGGCCGGGCTCGCCGTCACGTTTCTGGAAGAGCTGACTCCTCGTGCGATGGGGGTGACCGCCGCGGTCGGCGCCGCCGGCATCGCCGTCCCTCAGGCCGTGCGGCTGCTCAGAGACCGCGACCGCTCAGCAGCGGGCGCCTCGATCGGGACGTGGGCCCTGGTCGCCTTCAATGCCCTGGTGTGGCTGGTCTACGGCGTCCTCGTGGGGCACCCCCTTCTCGGCGCGGCCGGACTTCTCCAACTGCCGTGCTCGATGATCGTCATCTACTACGCGCTACGCGGTCGCGGCGAGCCGCAGCCGCGCGAGAGTCTCGGCCGCTGGCGCGGGGACCCTAGGGCCGGCCTCGGACGGTCCCTAACATCGGGAAGGTGGCGAGCGCCCTGGAGCATTGACCGGCGGGGTGCCTCGCGGTCGCCGCGAGCCCGCGGCGCTCGAGCGGTTAGCGAGCGCCGGATGCGACCCGGCGCGCGGCTCCCTCGCGCGTCGAGTTCTTCCCCGTGCCCTGAGCTCTCGGGGGATCTCGTGACCCGTGGCGTGTGGACCGCGATCCTCGGTGCCGCGCTGGTCCTCGCCGGCCTCGCCTTTGGCCCGACGCCGCTGCTCGTCCCCGGCGTGGGACTCGTCGTGCTCGGTCTCGGCAGCACCGCCTGGGTCGGCGTGGCCGCGCGCGGGCGCCTCGAGCGCCGCCTCGGGGCCACGCGAGTCGTCGAGGGCGAGCCGTGCGCGCTGCGTCTCGACGCGCGCACGCCGATCGTGCCGCCGCCCGGCAGCGAGCTTGTCGAGCCCCTCGCCGATGGGGTCCGCCCGGTCGTGGCCTGGCGCCGCCGGTCCCAGCACCTGAGCGCGGAGGCGCGCTTTCCGCGTCGCGGGCTCGTGACCCCCGAGCCGGCGCGGCTGATCTTGCGCGACCCGCTCGGGCTGGCCTGCCGCGAGCTGCGCTCGC
>Ga0208736_1000099_pt1 | contig 26636 bp, 23 predicted proteins | sample AntDryMetagUQ255_FD_188090 | JGI IMG/M metagenome (GOLD analysis project Ga0208736, IMG submission 188090) | Polar desert microbial communities from Antarctic Dry Valleys - UQ255 (SPAdes) | ecosystem: Environmental > Terrestrial > Soil > Desert | place: Antarctic Dry Valleys | collected 2008-12-31 | reverse complement strand
CTGTTCTTCGCGACGCCGCACGAGGGCGAGGTCAGCGTCAACAGCACGCGCGTGTCCGGAGTGCTGGGCACCGACGTGTTCGACCTCACGCGTGCCGAGTACCTCGCGCGCCACCAGATGGACCAGATCATGCGCTTCCTGCGCAAGCGCGTCCCCGGCTTCGACGATGCGTACGTCGTGCAGAGCGGCACCCACATCGGCGTGCGCGAGACGCGCCGCGTCGTCGGCGAGTACCAGCTGACCGCCGACGACGTGCTGCGCTCGCGCCACTTCGACGACGTCATCGCGCGTGGCTCCTACCCGATCGACATCCACGATCCCGCGGGCGGTCGCGGCACGCTGCTCGAGCGCCTCCCGACCGGCGGCGCATACGACATACCGCTGCGCTGCCTGATCCCGCGCGATGTCGACGGGCTGCTGGTCGGCGGGCGCTGCATCTCGGGCACCCACGAGGCGCACTCCTCCTACCGCGTCACGCCGACGGCGCTTGCGACCGGCCAGGCCGCCGGCGTCGCCGCCGCGCTCGCGGCCCGAGCCGGCGTCGCGCCGCGTGACCTCGCTCCCAGCGACGTCCAGCGAGAGCTCGTCGAGCAGGGCGCAGACCTCAGGGACGCGCTGACAGCGCCCTGACGCGAGAATGGCGCGCATGGTGCTTTTTCATGACGAGCTCGGTGCATCTCGAGCAGCCTGAGATCATCCGCGCCTGCTCAAGGCGTTTCTGCGCTAGACCGGCGTCCCGACGACGATCTCGATGATCGAAGCCTCCAGAACCTTCACGTGCTTCGGCGGCAACACGACGGTCTCGGTCGTCGGCGCAGGGCCTCTCGGAGAACCGGGCGAGGCGGTGATCGCGGCCCGCGATCGCCTGCTCGTCTGGCACGCGGCGTTCTCGCGCTTCAAGCCCGAGAGTGAGCTGTCGAGCCTCAATCGCGACGAGCGGACGTCGGTGACGGTCACGGCGATCATGGCGCGCTTCGTCCAGGCCGTCATCGACGCCGCCCAAGCGACCGGCGGCCTGGTGGACGCCACGATGCTGGACGCGATCGAGGAGCTCGGCTACAAGACCGAGCGGTTCCGTGGCTCGCTGGCACTGCCGCTCGCGCTGGCACTGGCGCCGGCCCGCCGGCCCGCCCACGCCCATCCCGATCGCCGCTGGCGCACGATCGACGTCGACCTCCACACGGCCACGGTCACGCGCCCGCCCGGTGTCAGGCTCGACGGAGGCGGCATCGTCAAGGGCATGCTCGCGGATGTCGTCGGCGAGACGCTGCAGGAGCACCCCAGCTTCCTCGTCGACTGCGAGGGCGACCTGCTCGTCGGCGGCAGCGCAGGCCAGCAGCGCTCCATCCCGGTGCAGGCACCGCTCAGCCAGAGAGTGCTGCACGAGTTCAAGCTCGCCGACGGCGCGGTCGCGACGACGTCCATCACCAAGCGCAGCTGGATGGAGCGACTCAAGCCGGCCCACCACCTCCTCGATCCCGCAACCGGGCTTCCGGCCTACACCGGCATCGTTCAGACAACCGCCCTGGCACCGACGGCGCTCGAGGCGGAGGCACTGACGAAGGCAGCGCTGCTGAGCGGGCCGCAGGACGCCGCGGGCTGGCTGCGCCACGGCGGCTTGATCGTCTTCGACGACGGATCGCATGTGGTCGTCGAGCCGCGGGCCGGACCTGCTGAGAGCGGTAACGCGCCAGCTGCAAGAAGGTCCGAAATGTGATCGAGGCTCATCCGTGGTCGGGTCAGACCCGTTCAAGCCCGACGCGAAGGAGCACACCCGTGATGACCATCACCCGCAGGATCACTGCCGCCGCCGCCGTTCTCGCGATCGCCGGTTCAGGCGCAGCCGCGAGCCAGGCCGCAACCACCGTCGACCGCGTCGATGTCAAGGGCGCCTACGCGTTCATGACCGCCGACGGACTGCGCGTGGAGTTCAAGACGGCGCAGGCGCTGCCCAGAAAGGCCAGCGGCTCGATCCGCGCGAGCGCCGCCCTGGACAGACAGCTCCCGGGCTCTATCTCCAGCGGCCGACGCAGGGGCGCGAGCTGCTACGGGTTCATCGCCGAGGCGAAGAACACGAAGATCGGCTCCAAGCACAAGCTGAAGGTGACCGCGCGCGGCACCGACGGCGATGTCAGCGACACCGCCACGGTCAAGGTGATCGGCAAGCGCGCCGCCGGCGCGGCACGCAAGCGGCTGGGCTGCTAGCGGAGATGCACTTCGCTGCGCCGCCTGGCAACCAGCCGGCGCGGCGCTAGCGTGCATTCGCGCCATGGCCTCCGTCGTGCACCGCTCACGAGACGATGACTCAGGGCTCGCCCGCCGCATCGCTGCCGGCGACGGCGCAGCGTTCGCCACGCTCGACGCGCGCCATCGCAAAGCGCTCATCCGCTACGCGAGCGCGCTGCTTCGCCGCTCCGAGCACGATGCCGAGGACGTCGTGCAAGACGTCCTCATCCGCGCGCACCAGGCTCTGCGTGCCGGGGATGGCCCGGTGCAGCTGCGCCCGTGGTTGTACCGCCTTACGCGTAACCGGGCGATCGACGAGGTTCGCCGCGCACGCTGGGGCGATGAGGCACTCGACAACGATGCGGCCATCGCCGGCGACGGCCGCGAGGACCCCGACACCGTGTTGAGACGCAAGGAAAGGGTGCGCCGCCTCGTCGACGACCTCGCCGACCTGCCCGTTCGCCAGCGCACCGCGCTGCTCGCCCGTGAGCTCGACGACCAGAGCCCCGAGCAGGTCGCTGCGCTGCTCGGTGTCAGCGTGAACGCGGCGCTCTCGCTCGCCACGCGCGCGAGAGAGAACCTCGTCAAGACGCGCAACGCCCGCGACGCCGATTGCCCCGAGGTCCGCGCGACGGTGCTCGACGCGCACGAGCGTGGGGTTCGCCCCAGCGAACACGCCGTGCGCCACATCAAGGGCTGCGACGCCTGCCGCGCCTACCGGCGCGACATCCGCCGATTGTCCGCACAGCTTCAGGTGCTCAACCCGGGGCTCGGGCTGCCACTGCTCGCAGGGCTCGTGAAGCTCGTCGGTGGCGGGGGGGCCAAGGCCGCTGCGGGCGTCGCGGCGGCGGTCGCGATCGCCGCGACCGGCGGGATCGTCGTGCTCGACTCAGCAGTCCACGAGCCCGGAGATCCCGCTCCGTTTCGCCTGCTCAGCATTCGCGACTCGAAGGGACGCCCGGTGACGCGGGGCACCCCGGTGCCCGAAGGCTTCACCATCGTGTCCGCGCGCATACGCCTGCCCGCCGGGCCGAGCACCCTGCCCGCCGATCCGCGAGGCCCCTTTCCCAGCGTGACCCTGCCGTGCCCCGAGGGGATGAAGTACGCCGGCTACCAGATGCCCGACCGCGAGCTGCCCCTGCGCGCGCTGCAACTCTCGCGCGACTCGATCCCCGGCTACTCGGCGAGCGCCCAGATCGAGATCGGACATGCCGGCCTTCGACGCCCCCTCGTCTTCACCGTCGGCATCACCTGCCGGCGCCCAGACGCCAACGGCTCGATCGCCGTCAACCCGCGCAAGCTCAGGCCGGGCGAGCGGCTGGGGCACGTCTGCACCGATCGCAGCGGCGTCCAGCTGCGCAGCTCGCCCGGAGGCCGCCCGCAGGATTACGTCCACCGCGGAGTGCCCGTCGCGATCCAGCGCCGCAACGCGTCCGGGACGTGGACGCGCGTCGCCTCCGACAGCGCAGACGCGAGGCCGGGCTGGATGAAGACCAGCGAGATCTGTCCCTGAATCGAGAGCGGATGTATGTGGGCGGCGGCCGTGCTCGTTGTCACACAGCGTGAGGGGCGCGCGACATAGGTTGGCTGATGCGCGTGTCTGACCCTCGACCGAGCGAGTTTCCGGCAACATGCTGAGGCCATTGACTGCAAGAGGCAGGAAACGCGACCGGCCTGTCGGCGAATCCGGGCTGCTGTCCGCCGCGTCGACCTACCACGTCTACCAGGATGGCGGGCTCGGCGATTCCCAGCCGCAGAACATGCCCGGCACGGAATGGCGGTCGAAGAACCTCAACAGCTTCTTCTGGGGCCTGATCCGCCAGGATCTGCCCGTCATCAACTGCCGCCTCGCCAACGGTCAACGGCTGGGCATCGAGCAGATCAGGGTCGGGCGCAACGTCCTGCAGGTGCTCGCCACCCTCCTGACGCTCGGCATCTGGGCGCCGACGCGGATCAGCTGGCGGTGCTGCCGCCCGCCGTCGCAATCCGGCACGCTGGACTGAGGAGGGCCGATGATCCACTCCGACGATCGCGGCCCGCAGTCCTGGAACGGCGTCCATGTCACGCACTCAACGACGGTCGCCGAGCTCATCGACGTCGACAACGTCGGCCCCGAGGGCACCTTGCTCACCGGTTTCGACATGTTCCGCAACGCCGGCGAGATGCTGGACGAGGTGATCCGCAAGGCCCGCGAGGCCGGCGAGCGGATCCTTGCGATCGGGGCGGGCTGGGCGCTGTCGGACATCAACATCACCGACGGGTGGCTGGTGAACACCAAGCTTCTCAACGGCTGCTACGACGTCGGCGACAGATACTTCGACGCGGCGTATCCGGCCGCGGACCGCCCGTGCGTCGTCCTCGCCCAGGGCGGCATGCAGATCGCCGAGCTCAACGCCTATCTCGAGCTGATGCCGCAGGACGTCGCCAAGAAGCGGGCGCTGAAGGCGGCAGGGATCGGCAACGGCCAGACCATCGCCGGTGCGATCTCCGGCAACACGCACGGCGCACAGATCAACTTCGGGGCGATGCCCGACTTCGTCGTCGGCCTGCACATCGCCACCGGCAGCGGCCGGACATCGTGGATCGAGAAGGCGTCCAAGCCCGTGCTCAACCACGACTTCGCCACGAAGATCGGCGCCGACCTGATCCGCGACGACGACATCTTCAACGCGGCCGTGGTCAGCTTCGGCACGTTCGGGATCATCGCGGCGGTGGCGGTGGAGACGGCGCCGATCTACCAGCTCGCCTTTCCGGCGATCGGCGACATCCACCACGATGACCTGAAGACGAAGCTCAGGCAGTTCGGCCAGGCCGACCCGGCGGATCTTCACCATTACGAGTTCATCCTGGATCCCCATAGCCGCAAGCAGATGGCGATGGAGGCGGGCGCACCGCGTGTGACCTACCAGCCCGGCCTCCCGACGCCGCAGCCGCGATGGATCGTCCGCGACAAGAACGGCTACGCGCCCGGCATCAACATCCTGCGCGTCGTGGGCCTGTTGCGCTTCCTGCCGCCCCGCATTCCCACCGCCATCCAATTCAAGCAATACCGGAAGCTCGCGTTGCTGAACGGCGTCCGCGGCACCCCCGGCCAGCTCTACACCTCTTCCATCTACTATCTCGAGGGCTATACCGAAAGCGCGTTCGGCGTTTCCGTGAGGGATGCGCCGGAGATGATCGACATCTGCTCGGAAGTGGCGCGGGAGACGCGGCTGTCCTCGATCAGCCAGGTCAGGCTCGTCCACCGCTCAGAAGCGACATTGGGCTTCACTCAGCACGAGCCGAAGACGGCGGTGTTCGAGTTCGGCCTCATCAACGACGCTGCATTCCGCGAATTCGAGCGGCGGATGGACGCGGCGCTCCGAGAGGCTGGGATTCGCTACACGATGCACTGGTCGAAGAACTCGGGGATCGACCCACAACAGCTCGACTACATGTATGGCGCGACGAGGATCGCGAGCTGGAAGGCGGCGAGGCGGGCCGTCTTCGGCAACGACGCGGCGCTGATGAAGATGTTCGAGACCGACGCGATGGTGCGCGCGGGACTGGCCTGAGGCGCAGCGCCGTGCGTCGTCGATCGCGCTCCTTCGCGTGCCGCTTCGACAGGGCTCGGGCAGGCCGGAGATCAACTCAGCGCGCGGGCGCGGCCTCGCTGCGGCCCGGGCTCGCCGCGCCCCGCGGCAGCGGCAGGCCGACCGCGGCGACCGTCCAGAGGATCGCCAGCCAGGTCGTGGCCGCGAGCACGACGTGCACCCAGACGATCTCCGCGGGCAGCTCGAGCGCGTACTGCAGGCCTCCGACGACGCCCTGCAGCGCGAGCATGACGCACAGCGCCACCAGCGGCCGGCGCTGCTCGGACGTCGTGCCGCGCCGGCGCGCGAGGACCCACAGCGCGACGGCGACGACGCCGAGCAGTGTGGCCAGCCGCGCGTGCTGGCTGATGACGTAGTTGAGGGTCTCGGCGCCCTTGAAGGTCAGGCGCTTGATGACGTCGCCGGTGCCCGCGCCGCCGGCGTGCGGGCCGGCCGCGCTCGCCGCCGTGCCCGCGAAGATCGTGACGGCACCGATCGGGATGAGCGACCACGCGCCATAGGCGACGAGGCGGTCGGTGGCCACACGCTCGGCGGGCTCGGCACGCTCGCGGTGCGCGCGCCAGTCCAGCGCCACGCACGCGACGAGGATCAGCATCGAGAGGATGTAGTGGCTCATGACGAACCCCGGCGCGAGGTCGTAGAGCACCGTGAAGCCGCCGAGCACGGCCTGCGCGACGACGCCCAGCGGCAGAAGGAGCGACAGCAGCACGAGGTCGCGGCGAAACGGCCGGCGGCGAATGGCGGCGACGCACGCGCCGATCGCCGCGAAGCCGACGAAGAACGTCAGCAGGCGGTTGCCGAACTCGATCAGCCCGTGTGTGCTGAGCTCGGAGTACAGCGAGTCCGAGGTGCACTTCGGCCACGTCGGGCAGCCGAGCCCCGAACCGGTCACGCGCACGGCCGCGCCGGTCAGGACGATGAGCGTCAGCATCACGAGCGCGATCCGCGCGATCCGCGCGTAGCGCTCGGGGCCGACGGTGAAGCGACCCGCGCGCTGCGGATCCGGCGGCGGCTGTGCGGCTTCGCTCATTCGCCGGGGAAGGTTAGGGCCTCGATCGCATCGCGCGACCATTGCGTCAGGCCGCTACGGGCTGCGCCGCGGCGGCCAGGTCGTCGTCCTCGCGGCGCGGGTTGCGGATCCCGAGCGCGGCGACGATCCCCCCGCCGATCATCAGCACAGCGGAGACGATCATCCCGGCGCGATAGGCGTACACGTCGGCGGCCTGCACCTCGGCGCGCACGCTCCCGGCGACGGGTCCCTCGGGCACCGTCAGCGGGCGCTCGCGCGCCTCGCGCACGAAGGCTCGTCCGGCCGGATCGAGGCGATCGGCGGGCAGCCGCTGCTCGACGCGCGAGGCGAATTGGGCGGAGACGACGGCGCCGACGGCGGCGATCGCCAGCAGGCCGGCGACGCGCGCGATCGCGTTGTTGACCCCGGAGGCGATCCCGGCGTGGCGGCTGTCGGCGGCCTGCAGCACGGTCGCCGTCAGCGGCGCGACCGTGATCGCCAGGCCGAAGCCGAACAGCATGGACGCGGGCAGCACGCCGGTGAGGAACTCGCCGCGCTCGTCGAGGCGCGCGAACAACAGCAGGCCGGCGCCGCCGACCAGCGGGCCGACGGTCATCGGCAGCCGCGGGCCGATGCGGGCGGCGAGCGCGCCGAAGCGCCGTGCCGTCGTGACGAGCACGAGCGTGCTCGGCAGCAGCGACAGCCCGGCTGCGAACGCCGAGTAGCCGGCGATCTGCTGGAGGAACAGCGCGACGAAGAAGGTCGCCGCGCCGAGGCCCGCGTAGACGACGAACGTCACGAGGTTGCCGACGGCGAAGTTGCGCGAGCGGAAGATCGACAGCGGCATCATCGGATCGGGCGCCCAGCGCTCGTAGGCGAGAAACGCCCCACAGGCGCCGATCCCGCCGAGCAACGGAGCCCACACCCCGGGATCGGACCAACCGAGCGCCGGCTGCTGGATCAGCGCGTAGACCGGGCCCGCGAGCCCGAGCACGCACAGCGCCGCGCCCGGGACGTCGATGCGGTGCGCGCCGTCGCCCGGGCACTGCGGCACGGCGCGCGCGGTGATCCACAGGCAGGCGAGCACGAGCGGCACGTTCATCGCGAAGATCACCCGCCACGACAGGACGTCGACGAGCAGGCCGCCGAGCGGCGGCCCGACGGCGATCGCCGCGCTCGTGCCCGCCGTCCACGTCCCGATCGCCGCTGCGCGCTCGCGGGGCCCGAAGACCGCAGTGATGATCGCCAGCGAGCTCGGCACGAGCAGCGCGCCGAACGCGCCCTGCAGCGCCCGCGCGGCGATCAGCAGCCCGACCGAGGGTGCGATCGCGCAGACCAGCGATGCCGCGCCGAACCCCGCGACGCCGATCGCGAAGATCCGCCGCCGTCCGTAGAGGTCGCCGAGCGATCCGCCGACGAGGATCAGCGACGCGAGCAGCAGCAGGTAGGCCTCGACGACCCACTGCTGATCGGCGAGCGACGCGCCGAGGTCGTCGCGCAGCGCGGGCAGCGCGACGTTGACGACCGTGCCGTCGACGAAGACGATCGCCGACCCGAGGATGCAGGCGATCAGCGTCAGGCGCTTGGCGCGGGACTGGTCCACGCGACGCAGACTAGATTGGTCGGCGATGCGTCTTATCGACACCCGCCTGGACGGCCCGTTGCTGCTCGAGCCCGAGGCGCATGGCGACCCGCGCGGGTTCTTCCTCGAGAGCTTCCGCGCGAACGTCTGGGCCGATCACGGCGTCGGCGAGGCCTTCGTGCAGGACAACCACTCGCGCTCCGGGCAGGGCGTTCTGCGCGGCATGCACTTCTCGACCGGCGCCGGCCAGGCGAAGCTCGTGCGCTGCGCGCGCGGGCGGATCCTCGACGTCGTCGTCGACCTGCGGCAGGCGTCGGCGACCTACGGGGAATGGGCGGGCGTCGAGCTCGACGACGAGCGCCACCGCCAGCTCTACGTCCCGGTCGGATTCGCACACGGCTTCTGCGTGCTGTCGCAGATCGCCGATGTCGCCTACAAGTGCTCGACGTACTACGACGCCGGCGTCGAGCGCGGCTTTCGCTACGACGACCCCGACGTCGGCATCCAATGGCCGGGCAACATGGCGCTGCTCGTATCGGAGCGCGACAGGCAGGCGCCGCTGCTGCGCGAGATCGCCGGCGAGCTTTCCTTCTGAGCTGTCACGTCGCTCACGGCTGCCGGCGCAGGGCCCGTCCGCGAACCCGCGCCGCCAGGTCGCGCAACGGCCGCGTCATGCGCCAGCTGCTCGAGGCGCTCATGACGGCCAGGCGGCGGTCCCGGTCGCGCACGCGTTCCTCGAGCTCGGCGACGTAGGCCCGCAGGTCGTCGAGCTCCGACGCGTTGGCGGTCACAGCTTCGGGCTCGTGCTCGGGCTCTTCGGGCACGGCGGGCCCCGGCGCGTACCCGCGCCCCCATTCGAGCGAGGGGTAGTAGTCGGTGACGACCGCGTCGACCATCCCGATGCGAACGCCGGCGCGCATCATCCGCCGGAGCAACGCCCAATCGCCGGGCAGGCCGAAGACCGCGTCCGACAGCTCGAGCCCGAAGCACCGCAGGCCGGCGTGGTAGAGCGACCCCTGCATGCCGAACTGTCCCATCTGCGGCGGGAACTCGCCGTAGGACTGCTGCCGGCCGTCGCCCAGGTGCGCCTGCAGGCGCCCGTAGACGAACTCCAGCCTCCGGCCGCGGGCATCGTCCAGCAGACGCTCGATGTGATCGGGACGGAAGGCGTCGTCGTCGTCCAGCGGTGCGATCCAACTGCCTCGAGCGGCGTCGACGCCGGCGTTGTAGGGCGGCGTGCCGGCGACGAGCCAGGCGCGGTACGGATCGTCCGGATAGGGACCGCGGATCGCCAGGTTCTCGTACCGGACGCGCGGATCGCCGAGCTGACGGATCGCCTCGGCCGTCTCGCTCGGTGCGCAGTCGCCGACGACCACGACCTCGACATTCTCATGGCTGCCGTCGAGCACCGACGGAATGGCGACGTCGCGCAGCGTCTCGTAGCTCTTGTACGTCGTGATGACGACGGAGACCAGCGGGTCGGGATCCTCGTAGGCCGCGCGGTACTCGGGCGACCGGCGCAGCTCGAGGAGGCGCCGCCGGGCTGCGGGCTCGTCGTCGGCGACGACCTGCAGCATGTCGGCGAGCTGCTGAAGCTTGTCGTCCAGGCTCCCGCGAAGCGATCGCTGCACGCGACGATCGTATGGCACCGCTGGCCCGTCAGGCGGTGCGGCGTGGCCTTCCGCCGGCTAGCGGTACACGTAGATCGTGTTCTCGTACAGCCCGTAGTCGTTGCGGATCACGAACTTCCTCGTCAGCTCCCGGATGACGATCGTGGCGATCGTGTCGAGTGGCAGGTGAAAGAGATCGTCGCGTTCCCAGTCGACGTGCTTGGACATCACGTTGAACGCGATGCCGCGACCGGCCTTGGACCACACGAGCCCGAGCAGGCGCTCGAAATAGGCGAGCATCTCGTCGAAGGACAACCCGCACTTCATCGTGAACACGCCATTCATCACGATGTAGTCGAACGTCGGAAGCGACGCGCCGCCGTCCTCGAGCATGTCGAGGCAGTAGAACGTGCGCGTCGGGAACTTGCGACCCGCGACATCCAGGAACTGCGGGGAGACATCCAGCCCGGAGTACGCGATCTGCGTGATGTCCTGATCCTGGATGTACTGCCACAGCTGCGCGGTGCCGCAGCCGAAGTCGAGCAGGCTCACGGTCGTGTCGCGGGCTTCGCCGCGGACGAGATCCGTCATCACCTCGTAGCGCCGGTCCGCGTCGTCCTTGTCGGGCCAGCCGACGCCGAGATGGCTGTCGCCGTGGCGCTCGAGCCAGGATTCGCACTGGTCGACGATCTCCAGGTACCCGCGGCCCGACACCGGGCGATCATAGCCCGCGGGCTCGTGCGACTGACCGCGTGAACGGATACCGTCCGGCGCGATGGCATCCTCGGGCAACGATGCCCGCGGGTACTCCCACCCCGGGTACACGGCCTCGCTGGCGGAGTTCGGTGTCCCCGTGCGGCTTCAGCGAAGCGGCGGCTGGCTGCTCGAACGGTCGATCCCGGGGGACAGCGCGCGCGATCTGATGGGCCCCTATCCGCTCTTCGCGTGTCCCGACTGGTCGGTGCTCGCGGAGGACCTCGAGAATCTCGACGCAGCGCACGTGAGCGTGGTGCTCGTCGCCGATCCGCTGGCGAGGGTCGAAGACGGCGAACTGGAGCAGGCGTTCCCCGATCGCCTCGTCGCCTTCAAGCAGCATCTCGTTCGCGACTTCGACATGGAGCTCGAGCTGCCATCCCATCACCGCCGCCACGTGCGTCGTGGCGCCCGGGCCGTCGACGTGGAGGTATGCGCCGATCCGCTCACCCACCTCGACGACTGGTACGACCTGTACGCGGGTCTCGTGGAACGCCACGGGCTCGTGGGCATCCGCGCCTTCTCCCGCGAATCCTTCCGCAGGCAGCTCGCGCTGCCGGGGACGGTCGCCCTGCGCGCGGAGCGCGGCGGGCGGACCGTAGGCATGACGATCTGGTTTCTGAACGCACCGAACGCGCACTACCACCTCGGCGCGTACTCGTCGGAGGGCTACGACGTCAGCGCGTCCTACGCGCTCTTCGATTTCGCCTTCTCCCACCTTCGCGACTGCGGAGTCCGCCTGGTCGACCTCGGCGCTGCGCCCGGGGGCCTTGGCGCCGCGAAGGAGCACGGGTTGCTGCGCTTCAAGGCCGGCTGGGCCAACGGCGAGCTGCCGGCGCACCTGTGTGGCCGCATCCTGGACGCAACGGCGTATCGGCGACTCTCCGGACGCCATGCCGTCGACCCCGGGGCCTGGTTTCCCGCCTACCGCGCGGCCGACGGCGATCTCGCCGCAAGCCCGCGGGGGTGAGCGCTTGAAAGGCTGGGCGATACTGGGCGGACCGCCGGCCTTCGACGAGCCGCTGCATGTGGGCCGCCCGAACATCGGCGACCGAAGCCGGCTGATGGAGCGGATCGAGGGGATCCTCGACCGCGTCCAGCTGACCAACAACGGACCCCTCGTGCTGGAGTTCGAGGCAGCCGTCGCCCAGATCGCCGGCGTGCGCCATTGCGTGGCGATGTGCAACGGCACTGTGGCGCTGGAGATCGCGATCCGCGCGGCCGGACTGCACGGGGACGTCGTCGTCCCGTCGCTGACGTTCGTGGCGACCGCCCATGCGCTGCAATGGCAGCAGCTCACACCCAACTTCTGCGACGTCGATCCGAGCACCCACAATCTCGATCCCGTCGAGGTCGAGCGCGCGATCACGCCGCGCACCACCGGCATCCTCGGCGTACACCTGTGGGGACGGCCGTGTGCGGTCGAGGCGCTGACCGAGATCGCCGAGCGCCGCGGACTGACGCTGCTGTTCGACGCGGCTCACGCCCTCGGCTGCTCGCACGGAGGCCGGATGATCGGCGGATTCGGCACGGCCGAGGTGCTGAGCTTCCACGCGACGAAGTTCGTCAACGCGTTCGAAGGCGGCGCGGTCGTCACGGACGACGACGTCTTCGCCGAGAGGGTCAGGCTGATGCGGAACTTCGGCTTCTCCGACTACGACACGGTGAGTTACATCGGGACCAACGGCAAGATGAGCGAGGTCTCGGCCGCCATGGGCCTCACCTCGCTCGAGTCCCGCGACGAGTTCACGGCCGCCAACCACCGCAACCACGATCGCTACCGGGACGGTCTGACCGGGATCGAGGGTGTCGACCTCGTCGAGTACGACGCCGGCGAGCTCAACAACCGCCAGTGGGTCGTCATCGAGGTCGGCGACAGCGCGGGTCTGACGCGCGACGATCTCCAGCAGGTGCTGTGGGCGGAGAACGTCCATGCCCGCCGCTACTTCTTCCCCGGCTGTCACCGGATGGAGCCCTACCGCACGCTGCAACCGAAGGCGGCGTCGCGCCTTGCGCAGACCGAGCGCCTCGCTGGTCGACTGCTCGCTCTCCCGACCGGCCCAGCGGTCGATTCGGAGGCGATCGGCGTCGTCACGAGCCTGATCCGCCGCGCGATGGCGGACCGGCCGTCGTCGAGCGCCCGGCTGCCGCAGGCGCGCTGAACAGGGAGGGGCGGCGCTAGCCTAGGAGCGCGAAATGCCCAAGCAATCCGTCCCAGCGATCGTCGTCGACGGAGTCTCCAAGAGCTTTCGGATTCCGCGCGAGCGCGTCCATACCCTCAAGGAGACCGCGCTGCACCCGTTCCGGCGCTCCACGTACGACACGATGCACGCCCTCCACGACGTCTCCGTCGCGGTCCAGCCCGGCGAGTTCTTCGGCGTCGTCGGCCGCAACGGGTCGGGCAAGTCCACGCTGCTGAAGTGCCTGGCGGGCATCTATGGCGTCGACGCGGGGAGCATCTACGTCCACGGCCAGATGTCGACGTTCATCGAGCTGGGCGTCGGCTTCAATCCGGATCTCGCGGCGTACGACAACGTCCAGCTCAACGCAGCGATGCTGGGCCTCACGAAGACGGAGGCCCGCAAGCGCTTCGACCGGATCATCGAGTTCGCCGAGCTGCAGGACTTCACCCAGCTGAAGCTCAAGAACTACTCCTCCGGAATGCTCGTGCGCCTGGCGTTCTCGGTGATGATCCAGGTCGACGCCGAGATCCTGCTGATCGACGAGGTGCTCGCGGTCGGCGACGCGGCGTTTCAGCAGAAGTGCTTCGACGAGTTCGCGCGGATCCGCGAGAGCGGCGCGACGGTGATCCTCGTCACGCACGACATGGCATCGGTCCGGCGCTTCTGCGACCGCGCGATGCTCATCGAGAAGGGCCGCATCGTGATGATCGGCGACCCCGAGGATGTCGGCCAGCACTACCTGGAGCTGAACTTCTCCGCCGAGGCACGCGCCGCCGCGGCGCAGCTGACAGGCGCGGTCGGCGAGCCCGCGACGGAGCCGGCGGAGGAGGTCGCGCCGGTCGAGACGGCGGTGCACGGCGATCGGGGCGTCGAGATCGTCGAGGAGTGGGTGCAGGACGAGTACGAACGCAGGACAGCTGCCGTTCCGAATGGCGAGCCGTGCACGATCTGCATGCGCGTCGTCTTCAACGAGCGCATGCAGGACCCGATCTTCGCGTTCTCGCTCACCGACGACCACGACCGCATCTTTATGGACGCCGGCAACGTCAACGACGCGCGGGGCAGCGGCGCATTCGAAGCGGGCGAGTCGGTCGTCGTGCGGATCAGCTTCAACGCCCACATGGCTGCGGGGCGCTTTCACGTGACGACGAGCGTCGCGCGCCGGGGGACGGGACTCGACGTGCTCGACCGCCGCGATCGGATCATGTCCTTCGTCGTGACCGCGGCACAGGAGACGAGCGGGATGGTCCTGCTGCCCTACGAGCTCGACGTTCAGCGCTCCGAGCAGCGGGCGATCCTGTGAGCGCTCCGGGCGCGAAGCTCGAGCTGCTCGGGCCTCCGATTCAGGGCCCCTCGGCGCTGGGCAGCGACCCGCGGCGCTTCCTTCGCCTGACGTGGGTGCTGGCCACGACGGACTTCCGGCTGCGATTCTTCGGATCGGCGCTGGGCTACCTGTGGCAGCTCATGCGACCCCTGATGCTGTTCGGGGTCCTGTACGCCGTGTTCAGCCAGCTGGGGCTCGGCGGCGAGGTCAAGTACTACGCCGTCGCGCTGCTGACGGGCATCGTGCTCTTCACGTTCCTGAGCGAGGCCACCAGCGAGTCGGTGCGAAGCCTGGCTAACCGCGAGAACCTCGTGCGCAAGATCGAGTTCCCCCGGCTCGCGGTGCCGGTGGCGACCGTCCTGACGGCGCTGTTCAGCCTCGTCCTGAACCTGCTGCCCGTGTTCCTCTTCCTGCTCGTGGCCGGCGGGCGGCCGCGCTGGACGTGGCTGGAGCTGCCCTTCCTGATCGGCGCCTTGGGGCTGTTCGTCCTCGGCACCGCGACGTTGCTGTCGATCCTCTACGTCCGCTACCGCGATGTCGAGCCGATCTGGGACGTCGTGCTGCAGGCGACGTTCTACGCATCGCCGATCTTCTACACGGCGGCCTATGTGCGCGAAAAGGCCAACGAGACGGTGCTGTGGCTGATGATGTGCAACCCGTTCGGAGCGATCATCCAGGAGACCCGCCACGCGATCATCGACCCCAGCCACGAGAGCGCGGCGAGCGCGATGGGCGGTGCGCAGTGGCTGCTCATTCCCGCGTTCGTGACCGTGGTGATCGCCGCGATCGCGTTTCAGGTCTTCAACCGCGCGGCGCCGCGGATCGCCGAGGATCTCTAGGAGAGACCATTAGGTCTCTGCAAGCGAGGCGAGCACCTGTGGATAGACGCGCGACGCGCGAAACGCCTCCGCCGCTTCGCGGCCGGCCTCGCCCACGGCGGTGAACTCGCCGGGGTCCGCCCGCACGCGGGCCAGCAGCTCGACGAGATCCGCCGAGCTGCGGATCTCGAGGTGATCGGCGCCGGGGCGCAGGTGCAGGCGTGGATGCAGCGGCTCGCTGACGAGCAGCAGACCGGCCGCCAGGTAGAGGCCCACGCGGGGACCGAAGCCCGGCGCTTCGTCGTCACGCACGTTGATCGCGACGTCGGAGCCGGCGAGCGTGGCAGCGAGCGCGTCACGCTGCAGGCCGGCCGCGATGTGCAGCACCTCGTGGCGATGCTTGCTGTCGATCAGCAGTTGCTCGTTGCGCTCGCTGCAGTGGCCGATCACGAGCGCGCGCCCCGTGCCCAGCGCGCGGCGCGAGGGGGCGGCGAACAGCTCGTCTGCGACCGGCAGCGGCCGGTCGATCACGCACACGTAGTCGGCGGCCGTGGCCAGCCCGGCGCGGTAGGCCGGCGACGCGAACGGCAGGTCGGGATGGCGCTCCCAGCCGGGCGGGCGGTCAGGCTGCACCGCCCACGCGACGACGGGAACGCCGATCGCGCGGATCGCGGCGGCCGGGACGCTGTCGACGCCGAACACGACGACGAGCTCGGGCGAGTGCTCGGCGACGTGCGCGAGCAGGCGCGCCTGCGCGTGGTTCGCGCGATGCTCGACGAACGACGCGTGCAGGCCGTCGACCGGCGCCGACGGGACGGCGTGTCCGACCTCGCCTGCCCGCCCGACGAAGGTGACGCGCAGCGGCGTGCTCACAAGCGCTCAGAGCCGAAGGCGTCGAGGTCGGCCAGCAGGTCGGCGATCAGGCGCGGGTAGACGCGCGACGCGCGAAACTGCTCGGCCTTGCGCCGGCCGCGGATGCGTACGCGCTGGTGCGCGCGCGGAAAGCGCATCACGGCCTGCAGGGCGCGGCGCAGCTCGCTCGCGTTGTCGACGTGCAGGTAGTCGATGCCCGGTTCGAGGCCGTGCAGCGGGTCGAGGTCCTCGGTGATCACGAGGTGGCCGCAGGCGAGGTGCATCGACACGCGGTTCTCGAACGAGGGGTAATTCTCGTTGTGCAGGTTGATGCCCACGTCATGGCGGTGCAGCAGCTCGACGAGCTCGTCGCCGGACACGCCGAAGGCGACGTGCAGGACGTCGTGATCGAGCTTGGAGGGCGCGAGCAGCCACTCGCGGTGCGGCGTCGAACGGCCCACGAACAGCATGCGCGGCGGATGGGCCATCGGCGCGACGGGGGCGAAGAAGCGGTCGGCCACGGGCAGCGGCAGCGAGCGCCAGATCGCCAGCACCTCGCCCGCCGCCTCGGCGATCAACGGGTCGAAGGAGACGACGCGATCGAAGTTCGAGGCGTCGGTCTGGCGCAGGTCGCGCAGGCGGCGCTGCAGGTCGGCGTGCGCGCGCTCGCCGCGCGGCAGCGGCTCGGAGAGGAAGCCGAGCGTGACGGCCGGCAGCTCGGCGAACAGGCCGGGCGGCACGACCTCGGGGCGGAACACGACCGCGACGTGCGGCACGAAATCGCGCAGGCCCGCGATCAGCGCCTCGCCGTCGCCACCGGCGCGGAACTCGAAGAAGCGTGGGATCAGCCCGCCGGCGGGCGCCTCCAGCGCGCACGCGGCGAAGAACGTCGTCTGCCCGACGAAGGCCACGCGCAGCGGCCCGCCGTGCGGGCGGCGCGGGCGCACCCGCGCGAGAGGAGCAGGAGGGGATCCCAGGGCGCGGCTACGATAGCGCGCTACGTGGCCCGTCTCGCAACAGTCCGCCCCGAGGCAGGCCACCCGCGGTGACCGACTGGCAGGAGCGCATCACCGCCGGCAGCGATCCGTCGGTGCGCGCGGAGCACACCCTGCGCTACGCGGTCGCCGCGCCGATCGTCGCCGAGGCCGCGACATGGTGTGACCTGGGCTGCGGGACCGGGCTCGCTGCGAGCTGGGCGACCGACGGGCCGTTCGGCGGGCGCCTGGTGCTCGTCGACGTCGACGAGGCGAGCGTCGCGCAGGCCGCCGCGCACCTCGGCGCGGCGGGCACGACGCCGCTGCGCGCCGACCTCAACGACGCGGACGATCGCGCCGCCGTCCGCGCGGCCATGCTCGAGGGCGACGCGCCGCGCGCGATCACCTGCTTCGAGGTGCTCGAGCACGTGCGCGACCTGCCGGCGGTCGTCGAGCTGCTCGTCGAGCTGACGATCGCGCACGAGACGACCGTCGTGCTGAGCGTGCCCAACGACGCGTTCTGGGCGATCGAGAACCCCTACCACGAGACGACGTGGAGCGCCGCCGCCTTCGACGAGCTGCGCGCGATGCTGCCCGAGGGCCACGTGTTCGCCGAGCAGCTGCCGCTGCGCGGCTCGCGCATCACCGTGCACGGCGAGGCGAGCGACGCCGCGCCCGGGAGCGTCGAGCCGCACGAGGGTGCGGTGGCGTCGCACTTCATCGCAGCGTTCGGACCCGCGGCGCGCGCGCTGCACGGCGCCGCGACGATCTTCGAGGCCGACCAGCGTGGCGAGCGCGGCTGGACGCGCCAGCGCGAGAGCAACCTCGCCTACCTCGAAGCCGAGCTCGTGGCACTGCGCGCGGCGCTGCGCGCGACGGCCGCGGAGATGGACGACTGGCGCCGCTACATCCATGACCTCGAGGACCGGCTCGGCCTCCCGCGCGCGGGCAGCGAGGAGGCGATGGCGAACGAGCGGCGCGCCGGCTCGTGAAGGTCGCCTTCCTCGTCAACGACCTGCAGCTCTCCGGCGGCATCGGCGTCGTCGTCCAGCACGCGCTGCAGCTCGTCCGCCATCACGGCTTCGAGGTCGCGCTCGTGCTCGTCCGCGAGCAGGACGACCCGCACTGGGCCTACGACCCGCTCGAGGACCTGCGCATCCTGTCGCTGCCGCAAGCCTGCGAGCAGCGCTACGACGTCGCCGTCGCGACCTGGTGGGAGACGACGTTCTCCCTGTTCGACGTTCCCGCGGAGCGCTACGCGTACTTCGTGCAGTCGCTCGAGGACCGCTTCTATGAGCCGGACGCCGCCGAGCGCCTGGGGGCGGGCCTGACGATCGACCTGCCGGTGGCCTTCATCACCGAGGCCTCGTGGATCGCGCAGACCCTGCGCGACCTACGGCCCGACGCGCTCTGCATGATCGTGCGCAACGGGATCGACAAGGACGTGTTCGCCATCGCCGAGCGCGTCGAGGTGCGTCTGCAGAGCGCTCCCCTGCGCGTGCTCGTCGAGGGCAACCCGCGCTCGTGGTTCAAGCACGTCCACGACGCGATCGACGCCGTCGAGGCGATGCGCGAGCCCCATCACCTGACCGTCGTCTGCGGCGACCGCGTGGGTCTGGGCGACGTCCGCGCCGACAGCGTCGTCGGGCCGCTGGCGCCCGCCGAGATGGCGGCGCTGTACGGCGACAGCGACGTGCTGCTGAAGCTCTCGAGCGTCGAGGGGATGTTCGGACCGCCGCTGGAGGCCTTCCATCGCGGGGCGACATGTGTCACGACGGCGGTGACGGGCAACGACGAGTACATCGAGCACGGCTGGAACGCGCTGATCTGCGACTGGGACGATCGCCACGGCACGGCGCGCGCGCTCGACCTGCTCGCGCGCGACCGCGCCCTGCTGCACTTCCTGCGCGCCAACGCGGCCGACACCGCACGCGGATGGCCCGACTGGCGCCAGCAGGGCGGGCTCATGGCGCTGGCGCTGCGGCGCATCCGCGACGCTGCGCCACCCGACGGCGTGGCCGCCGCTCGCGCATTGACGTCCGACCTCTCGGCCGGCGTGCGGCTCTACGCCTCGCACATGCAGCAGCGCAACGAGTTCGCCCATCAGGCTCATGCGGTGTCGCGGCTGCGCAACCACCCGCTGATGGTGCGGGCGCGGCACGTTCGCGACCGTCGCTGGGCTCGCGCCCTGACCTGGCCGCTGCGCCGCCTGGCGCCGGGGATGCTGCGACGGCTGCTGGGCCCGTGAGCCGGCTGCGCGCAGCAGCGAGCGCGCTGCTCGGGCGCTCGGGCGCGCCGCTCGCGGTGACCGCGCCCGCGAGCCTGCTGGAGCACCGCCGGTCGGGAACCGCGCCGCTGGCAGACGGCGCCGCGGACGCCGCAGGAGCGCCCGCGCTGCTCGTCGCCTTCGTCGTCCCCCCCTTTCGCCGCGGCAGCGGCGGACACCAGGTGATCGCCGAGCTCGTGCGCGGCCTCGAAGGCCTCGGCCACGCCTGCTCGGTGTGGATCGCCGACGAGGAGGGGCGCCACGAGGGGCAGCCCGCCGCGCAGGTGGCCGCGGCGTTCGGTGACTGCTTCGGGGCGATCTGCGGGCCGGTGCGCGTCGGCTTCGGCGGCTGGCGGGCGGCCGACGTGGCCGTCGCCACGGGCTGGCAGACGGTGCCGCGCGTGCTGATGCTCACGGACGTCAAGGCGCGCGCCTACCTCGTGCTCGACCACGAGCCCGAGTTCTACGCGACCTCGGCCGAGCGCGAATGGGCGGCGTGGACGTACCGCCAGGGGCTGCACGCGATCGCGGCCTCGACCTGGCTCGCCGGGGTCCTGCGCGAGCGCTACGGCGCGAGCGCCGACGCGTTCGACTTCGGCATCGACCACGACATCTACCGGCCGCAGGACATCGCGCGCGGCGAGCACCGCGTGCTCTTCTACGCCCGTGCGGTGACGGCTCGCCGCGCCGTCCCGCTCGGGCTGCTCGCGCTCGCGGAGCTGCACCGCCGCCGGCCGCAGGTCGAGATCGCCCTGTTCGGCGAGGGCCGCCCGCTGCGGGCCGGCTTCCCGGCGCAGAACCTCGGCGTGCTCGCGCCCGGCGCGCTCGCGCGAGCCTACGGCGAGGCGACGGTCGGGATGGTCCTGTCGATGACCAACCCGTCGCTGATCGGGCCCGAGATGCTCGCCTGCGGGCTGCCCGTCGTGGAGCTCGACGCCGAGGCGATGCGGGCGACCTTCGGGATCGGCGGGCCGCTGCTGCTGGCGCCACCCGACCCGCTCGCGATCGCGGACGCGATCGAGGGCCTGCTCGACGATCGCGCGCAGCGTGCTGCGCGCGCGCAGCAGGGAGGCGAGCTGGCCGCCGGTCGCAGGTGGAGCACGGCGGCAGCGACGGTGCAGGGCGGGCTGCGCCACGCGCTCGCGCGCGCCGGTGCCTGAGCTTCAGCCCGCCGGCATCACGCGGACGACCGTCCCGTCGCTGGGATCGCTCGCCCAGACGCCGCCGCGGTCGGCGACGAGCGCGGCGAGCGCCGTTCCGCTGCGCACGGGGCGGCCCAGCGTACGGCCGGTGGCGGGATCGATCCGCTCGACGCGGCCGTCGGAATCCCCGAGCCACACCGAGCAGCCGTCGACCGCGACCGCGGTCGGCGCGAATCCGCGCGAAGCACGCAACACGCCGAGCGACAGCGTCTGCGGCTCGATCCGCGCCACGGCCCTCGCGGTCGGCAGCGCCGCCCACACGGCGCCCGCGCCGGCGGCGATGGCGCCGACCACGCGGGTCGGCATCCTCACCCCCGCGCGCACGAACGCGTTGCGCCGCTCGTCGAACGGCGACACGCCTCCGTCGCCGCCGCCGAGGATCCAGAGATCGCCTCCCTCGAGCACGGCATCGATCGGCGCGAGCGCCGGAATCGCGAGCGGGGTCCCCACGCCCGTCAGCGGATCCAGCCTGTGCAGCGCACCGTCGTCGAGGCTGATCGCGAAGAGCGCCGCCTGAGAGACGGCCACCTTGACCGGTGACTGGATCGCGGCCAGGCGGACGACCTTCCCGGTGACGGGGTCCAGGCGCAGGATGCGATCGCGATCGCGATCGGCCACATAGATGCTCCCCAACCCCGCGGCGAGGCTGACCGGGGCGCCGCCGATGCGCACCGGCCGCGCCGCGCGCGGCGTGGCGCGCAGGCCGACCGACACCAGCACGCCGGCTGCCGGCCTGGACGTCCACAGGCGGTCGCCCGCGACCGTCATCGGGCCGGCCCCGCGGCCCACGCGCACGCGCGCGTCGATGCGCAGCGGCGAGGCGGGAGGGCAGGCCGCGGCCGGGACTGTGGACTCGATCGCCGGCGCGCCGCGAACCGCGCGGTCGCCGCACCCGGCGAGCAGCAGCGCGGCGACGACGAATGCGACCCAGCGGCGCTGGGTCAAGCGGCCTCCACGGAGACCGAACGCAGCTGGATCGTCGCACCCACGGCCGTGGCGGTGGCCGGCACGCTCGCCGCCAGGCGCAGCCGCAGCGTCCCCGGGCCGCAGGCTCGCAACCGAACCGTGCGGGCCTCGCGCGGATGGACGACCACCGTCCGGTCCAGGCCCCCACCGCCGGCATGCAGGCTGCGCGACTCCGCCGCGCTCCGCGGCACCGCCAGCTCGAGGCGAACGATGCTGCAGCGTGTTCCGCGGCCGGCGATCGTCATCGTCGCCGGCCGCTGCAGTCGCAGCCAGCCCGCGTCGCTGACCCCGCGCAGCGTCCAGGCGGCGCGCAACCGACGTCCTCCGGCGTCGACCAGCCGCAACTCGCCGTCGGGCGAGCGCGCAAGCTCGCCCCCCACGAGCCCGAGCGACAGCGCCCTGGCGGCCACGACGACGTACCGGGATGCCTCCCGCGCGACGACGCGCCCGTCGCGCCCGACCTCGGTGAAGCGGCCGTCGTGCCACGTCGTCGCCGGCTCGCTCAGCGCGTACGCGGCCGTGACCGAGCGGTTCCAGAACTCGGCTGCCGTCCAGACCTCACGCGAGTCGGAGACCTGACCGATCTGGGTTGCGAGCAGCGATACCGGCGTGTCGGCTCCCACCGCTCGGTCGATCCAGTCCTGCCCGGCGACGCTGCTGGCCCCGAGGCCCTTGTACTCCGCCGAGCCGTGGACGACGCGATCGAAGCTGTACACGGTCGTCGTGGCGCAGAACAGAAAGACGGATGCCACGATCGCGCTCGTGACGAGCTTTCGCCGGCGGGCTCCGGGACGGATCCCCGCCGCCAGCAGCAGGGCGGCGAGCACGATCGCAACGCCGCCGAGCACGAAGCGCGAGATGCCCGGGTCGCCAAGCGCCTCTGCGACCTGCCCGAGCCGGGGGGCGATGACCTCGAGGTAGGCGGTCATCCCCGGAGACACGAGAAACCAGAAGCTCGACGGGATCACGCGGAAGTCGGTGGTCGCCACGAGCGCCGCGACGACGCCGGCGCCCAGCAGCAGCGTGATGGCCGGCCGGCGGGACTCGAAGAGCCCCGCGAGCAGCCCCACGACGAGCACCGGGACGACGAACATGACGTAGCGCTCCTGCACCTCGGCGCCGTTGAAGATCACGTTGACGCGCGCGACCGTGATGATGATCGCCGCGAGCGTCAGGCAGGCGAGAATCGCGAACGCGTGAACGCGGCGTGCGCGCGCAGCGACGGCGCTCTCCAGGATCAAGCCGACCGTCCACACCACCGGCAGCACGCCGAGGCCGAACGCCAGGAAGGTGAGGTTGGCCTGCGCGTTGCGCCACATGCCGTCTGGCAGCAGCTGCCCCCCGAGGGTGTCGCCGTAGTAGCCGAACGCCTGCTGCAGCCCGCCCGCGACGACCAGCGCGGTCGTGGCGACCAGCGCGATCGCCGTCGCGCCCGCCAGCACCACGTGATCGCGCAGCAGGCGCCGGCGCGCCCGACGCAGGGCGTCTGCACGACCGCCGGCGACCGCGCCGCCGGTCAGCGCCCATCCGAGCTCGTGCAGCACGACCGCGGCGACGAAGACGGGCCCGAGGATGCCGAGCTGCAGGCGCCCGTACGTCGCCACGGCGATCGCCGCAATCGCCAGCAGGTCGGCTCGCCACGAGGGCGTCGCGAGGGCGCGCTGCATCGCGAACAGCGCCCAGGCGCCGGCGGGATAGGCGATCACCTCGGTGAGCTGGCCGGAGCTCAGCGTCAGCCACGGGACGACGGCCGCGACTGCCGCCGCCATGTACGCCGTCGACCGCCGCGCGAGGACCTCGCGAGCGAGCAGGTACACGGGGATGACGGCGCTGCCCATCAGCAGCGCGTTCCACCAGTGCGCCAGCGCGAACGCCGTGACGTTGCCGAAGAGGCCGTAGAACGGTGCGAGCGACAGCGGATAGAGCTGGTTGAGGCGTTCGCTGCCGCCGAACTCCGAGGTCCGCAGCGACGGATCACCCGCCAGCGCGATCGCCATGTGCGTGTACCCCAGCTCGTCGGGCTGGAAGGTCGTGATCTTCGTCGCGAAGAACGCCGCAAGCCCCGCTGAGAGGGCGACGAGAGCTCCGACCACGAGCAGCGGCCGCTCGCACGCGCGTCGCGCTGCCGCGGCTATCCGCGTTATGCCGGCGATCGCGCTACTCGGCGCGCTCGGGCTCGCGACGGCGCAGCCCAAGGATCGACAGCAGAAACGACGAGAAGAAGATCTGCAGGCCGATGATGACGAGCGCGGCCGCCGTCGCCGCCAGGCGCTCCTCCGACAGCGCGCCGAAGCCGCGGTCGATCCAGATGCCGACGATGACCGCGCCGGCGACGATCCCGGCGAGCAGGATCGCCGCGCCGAGCATCAGGCCGTGCTCGAGGCGGTAGCGCGCGCGCATGCGGTCGAACCACGGGTCCTTCTCGCCCATGAAGTAGGTCCCGTAGGCGTGGGCGCAGAGCCCGAGGGCGACGACCTGCACGCCGACGACGCTCATCAGCACGCCGCCGATGAGCGTGTGCAGGTTCCACTCGCGGCCGAAGATCGGCAGTTGGCTCAGAGAGATCGCCGCGATCAGCACCCCGATCAGCAGCATCACGGCGCCCGGCACGATGAACAGATGCGTCGGGCTGTGCACGAGCAGGAAGCGCAGGTGGCGCCAGCCGTCGCGAAAGCGCGAGAGCTTCGTCTGGCCGCCGCGCGGCGCGTAGGAGATCGGCAGCTCGCGGATGTCCAGGCGCTCCTTCGACGCGCGAATGACCATCTCGGAGGCGAACTCCATGCCGGTCGTGCGCAGGTCCAGCGTCGGCAGCACGTCCCGACGGAAGCCGCGCATGCCGCAGTGCGCGTCGCGGATGCCGGTGCGGAAGAAGAGGTTCAGCGTGCCGCTCAGCAGCGGGTTGCCGATGTAGCGGTTGACCCAGTGCATCGCGCCCGGCTGGATGTTGTCCATGCGGTCGCCCATGACGAGCTGGGCGCCGTCGCGCAGCGTCTCGACGAAGTGCGGGATGTCGTCGAAGGGATACGTCATGTCGGCGTCGAGCATCACGACGTACTCGCCACGGGCCGCGGCGAAGCCCGCGAGGTAGGCCGAGCCATAGCCGCGCCGCGGCTCGTGCACGACGCGCGCTCCTGCCGCCGCCGCGAGCTCGGCGCTGCCGTCGGCCGAGTCGTTGTCGGCGACCACCACCTCGCCGGCGATGCCGGCGCCGGCGAGCGCGGCCAGCGAGCGGCGCACGCACTCCTCGATGTTCTCGGCCTCGTTGAGGCACGGGATCACGACCGACACCTCGACGGCGGCCGTGGCGGCGGGCGGGGACGCGCCGGGGGCTGGTGTGCTCTGGATCGAGGCCATGGGTGGTTCCTTCGCGACGGCGCGCAAAGCGCCCCCACGCAGCTTAAGCGCGTGACGGCGGCAAAGGTTGCGCGCTCGTCGAAGAGCCTAGTGCAGCGTTCCGGTGGGCGGCGGCCCGACGGCGCGCCGCGGCGATCGCTGCCGGCGGAGGTAGCGTGTGCTCGCAGTGCGCGTCTGCATCGCCTACGACTGCCTGTACCCGTGGACCGTCGGCGGCGCGGAGCGCTGGTATCGCAACCTCGCCGAGCGCCTCGCGCAGGACGGCAACGACGTGACGTACATCACCCGCCGCCAGTGGCCTGACGGCGCGCCGCCGCGGCTGCCCGGCGTCCGCGTCGTGGCCGTCTCGCGCGACGAGCCGCTCTACGGCCCCGACGGCAACCGCACGATCGGCGAGCCGCTGCGCTACGGATGGGGCGCGCTCGGGCACCTGTTGCGCCACGGGCGCGACTACGACGTCGTGCACATGGCCTCGTTTCCGTACTTCTCCGTGCTCGCCGCGGCGACGGCCCGGCCGCTGGGGCGCTACGGGCTCGTCGTCGACTGGCACGAGCTGTGGAGCGCGAGCTACTGGGAGACCTACCTCGGCGGGGTCAAGGGCCATATCGGCCACATCGTCCAGCGTGCCTGCGCGCGCGTGCCCCACCGCGCGTTCTGCTTCTCGCGCCTGCACCGCGACCGCCTGCTCGCCGAGGGCTTCCGCGGCGAGGTCACGGTGCTCGAGGGCGAGTACGCGGGCAGCCTGCAGGCGCCCGAGCCCAACGCGGCGCGGGCCGTCGCGGTCTTCGCCGGGCGTCACATCGCCGAAAAGCGGGCGGCGGCGCTCGTGCCGGCCGTCATGCGCGCGCGCCGCGCGATCCCGGGGCTGCGCGGGATCGTCTTCGGCGACGGGCCCAGACGCCCGGAGGTGCTGGCGGCTATCGAGGCGCATGCGGCGCAGGGGATCGTCGACGCGCCGGGCTTCGTCGACGCCGCCGTCGTCGACGCCGCGTTGCGCGACGCGCTGTGCATGGTGCTGCCGTCCAGCCGCGAGGGCTACGGGATGATCGTCGTCGAGGCCGCCGCGCGCGGGACGCCGAGCGTCGTCGTCGCGGGTGAGGACAACGCCGCCGTCGAGCTCGTGCAGGAGGGCCGCAACGGCTTCGTCGCCGCATCCGCGTCCGCCGCGGACCTCGCCGAAGCGATCGAGTGCGTGCACGCCGGCGGCGGCGCGCTGCGCGCGGCGACGTGCGCGTGGTTCGCCGAGCACGCGGAGCGGCTGTCGCTGGGGCACTCGCTCGACGCGGTCGCGGCCGCGTACGCGGAGCACGCGCGGTGACGACACCGCGCGTGAGCGTACTGATCGGCGCCTACGACAACGCGGCGACGCTGCACCGCGCGATCGACTCGATCCTGCACCAGACCGTGCGCGACCTGGAGCTGCTGCTGATCGACGACGGATCGCGCGACGAGACGCCGGCGGTGATCGCGGCGGCGGCGGCGCGCGACGCGCGCGTGCAGGCGCTGACGATGCCGCGCAACGTCGGGATCTCGCGCTCGCTGAACGCGGGGTTGCACGCGGCGCGCGCGCCGGTCGTCGCCGTGCAGGACGCCGACGACCACTCCGAGCCCAGGCGCCTGGAGCGCCAGCTCGCGCTGCTCGACGCGCGCCCACAGGTCGCCGTCGTCGGATCGCGCATGCACGAGGTCGACGTGGACGGGCGCGCGCTCGCGCCGCGCACGTCGTTTCGCGCCGGCGACGTCAACGACGTGCTGCTGCGCTTCAACCCGATCCCGAACACGTCCGCCGCCTTCCGCCGCGAGCTCGCGCTCGCGCTCGGCGGCTACGACCCGCGCTACCGCTATGCGATGGAGTACGACCTGTGGCTGCGGATCGCCGACGAGCACGTCGTCGCCGTGCTCGACGAGCCGCTGTCGACGCGCG
>Ga0208736_1000097_pt1 | contig 27169 bp, 31 predicted proteins | sample AntDryMetagUQ255_FD_188090 | JGI IMG/M metagenome (GOLD analysis project Ga0208736, IMG submission 188090) | Polar desert microbial communities from Antarctic Dry Valleys - UQ255 (SPAdes) | ecosystem: Environmental > Terrestrial > Soil > Desert | place: Antarctic Dry Valleys | collected 2008-12-31 | reverse complement strand
CCGCGGCGACGCCCGTTGCCGGAGCCTCGCTGCTGTTCGCGGGCCGTTCGTGGAGCGTCAAGTCAGGGCCGGGGCCGCTCGGGCCGGGTCCCAACCTGTTCTCCAACTCTCCCCAGAACGTCTGGGTCGACGCGATGGGCCAACTGCACCTGCGCATCACCAACCGCGACGGCCAGTGGCAGGCGGCCGAGGTCATCCTCAACGAGAGCCTCGGATACGGGACCTATTCCTTCACCGTCTCCTCACCGATCGGCGACCTGGATCCGAACGTCGTCCTCGGCCTCTTCACATGGAGCGACGACCCCGCCTACCACCACCGCGAGATCGACGTCGCGAATTCGCCCGCTGGGGGTTCGCCGGCGGACCGACCAACGCCCAGTACGTGGTTCAGTCCAACGCTCTCGCGGGCAGCCTGCAACGCTTTGCCCAACCGCCGAGCGCCCCGTCGCTGCACACGTTCACCTGGGCTCGCAGAGACGTCACCTTCTCCAGCCGCGCGGCCGCGAACCAGTCGATCGCCGGCTGGCGATACACGGGCTCCGGCGTACCCCGCCCGGGTGGCGTGCGCACGCATATCAACCTGTGGCTCGACCACGGCAGGGCGCCGGTCAGCGGCGCGGCAGTCGAGGTCGTGCTCTCGAACTTCTCGTTTGCTCGCTGATCGGGGAAGTCGTCAGACTGGGGAGGTGCGCCCCCCGCGCCGAGGCCCGTCCGCGGGTCCCTCCATCGCGAGGAGCCTGATCGCGTGACTCGGCGGATCCTCATCATCGACGACTCGATCCTCGTGCGAGAACTCGCCCGTGCAGTATTGGGTGCGTCCGGTTGGACGATCGACCTCGCCGCCAGTGGCGAAGAGGGCACGGAACGCGCCGCCGCCGAGGTGCCGGACGCCATCCTGCTGGACGTGGAGATGGACGGGATCGACGGACGCGAGACGCTACGGCGGCTTCGCGCCCACGAGCGCACGCGCGACGTACCGGTGGCCTTCCTGACTGCCCACGACCGCAACGAGGACCTGCGCGAGCTCGAAGCGCTCGGGGCCGTCGCCGTGATCATCAAGCCCGTCGCCCCCGTCACCTTCGCCAGCCGCGTCGCCGCGGCATTCGGCTGGGTCCTATGAGCACCCAGGCGGGCGGCCAGACCGATCCGGCGCTCGCCGCGGTCCGCGCGATCTGGGCGCAGCGGCGCGAGGAGGTGATCGCTCGCGTGGACATCATGGAGGAGGCCATCACCGACGCGCTCATGGGCGACCTCGGCGACGAGCTGCGCGGCCGGGCAGCCGCGGAGGCGCATCGTCTCGCGGGAACAGTCGGCAGCTTCGGGTTCGAAGCGGCATCGGCGTATGCGCGGGAGATCGAGCTGGCGCTGAAAGCCGCCGTCGTGCCGGCCCCCGGCGAGCTCCAGCGGCTCGCCGAGCTCGTGGTGGGCCTCCGCCACGACCTCGAATCCGACGAAGAGGCCGACCCGCTCATCGGATCGTCCCAGGCGGCACCCGCGCCCAGCGGACCGGTCGACGTTCTCGTGCTGGCCATGGACCCTCAGCGGGGACGCCGGATAGCCATCGAGACGGCGGCGCGCGGGCTCGTTGCCGTGTTCGCCGTCGACGCCGAGGACGCGCACCGGGCGCTCTCCTCGACGCCACCGCCCCGGATGATCGTGCTCGAGGCCACGGGCGAGAAGTCGCTGGTCATGCTCGAGCGCGCGGCGGCGAGAGCCCCCACCATCGTGCTCGCTGCACCCGGAGCAGTGGATCGCGTCGAGGTCGCGCGCAGGGGGGGACGCGGACTGCTCGACTGCCAGAGCACGATCGTCGAGATCGTTGACGCCGCCGTCAGTCTGGGCGAGCGCGTGCGCAGCGCGGGCATCACCGTGCTCGCCGTGGACGATGACGCCGTGTCGCTCGACATACTCAGCTCGACGCTGTCCGCCGCCGGGCTGCTCGTCGAGACCTGTGCCGATCCGGCGCTCTTCTGGGACCGCCTCGGCGAAGTAGCACCCGACCTCGTCATCGTGGACTACGACATGCCAGGCATCATGGGATCCGACCTGGCGCGGTCCATGCGCAACGACCTGCGCTACCAGACGTTGCCGATCATGTTCCTCACCGCCTACGGGGACGGCGAGACCGTGCGGCGGATCTTCGAGGCGGGCGCCGACGACTACCTCACCAAGCCCTCCACGGGACCCGAGCTACTCGCTCGGATCTCCAACCGACTCGAACGCGTGCGGTTGCTCCGCGCCTTGGCCGACATCGACCCGCTGACCGGCCTGGCCAACCGCGGCCGCTCCATCGCGGCCATCGAGACTCAGCTGGCCATGGCGCGCCGGGCCGGGGAGGTCGTCTACGTGGCGGTCCTCGACATCGACGACTTTCGGGGGCTCAACGACCACCATGGGCGCGAGGTCGGCGACGCCGTGCTGCGGGCGCTCGGAGGGGCACTGCGCGACGCCTTCCGCGGCGAGGACGTCGTCTTCCGCGGGGATGGGGACGAGTTCGTCATCGCGATGTACGGCATGCAGGAGTTCGATGCCCGGGAGCGCGTCGGCGCCCTTCTGGAGAGCGTCCGCGAGCATGAGCTGCCGGGCGGCGTGCGCGTCACGCTCAGCGCCGGACTGGCGGGCTTTCCGCGCGATGGCCAGGCGGTCGAGACGCTCTATCGCGCGGCCAGTCGCGCGATGCGTCGCGCGAAGACGGCGGGGCGTGATCGGGTGAGGGCGGCCGATGACGTGGCGAGCGACGACCCGGAGACGGTTGACGTCGTCCTCGTCGAGGATGACGGCGCTCTGGCGGCGCTCCTGCGGGAGTCCTTCCAGACGCGGGGCTACGCGGTGCACGTGATCGAGGACGGAGATCAGGCGCTGGCCCAACTCGGCGGCGCCCATCCAGCCGTCGTCGCCGCCGTGATCATCCTCGACTGGGATCTGCCCGGGCTCGAAGGCATCGACGTCCTGCGCTCGCTGGCGGCCGGCGGGCTGCTCGACCGCAGCCGCGTGATCATGCTCACCGCCCGGACGAGCGAACGAGAGGTCCTCCAGGCGCTGGAGGCCGGGGCGATCGACCACGTGGCCAAGCCGTTCAGCGTGCCGGTGCTCATGCAGCGCGTTCGCCGCGCGATGGATCGCTGAGCGCGGCGGGCCTTGATCTCCCAGCATGTCGTCGTCCTCGCCGTCGTGGTCGAGTGCGGCGTCTTGGCCTTCGCCTTCCTGCTCCTCTTCCTGCACGGCGCCACCGCTCGGGTGCGCCGGCGCCTACTCGCCCGGCGTGTTGCCGACTGGCGGGCGCAGCTCATCCGGACGGTCAACGACGACGAGCAAGGGGCCGGCGTACCAAGGGACGTTCCCCGCCTTCCCCTGCGCGAGCATCTCGAGATCCTCTGCGCTCTGCGCCCGAGCATCGCCGGGGCCGGCCGCGATCGAGTGCTCGCCATGGCGATCGCCTCCGGGCTGATGCGTCGCGGCGAGCGGATGTGCGCGAGTCGGCTCTGGCAGCGCCGGCTGCGAGGCGTGCGCCTGCTCACCCTCCTCGGGTGCGGCGAGACCTGCGTGCCGCCGCTGCTGAACGACCGCCGCCCACTGGTGCGGTCCCAGGCCGTCGTGTGGGCCGCAGACCACGCTGACCCGGCGCTCGTCGGCCGGCTCGTCGAGCTCCTCGGCCACCCCGAGATCGTGGCACCGTTCACCGTGCGCGACGCCCTCCAGCGGATCGGCCGGCCGGCGGTAGGGCCGCTGATCGAGCACCTGCGGCAAGCCACCGGGCCCGCCGCCCAGGAGCCACTGCGCGTCGCCGACGATCTTGCCGACCCCCGCATGCTCGGAGCGGCCCTGAGGTTGAGCGACGACGACGAACCCGGGTCACGCGCCGGAGCCGCTCGACTGCTGGGCGCCCTGGGGGGCGCCGAGGCGGTCGAGACGCTTGGCCGGATGCTCGAGGATCCGGAGGAGACTGTCCGGACCGGCGCCGCGCAGGGTCTGGGCCGCAGCGGACACTGGGCGGCCGGCCCGGCTCTGGCCGGCCGTCTGTGCGACCCGGCGTGGGAAGTCCGCCGCGCCGCCGCCCTCGCCTTGCGATCCTTCGGCAGCCCCGGCGTCCTGCTCCTGCGCCGGGCGCTCAGGGATTCAGACAGCCACGCACGTGACATGGCTCGGCAGACCCTCGACCTGCCGGAGGTGGCGGTCCGGTGATGCGCGCCTCGATCGAATCTCTGACGCGCGAGATCCTGGTCGTCCAGCAATGGTCGATCCTCAGCTACTTCGTCGCGGTCAACACGATCCTGCTCATCCTCCTGGTGGCCTCGGCGCTGGAGCTGCGCAGCCACCGCAGGGAGGTCTGGCTGGAGAGCGACTGGCGGATCCTCAGCTCGCCGGCTGCGCCCACCATCTCCATGCTGGCGCCCGCCTACAACGAGGCGACCACGGTCAGCGAGAGCGTCCGTTCCCTGCTCACCCTTCGCTACTCGAACCTCGAGGTCGTGCTCGTCAACGACGGTTCCAGCGACGCGACCATCGACGTCCTGCGCCGCGACTTCGAGCTCGTTCCGATACTCCCGATCTACCGGCGAAGCGTCGAGTCGGCGCCCATCCGCGGGATCTACCGGTCGCGGGTGCGGCCCGACCTGGTGGTGGTGGACAAGGAGAACGGTGGCAAGGCCGACGCGCTCAACGCCGCTCTCAACATCGCGAGCGGCGAGCTCGTGTGTGCGATCGACGCCGACACGATCATCGAGCCGGACGCGATGATCAAGATGGCCCGCCCCTTCATCGGCGTGAACGGACACCTGGTCGTCGCCGCCGGAGGCACGATCCGGGCGGTGAATGGCTCCAAGGTTCTGCAGGGACGCGTCGTCGAACCCCACACGCCGCGCCAGTTCGTTCCGGCGGTCCAGGCGGTGGAGTATCTCCGGGCCTTTCTCACCGGCCGCCTCGGCTGGAACCGCCTAGGCGGAAACCTGATCATCTCGGGAGCGTTTGGGATCTTCCGGCGCCAGGCCACGATCGATGCCGGAGGCTATGAACGCAACACGGTCGGCGAGGACATGGAGCTCGTAGCGCGCCTGCGCAAGCGGGGGATCGAGTCCAACGGGCCCCGCCGGGTCGAGTTCATACCCGACCCGGTGGCATGGACCGAGGTGCCCGAGTCGCTGCGCGTCCTCGGCCGCCAGCGCGACCGCTGGCACCGTGGCCTGGCCGACGTGCTCTGGCGCCATCGTCACGTCCTGTTCAACCCTCGCTACGGATCGCTGGGTCTGCTCGCCTTCCCCTACTTCCTCTTCATCGAGCTGCTGGCCCCGGTCGTCGAGATCCTCGGGCTCCTCGGACTCATCGCCGGGCTGACGCTCCACGTTGTGGACACGCACTTCGCCATCTTGTTCATGTTGGCGGCCTACGGCCTCGGGCTCGCTATGACCGTCCTGACACTCGCCCTCGAGGAGTGGGGCTACCGCGGGTACGGGGGCCTGCGAGAACGGCTGCTGCTGCTGTTCTTCGCGCTCTTGGAGCCGCTCGGCTACCGCCAGTTGACCGCGATCTGGCGCATCCGCGGGCTGGTCAAGTACCTGCGCGGACGCACCGAATGGGGAGTGATGACGCGCACCGGCTTTGTCGCGGCCGAAGGCGCAGGCGAGGGAACCGTCGGCCCCTGATCAGAGGGTTGGCGCGTTGGCCCCGCGCCTGGGTACAGCTTGTGCTCGGCCAGCCGATACCGAGACTCGAGCGGCCTTGCACCGACGCACCTCGCCGGGCCGCAACGCTGCCGTGAACGATCTGCTCGCTGCTACAGCAGCGCCAGCCAGACGTAGTAGCCGACGACGACCGTGAACATCACGGCGTCGAGGCGGTCCAGCGCGCCCCCATGCGGGCCGAACAGGCGGCCGGTGTCCTTCGTGCCCGCATCGCGCTTGACGTAGGACTCGAAGAGGTCGCCGAGCGGGGCCGCGATCGCCACGCCGAGGCCCAGCAGCAGCGCGTCGGTGCCCGACAGCCAGTCCTGGTAGAGCCCCGCGAGCCACGTCGCGAGCACCGCGGTCGCCATGCCGATCGCGAGGCCCTCGACGGTCTTGTTGGGTGACACGCTCGGCGCCAGCCTGCGCTGGCCGAACCAGCGCCCGCCGATGTACGCGCCGCTGTCGCCGACGAACGTGCCGACGAGGATGTCGACGAGGATGCCGCCGCCGTGTGGCAACTCGCGCAGCAGCACACCGTGGGCGAAGGACAGGCCGATCCAGGCGACGCCGAAGACCGTCAGGGCCATGCCCAGCGTGCCGGCTCGCCGCTGCGCGAGCGTGACCGCGAACAGCACGGGAAAGACGGCCATCGCGGCCAGCAGCACGTGGAAGTCGTCGCCGGCGTAGGCGGCGACGATGACGCCCGCGATGCCGAGGAAGCCGGCGAGGCGGACCGGCTCGAGGTCGGCGTAGAGGTCGAACAGCTCGCCGAGGCAGAGGATCGCCAGCACGAGCAGTGCCAGCATGAACCAGATCCCGCCGAGCGCGATGATCGTCGAGGCGAACGCGATCGCGGGGATCGCGACGACGATCCGCGCGGTCAGCTCGGAGCGGCCGGTCCCGCGCGGGCGGACCCTGCGCTCCCGCCCGGCGCGCGGACCCGGCCGGCGGGCGGGGACCGGTCGGCCGCGCGTTGCCATCAGCGCCCGCCGAAGCGCCGCCGGCGCGCGCTGAACTCGGCCAGGCATGCCTCGAAGGCGGCGCGGTCGAAGTCCGGCCACAGCTCGTCGCGGAAGACGAGCTCGGAGTAGGCGGACTGCCACATGAGGTAGTTGCTCAGCCGACGCTCGCCGCTCGTGCGGATGATGAGGTCCGGGTCGTGCATCTCGGGCGCGTACAGCAGCGCCTTGAAGTCGTCCTCGTCGCCGCCCTCGAAGCGGCGCGCCGCGTCGATGATCTCCGCCCGCCCGCCGTAGTTGAAGGCGACGAACAGCGTGATGCGCTCGTTGGCGTCCGTGAGCTCCTCGGCCCAGGCCATCTGCTCCAGCAGGGCGGGATCGACGCCCTCGCGGCGGCCGATGAAGCGCATGCGCACGCCCTGCTCGTGCAGCTCGGGCGTCTCCTCGACGATGCGCTCGGCGAACATCGCCATCAGCGCCATCACCTCCTCCTCGGGCCGCGACCAGTTCTCGGTCGAGAACGAGTAGACCGTCAGCTCGAGCACGCCCAGCTCGACGGCGTCGCGCAGGCGCGCCTTGACGGTGTCGGCGCCGGCTTGGTGGCCGTCGGCGACGGGCAGGTCGCGCGCCTTCGCCCAGCGCCCGTTGCCGTCGGTGATGATCGCGACGTAGCGCGCCGCGTCGCCGGGATCCGCGGTCACTAGACCTCGAGGATCTCTTCTTCCTTGCCCTTCAGCAGCCCTTCGAGTTCGGCGATCCGCGAGTCGGTCAGCTTCTGCAGCTCGCCCTCGGCGCGGTGCTCCTCGTCCTCGCCGACATCGCCCTCGTCCTTGAGCTCGCGCAGGTCGTGCATGACGTCGCGGCGGACGTTGCGGATCGCGATCCGCCCCTCCTCGGCGATGTGACGGACCATCTTCACGAACTCCTTGCGGCGCTCCTCGGTGAGCTGCGGGATCACGAGCCGGATGATGTTGCCGTCGTTGTTGGGCGTGAGGCCGAGGTTGGCCTCCGTGATGCCCTTCTCGATCGCCTTCAGCGTCGACTTGTCGAAGGGCTGCACGGTGAGCATCTGCGCCTCGGCGGCGTTGATCGTCGCCAGCTGCTTCAGCGGGGTTGACGAGCCGTAGTAGTCGACGTGGACGCGGTCCAGCAGCGCCGGGCTGGCGCGACCGGTGCGCACGGAGCTGAACTCCCCGTTCGTCGCGTCGACGGACTTGCGCATGCGCTCGTCCGCATCGGCCAGCAGCTCGTCGATCAGCTCACTCATCTCGCGTCACCACCACCGTTCCCACCTGTTCGCCCGACACTATCCGCTCGATGTTGCCCTCGTCGTTCATGTTGAAGACGTACAGCGGCATGTGGTTCTCGGCGCACAGCGTAAGCGCCGTGTAGTCCATCACGCGCAATCCGCGTCGCAGCGCGTCCATGTGGCTGATCTCCGGGATCAGGACGGCGTCGGCGTCCTTGCGCGGGTCGGCGGACAGGACGCCCTCGACACCGTTCTTCGCCATCAGGATCGCCTCGGCGTGGATCTCGACGGCGCGCAGGGCCGCGGCGGTGTCGGTCGTGAAGAACGGGTTGCCGGTTCCCGCCGCGAAGATCACGACGCGGCCCTTCTCGAGGTGGCGCATCGCGCGCCGGCGGATGTACGGCTCGGCGACCTCCGAGATGGTGATCGCCGACTGCACGCGGGTGTTGACCGACTGCTGCTCGAGCGCGTCCTGCAGCGTCAGCGCGTTGAGCACGGTCGCGAGCATGCCCATGTAGTCGGCGGTCGCGCGGTCCATGCCGGCCGCCGCACCCCTCAGGCCGCGGTAGATGTTGCCCGCGCCGACGACGATCGCGATCTCCACGCCGCGCTCGCGCACGGCGGCGACCTGGGCGGCCACGGCGCGGACCCGCTCGGGATCCGTGCCGTACTCGAGCTCACCCATCAGAGCCTCGCCCGACAGCTTCAGCAGGACCCGTCCAAACACCGGTGGGGTCGTGCCGGCCACCTCGGAGTGGTCCTACTCGCCGACCGCGAAGCGGGTGAAGCGGCGCACGACGATGTTCTCGCCGGTCTGCCTGGAGAGCTCTGCGCGCAGCTCCTCGATCGTCTTGCCGTCGTACTTGTCGCCGTTGACGTGCGGCTGCTTGAGCAGCACCGTCTCTTCCATCCACTTGCGCAGCTTGCCCTCGGCGATCTTCTCGCGGACGTTCTCGGGCTTGTCGGCGGCCTGCTGCTCGAAGACGCGCAGCTCCGCCTCGCGGGCCTGCGCGTCGATCTGATCCTCCGAGACGTAGCGCGTTTGCGGAGAGGCCGCGACGTGCATCGCGATCTCGCGCGCGAACGCCACGAAGTCGTCGTTGCGCGCGACGAAGTCGGTGTTGCAGTCGACCTCGACGAGCACGCCGACCTTGCCGTTGGAATGGATGTAGGACTGCACGGTGCCCTCGGTCGCCTCGCGGCCGGCGAGCTTGCCGATCTTGTTGCCGAGCTGCACCTTCAGCAGCTCGAGCGCGGCGTCCAGGTCGCCGTCGGTCTCGACCAGCGCCCGCTTGCAATCCATCATGCCCGCGCCGGTCTGGTCGCGCAGGGCCTTGACGTCCTTCGCGCCGATGGTGCTCACGGTGCGTCCTTTGTCTGCGCGGGGGCTGCCGGCGACACTGCCTCATCTGCCGCGACGGGCTCCTCGGGCGGCGAGGCCGGATCCGGCGTCGGATCCTCGGCAGGCGGCGCGGGATCGGGCGAGGTGCCCGTTGCGTCGTCGTCCTGTGCCGGTACGGTCTCCGATGCGGCCGCCTGCGGCACCTTCGGATCGGGCTTCGGGCGACCAGTCGCCTGCACGGCCGCGGCGACCTCCGCCTCGGCGGCCTGACGGTCGCCACCGCCCTTGGCCTGCACCTTTGCCGCCTGCGCTTCCGCGGCGGCCGCGGGCGCCGGCGCAGCGGCGGGCGCCTCCGGGGGCAGCGGAGCGGGAGCGGTCTTCCTGGATGCCGGCGCCGGCTTCGTCTTCGCGGCCGGCTTCGTCTTCGCGGCCGGCTTCGGCGTGGCGGGCGGCGACGGGGCCGGCGCCTCGGCAGCCGGCTCGGCCACCGGTGCAGCAGCGGCCTCGGCGGCAGCCTTGGCGGCCGCTGCGGCCTCGCGCTCGGCGGACTCGCGCGCCTCCTTCTCCTCGGCCTCGCGTCGCGCACGCTCCTCGGCGGCGAGGCGCTGCTGCTCCTCTGCCTCCTTGCGCGCCTGCTCCTCCTGTGCGCGGAAGACCGTCGAGCCCTCGCCGACGACGTCGCCGATCGAGTTGATGATCAGCGCGCACGAGCGGATCGCGTCGTCGTTGCCCGGGATGACGTACTCGATGCCGTCCGGGTCGCAGTTGGTGTCGACGAGGCCGATGATCGGAATCCGCAGGCGCTGCGCCTCGCGGACGGCGATCTCCTCGACCTTGAGATCGATGACGACCATCGCGTTCGGCGGCCGCGTCATGTTCTTCACGCCGCCGAGGTTCGCGCGCAGCTTCGTGAGGTCGGCGAGAGCCGCCATCCGCTCGCGCGTGGGCAGCAGCGCGAGCTGGCCGTCGGCCTCGTAGCGCTCGAGGTCGTGCAGGCGCTTGATGCGCTGGTTGATCGTCTGGAAGTTCGTCAGCAGGCCGCCGAGCCAGCGATGGTTGACGTAGGGCATGCCGGACTTCTCGGCCGCCTCCTTGACCGCGTCGCGGGCCTGCTTCTTCGTGCCGACGAACAGCACGGTGCCGCCCTTGTGGGCGACCTGGGACGCGAACTCCTGTGCCTGACGGAGCAGCTGCTCCGTCTTGAGGAGGTCGATGACGTAGATGCCGCCGTTCTCACCGTGGATGAAACGACGCATCTTGGGGTTCCAGCGGCGGGTCTGGTGGCCGAAGTGCACGCCGGCCTCCAGCAGCTCCTTGATCCCAATCTGGGCCATGGGTCCTGCTCCTTGATTGATGCTGCGTGGGTACTCAGCCCGCCGGCACGAGCGGAACCCGACTCAGCTGTCGGGCAGGACCGCGTCGCTGACCCCGGCGGGGTCGTTTGACATCGAGCCGACAAGTTTACGCAAGGTTTCGCGGCGAGCTTCGTTGAAGGCCATGCGAACGAGTCCTCCCTTCCCCTACCTCCGGTGGGCTCGAGCGCGATGTTGGGTTGGCGAGGCGGCCTGTTCATGGCCGTCTCGCCGCACTCAATCTCGCCCGGCTGCCGCGAGCGCCAACTCGAGGTCCGCCGGCAGCGCCGACGTCACGTCGACCGCTGTGCCCGCGATCGGGTGCGCGAACGCCAGTCGCGCGGCGTGCAGGAACTGGCGCCGCAGGGCGTAGAGGCCGGCCGTGCCGTAGTCGGGGTCGCCGCACACGGGATGGCCGATCGCCTGCAGGTGGACGCGGATCTGATGGGTGCGGCCGGTCTGCAGGCGCACGCGCAGCAGCGTCGTCTGCGCCAGCGCGAGCTCGATCTCGAAGTGCGTGATCGCCGCCTTGGGCACGTCGGTGTCCGTCGACATCCGGGTGCGCACGCGGCGGTCGCGGCCGATCGGCGCCTCGATCGTTCCCGAGCGCGCGGGCGGCCGGCCCTCGACGAGCGCGAGGTACTCGCGGCGCAGGGCGCGCGCCGCCAGCGCCGCCTTCAGCGCGCGATGGACCTCGTCGCTCTTGGCGACGACCAGCAGCCCCGACGTGTCGCGGTCGAGGCGGTGAACGATCCCGGCGCGCCAATCCTCGTCGCCGCCGGCGATGCGGCCGGCGAGCGCCTGCGAGAGCGTGCCCTGGCGGTGGCCGCGCGCGGGATGCACGACGACCCCGGCGGGCTTGTCGACGACGATCAGGTGCTCGTCCTCGAAGGCGACCTCGAACGGCGCGACGGCGGCGTCCGGCTCGGGTGCGCTTGGGGCCTGCTCCCCGAGCACGGCGACGGATTCGCCGCCGCGCACGCGCTGGCCCTTGCGAGCGGCCGCCCCGTCGACGTGCACGAGCCCCGCCGCGATCAGCCGCGCGGCCTGCGAGCGCGACCCCAGCGGTCCGGCGAGAAACGCGTCGAGGCGCTCGCCCGCGGCCTCAGGCGGGACGTCGAGCAGCATCCTCACGCCACATGACGAACAGCAGCACGATCACGCCGATCGTGATCGCGGAGTCCGCCACGTTGAAGGCCGGCCAGTACGGCAGCTTGACGAAGTCGATGACGGCGCCCTCGCGCAGGCGGTCGACGATGTTGCCGAGCGCCCCGCCGAGCAGCAGCCCCGTCGGCAGCCAGATCCACGGCCGCGACCCGTTGCGCGCGAAGTACACGACGAGCGCGATCACCGCCAGCGCGATCACGACGCCGACGATCAGCCCGCCATTCTGCAGCTGTCCGAAGGCGACGCCGGAGTTGCGCACGTTGACGAGCTTGATGCCGGCGAACAGGTCGCGCTGCTCGCCGCGCTCAAGCGACGACGTCACGAGCGCCTTGACGGCCTGGTCGGCGATCAGCACGCAGGCGAGGACGAGGCCGGCACGACCCCAGGCGCCCGGCGGTGTGGTTGCCCTCACCCGTGGATGAGGGGAACGAGAATCGAGCGGCCGACGATCGACAGCAGCAGGATCGCGAAGATCGGGCTGATGTCGATCGGGCCGATCGGCGGGATGAAGCGGCGGAAGATCCCCAGGTAGGGCTCGCACACCTGTGCCAGGAAGCCGAGCACCGCGCTGGACCAGCGCGAGTACGGGATCCGCCCGCCGAACGAGAAGATCAGCGACGTCAGGATGTAGGCGAAGATCAGCAGGATGTAGACGAGCAGCAGCGCATCGACGAAGCCGGCGACGGACTCGCGCACCGTCGCGGCGATGATCACCGCGTCGGTCATCGCGCGAGCATCGCCTGCATCGCATCGTCGAACGCGGCACGCAACCCGGCATGCTCGAGCGCGGCCAGCCCGCGCGCCGTCAGGCCGCCCGGCGACATCACCGAGCGGCGCACCGCGAGCGTGTCCATGTTGCGTTCCTGCAGCAGCGCCGCGGTACCGGCGAGGTTCGCGGCGACGAGCTCGCCCGCGACGTCGGCCGGCAGGCCGGCTCGCACGGCGGCGTCGACCTGCGCCTCCGCGACGAGCGCGATGTACGCCGGCGCGCAGCTCATGACCCCCATCGCGACGTCGATCTGGGCCTCGTCGACCGTGACGACCGTTCCGACGCGGGCGAACAGCGCGAGCGCCTGTGCTTCGAGCTCGCGATCGGCGCCCGCGTCGCGCGCGTGGCAGCTCACGCCCTGGCGCACCTCGACGGGCACGCTCGGGAGCATCCGCACGACCGGGGTTCCGCCGTAGGCGGCGCGCAGCGCGGCAAGCGGCACGCCGCCGAGGATCGAGATCACGCCCTTGGCGGCGCCGCCGATCTCGGTGGCGACGCGCTCCAAACCCGCGGGCTTGTGGCACAGCAGCACGACGTCGGCGCGCTGCGCGAGCTGCGCGTTGGACTCCACGACCTCGCCGCCGAGCTCGGCGACGAGAGCCTCGGCGCGCGGGACGAACGCGTCGTGCACGAGCACCGGGTCAGCCCAGCCGCGCGCCAGCGCGACCGCCATGTTGCCCGCCCCGATGAGCCCGATCTGCATCGCCATGAGTATGAAGGAGCCCTCACCCGGGCCTCGGCCGGTCCGCCGCCGCGCAGCGGGAGCCGCGATCGGCGTCAGGACTGGTTGAAGAAGCCCTTCTCGATCAGCTCGGCGCGCTCCTCGGCGCTGATCTGCACGTTGCGCGGGGTCAGCATGAAGACCTTGCTGGCGATCCGCTGCATGCCGCCGTCGAGCGCGTAGGTCAGTCCGCTGGCGAAGTCGATCAGGCGCTTGGCGAGCTCACCGTCGGTGCCCTGCAGGTTCAGCACGACCGGGATCGCCTGCTTGAACTTGTCGGCGACCTGCTGCGCGTCGTTGAAGGACTTCGGGATCACGAGGTGCACGCGGACCTCGCCGTTGCGCGGCCGCTCGACGGGACGCAGCACGGTCGTCGGTCGCCCGCGCGGCTCGTCGTCGGGAAAGATGTCGTCGAAGTCGTCGCGGCGCGGGCGGCGGGGCGCAAGGCGGCGAACGCTCGGCGCGCGCTCGCGGTCGCGATCGTCCATCTCGGGCTCGGGCGCGGGAGCGGGCGGCCGCTCGCGATCGCGCCGGCTCTCGGCCTGGCGGTGCTGCTCGCGCTCCTCGGCGTACTCGTCGACGTAGCCGCGTTCCTCGGCCAGGCCGAAGTACACGAGCGCGCGATGCCAGCTGTCCCTGAACGCCATGGTCGCTGGAAGGTTAGACCCCGAGCGGCGTTCTCCTGCAATCTCAGCGAAACAGTCGTGTGCCGATCCGCACGATCGTCGCGCCCTCCTCGACGGCGACCTCGAAGTCCTGCGTCGTGCCCATCGACAACGTGGCGAGGCCGCGCTCGTCCGCGAGATCGCGCAGCGCGGAGAACCAGCGCCGGTTCTCGCCGGGGTCCTCGGCACGCGGCGCCATCGTCATCAGGCCCTCGACGGGCACGGGACATCGCTCGGCGAAGGCATCGAGGCCGGCGGGTGCGATCCCGCTCTTGCCGTCCTCGCCGGCGATGTTGACCTCGACGAGCACGCGCAGCCCGGCTGGCGCGTGGCGGCCGAGCTGCTCGAGCGCGGACTCCGTGCTCAGCGAGTGGATCAGGCGCACGAGCGGAGCGACGAGCTTGACCTTGCGGCTCTGCAGGTGGCCGATGAAGTCCCACCGGAACGCGTCGCCGTGGGCGGCGACCTTCGCCTGCAGGTCCTGCGCACGGTTCTCGCCGATGACCGTGACGCCTGCCTGCGCCAGCACGCCGAGGTCCGCGACGGCCACGTACTTGCCCGCGACGACGATCTCGACGCCGGCGCCGTCGCGTCCCGCACGGGCGGCTGCGGCATCGATGCGCTCGCGCACCTCGGCGAGGTTGCGGCGCACGCGCTCGGCATCCAGGCCTGCGATCAGCTCGGCCACGTGCGACCCGAGTCCCGCCATACGACGCCGGCCTGGCGCCCGGTCGTGGCGCCATCGCGACGATGGGAGAACAGCAGGCCGCGCGGCGCGCACAGCGTGCAGATCCCGACGTCGGCGATCTCGCGGGCCCCGGCCCGTTGCAGCTGGCGCCGTGCCACGAGCTTGAGGTCGGCGTTGTCGCCGCGGCGGGCATCGGGGCCGTAGGACGCAAACGCGGCGTGCACCTCGGGCCCGGTCTCATAACAGCAGGCGCCCGCGCCGGGGCCGATCGCCGCGTGCACCTCGCGCGCACCGAGCTCGCGCAGCGCTCGAACGCCCTCGGCCACGACGCCGCCGGCGAGGCCGCGCCAGCCCGCATGGACGATCGCCACCGCCTCCTCGGCGATGAGCGCGATCGGCAGGCAGTCGGCTGTCAGGACGATCGCCGCGACGCCTCCAAGCGCGGTCGCCTGGCCGTCGGCCTCCACCATCTCCTGCGGCTCCCCGGACAGCTGTGCAACCCGCCGCACAACCGTGCCGTGGACCTGCATTCCCTGCAGCGTCCGCTCGCGGGCGATGCCGGTCAGCGCGGCCAGGCGGTCGCGGTTGGCGCTCACGGCAGCGGGATCGTCGGCGGTCAGCAGGCCGAGGTTCAGCGTGTCGTAGGGTGCCGCGGAGACGCCGCCGCGCCGTGTCGTGAACAGCGCTCGCCCGCCCGGCAGCACGCAGCCGATCTGCTCGCCGACCCAGGCGAACCGTGCCGGAAGGTCGAGGACCGGGGCAGGCGATCGATCGGCGGGCACCGGCTTGGAGGCCACCGGGCTGTTGTAGCAGGCGCTCAGCGCAGCGCCGTCGCGAGCTGGGCCGCTCGGTCGTCCGCGAGCTCGCCGTCGAGCAGCAGGTCGAGCGTCGCGGACAGCCGCCGTCCGATCTGTGGCCCGCGCGGCACGCCTGCGCCGAGCAGGTCGTCGCCGTCGATCCGCAGTGCGACGTGGCGCAGCTCGTCCAGCCAGCGCCGCACGGGCTCGGCCGCACCGCCCGCGCCCGCGAGCACGACGGCCTCGACCGGCAGGCCGCTGAGGACGTGCGCGAGCTGCGATGCGCGCCGGGCGGCGAGCGCTTCGCTCGCGATCGCCGGCGCGCGGGCGGCCGCTCGCAGCACGGCGCGCTCGGCCGCGCTGAAGTCCAGGCCGGCGAGCCGCTGGTCGGCGTCGCCGGCGACGACGTCGAGCGCGGCCGCGAGCACGACGAGGTCCGCGCGCCCCTCGCCGCCCGGCAGCAGCCGCAGCGCGGCCTCGACCCGGTCGCGGTCGGGGGCAAGCCACGGCGCGAGCCCGAGGCGCACAGCGTGTTCGAGCGCCGCGACCGGGTCGGGCTCGCGCAGCGCCAGGCGCAGCTCGTTGCCGATCCGCGCGCGCGACACGCGCTCAGGTGCGCCGCCGGCGACGGCCTCGACGGCCAGCCGGGCGGTGTGCGGCTCGAGCTCGAAGCCCAGCCGCGCCGCGTAGCGGGCGATCCTCCACAGCCGCGTCGGATCGTCCCGGAAGCTCGCGTCGTGCAGCACCCGCAGGCGCCGCGCCTGCAGATCGTCGAACGCATGGCCGGCGCAGCGCAGCTCGCCGCCGGCGAGGTCCAGCGCGATCGCGTTGATCGTGAGGTCGCGGCGGCGCAGGTCCTCCTCGATGCTCGCGGCCCGTACGACGGGCAGCGCGCCCGGGTGCGCGTAGTCCTCGGCGCGCGCGGCGGCGAGGTCCCAGCGGCAGTCGCCGTCGCGCACCGTCACCGTGCCGAAGCGCTCGTGCGTCGCGGTCACGGTCCCGAGCGCCGCGGCGAGCGCGTCGACGTCGCCCTCGACGACGACGTCGAGCTCGCGCGGGACGCGGCCCAGCAGCAGGTCGCGGACGGCGCCGCCGACGAGGTGCACGCCGCCCGCGGCGCCCGCGGCGTCCAGCAGCCGGCGGCCGCACGCAAGCCGGCGCAGACGGTCGAGCAGATCCTCCATCGCGACAGTCTCGCGCTTGTGCACCGGCGGACGGCGGGCGCGCGGTCTCTACCATCCACGGGGTGATCCCTTCGCCCCGCCGCGTGCGAACGCTCGCGCGGCTCGCGCTTGGGGTCGTGGTCCTCGTTCTCGTCGCCGCGCCGCTGGTGCTCGGCCGGGAGGGCGATGTCTCGAACTCCGACGTCGCGTTCATCGAGACGACGCCGAGTGTCCCCACCACGGCCGTTGCGCGCGTGGACCCTCGCCGCCACCCCGCCGACGACCGCTTCGAGTGGCCCATCTACGGGTTCACGAAGGCGCGCACCCACCACCTGGCCCTGAAGACCGGGCCGCGCCCGCCCTACAACCAGGCATGGGCCTACCGCGGCAAGGTGCTGCTCGAGTTCGCGCCGGTGCTGTGCGGGCGCAAGATCTACTTCATGAAGAACAACGCGGCCCTGTACGCGCTCTCGCGACGGACGGGCAAGCCGCGCTGGAAGCGCAGGCTCGGCGAGCTCGCGGCGGCCTCGCCGGCCTGCGGGCGAGGCGTGATCTACGCGGTCGTGCTCGAGCGCTCGCGCGGCTCGAAGGGCGGTCGCGTCGTCGCCGTCACCGCGAAGTCCGGAAAGACGCTGTGGTCGCGCAAGCTCCCCAGCCGCGCCGAGTCCTCCCCCCTGCTCGACCGCGGCCGGCTGTACTTCGGCACGGAGAACGGGACCGTCTACGCGCTGCGCGCCAGGGATGGCCGGGTTCGCTGGACCTACCGGGCCAGCGGGGCGGTGAAGGGGGCGATTGCGCTGGACGCCGGCAAGCTCTACTTCGGCGACTACGGCGGCCGGGTCCACGCGATCCGCCGCTCGGATGGCAAGAAGCTGTGGCGGGTGCAGCCGTCCAAGCGCCTGTTCGGCGTCGGACGGGGCACCTTCTACTCGTCGGCGGCCGTGAGCTACGGGCGCGTCTACATCGGCAGCACGAACGGCAGCGTCTACTCCTTCTCGACGGCCGCAGGCAAGCTCGCCTGGCGCACGCGTACGGGCGGCTTCGTCTATGCCTCCCCGGCCGTCGGCACGCCTTCCGGCGGGCGGCCGACCGCCTTCGTCGGCTCGTACGACGGCCGCTTCTACGCGCTCGACGCGCGCAGCGGCAAGCCGCGCTGGGTGCGCTCGCTGGGCAAGAAGATCTCGGGTGCCGCGACGCTCGTCGGAGACCTCGTGTTCGTCTCCGATCTGGGCAAGCGCACGACCTGGGCGCTCGGCGCGAAGACGGGCGCAACGGTCTGGAAGACGCGACGCGGCGGCTTCAACCCCGTCATCAGCGACGGCCGGCGCATCTACTTCGCCGGCTTCTCCTCGCTGTTCGCGCTCGATCGCAGGGGCCGACCGTTCGACGCTCGCCCCCGCCGCAAGGTACGCGTCACGACCAGCGCGCGCGCGCAGGCGACGCGCAGCGCGCGGCTGCGCGCAAACGGGGCACGACGGGCGCGCGCGGACCGCCGCGCCCGCGCGGACCGCCGTGCGCGCTCGGCGCGGCGCGCACGCGCTCGGCGCGCGCGCAGCCTGTCGCTGCGCTTCTCCCTGCACGGTCACAGCCACGCGCGTCGCTCCGGCTCACCGCCGCCGCGCTGCCATCGCCATCGCCACGTCTACGACGTGCGCGGCAGGACGCTCGCGCTCATGCACGACCACTGTCACAAGCACGTCCGCCGGCGCTGAGCGCGGTCACATCCGCACCGCGATGCCGGCCGCCGCGAGATGCGCCTTCGCCTCGCGCACGCGAAAGGTGCCGTAGTGGAAGATCGAGGCCGCCAGCGCCGCGTCGGCGCCGGCCTGCAGGGCCTCCGCGAGGTGCTCGAGCGTGCCCGCACCGCCGGAGGCGATCACCGGGACGCCGACGGCCGCGCTGACCGCGCTCGTGAGGTCGAGGTCGTAGCCGCCGGTCGTGCCGTCTCCGTCCATGCTCGTCAGCAGGATCTCGCCGGCCCCGCGCCGCACGGCCTCGCGCGCCCAGTCCACGACGTCGATTCCGGTCGCGGTGCGCCCGCCGGCCACGTAGACCTCCCATCCCCCGGCCGCGCCGGGGCGGCGCTTGCAGTCGATCGCGAGCACGACGCACTGCGCGCCGAAGACGTCCGCCAGCTCGCCGACGAGCTGCGGCCGGGCGACCGCCGCCGAGTTGACCGACACCTTGTCCGCACCGGCGTCGAGCACGCCCTGGGCGTCGGACGCCGAGCGGATCCCGCCGCCGATGGTGAACGGGATGAAGACGTTCTCCGCGACGCGGCGGGCGAGCTCGACGACCGTCTCGCGCTTGTCGCTGGTCGCGGTGATGTCGAGGAAGACGAGCTCGTCGGCGCCCTCCGCGTCGTAGTGCGCGGCGAGCTCCACGGGGTCGCCCGCGTCGCGGATGTCGACGAAGTTCGTGCCCTTCACGACGCGGCCGCCGTCGACGTCGAGGCACGGGATGACGCGCTTGAGGTGCACCCGTCGAGCGTAGAGCAGAGATCGTTTCAGATCGCGGCGGACCTGCCGATACAGGCGCCACCGTGGCCCTCCCCGACAGCTTCGCCTCCACCCCTTCGAGCAGGCCTCGCGCGAGCGCGCCCGCAGCGACGGTCGTCGCTGCGGGCCTCCTGCTGATCGCGCCGATCGTGCTGTGGGCGCTGTTCGGCGACGGCGATCCGCTGCACGCGGCCGAGGTCGCGCTCGGCGCGGCGATCCTCTGCTGGGCGGTCGGCCAGCGCTCGGGCCGCGGATCGCAGCCGGCGCCCCCGGCTCGCAGCCGTCCTGTGACACCGCCGACTGTCTGCAACGAGGTCCCGGACCGCCCGGCGGGTGCGTCGCGGCTGTCGCGCGACGTCGGCTGCGCCGCCTCGGAGAATGCGCTCGAACGCCGCTCGGCGCGCCGGCGCACGCGTCCTTGAGCGCGCCGCTAGATGCCGTCGAGCGCCGCCTGCCCCTCGGCGATCGTGAAGCGCCGCTCGTAGAGCGCCTTGCCGACGATCACGCCGGCGAGGTTCACCTGCCGCAGCCCGGCCAGCGCGACGAGATCCTCGCGCCTGCCGATGCCGCCGGAGTACATGAAGCGCCCGCGCACGACCTCGGCGACGCGCCGCACCTCGTCGAGGTCGGGACCCTCGAGCATGCCGTCCTTGTCGACGTTCGTGAAGACGAACGCGCGCACGCCGCGGTCCTGCATCCGCGCGATCACGGCGTCGGCGGGCAGCGTCGTCGTCTGCGTCCAGCCCGCCGTCGAGACGAAGCCCCCGCGCGTGTCGACCGAGACGACCGTCCGCTCGGCGTACTGCGCGACGACCTCGTCGAGGAAGTCGACGTCGGTGAAGGCGGCGGTGCCGAGGATCACGCGTGTCGCGCCCGCGCCGATCGCCCCGCGGACGGCCTCGATCGAGCGCAGGCCGCCGCCGTACTGCACGGGCACGCCGAGCTCGCCCGCGATGCGCTTCAGGTGATGCAGGTTCTGCGGGGTGCCGGTCCTCGCGCCGTCGAGATCGACGACGTGCAGGTAGCGCGCGCCCGCTCGCACCCAGGCGCTCGCGGCCTCGAACGGGTCGTCGTCGTAGACCGTCTCCGCGTCGAAGTCCCCCTGCACGAGGCGCACCGCCCTGCCGCCGGCGATGTCGATCGCGGGGTACAGGATCACGAGCCGGCGTGCACGGTCGCACAGATCCCGGCGAAGTTGCGAAGCAGCGCCAGGCCCTCGGTCGAGGACTTCTCCGGATGGCACTGCGCGCCGAAGACGTTGCCCTGCGCCACGAACGACACGAACGGCGAGCCGTAGGCCCCCATCCCGAGGACGATCGCCGGGACGTCGGGCTCCACGACGTAGGAGTGCACGTGGTAGAAGGCCGCGGGGTTCGCGAGTCCCTCGACGAGCGCCGACGGCCGCTGCCAGGTGACGGAGTTCCAGCCGATGTGCGGCGACTTCAGGCCGCGCGTGTCGAGTGCCACGATCCGGCCCGCCAGCAGCCCCAGGCCGGCGGCGCCCTCGTGCTCGTCGGAGCTGTCGAACAGCAGCTGCATGCCGAGGCACAGCCCGATCACCGGAACGCCGGCGGCGGCCTGCTCGCGCACGACGTCGTCCAGGCCGAGGGCGCGCAGGCGCCGCATCGCCTCGGGGAACGCGCCGACGCCGGGAACGACGAGGCCGTCCGCGGCGCGCAGCTCGTCGTGGTCGCAGGACGCCACCAGGTCTGCCCCGATGTGCCCGAAGGCGCTGAGCACCGAGCGCCGGTTGCCCATCCCGTAGTCGACCATCGCGATGCTCATCCCGTCAGCGTGCCCTTCGTCGAGGGCACGCCGGTCTCCGTCGGATCGATCGAGATCGCGGCGCGCAGCGCGCGTGCGAAGGCCTTGTAGGCGACCTCGATGATGTGGTGCGCGTTGGTGCCCGCCTGCACCTGCACGTGCAGCGTCATGCGAGCGTTGTTCGCGACCGCGCGGAAGAACTCCTCGAGCAGCTCGTGCTCGAAGCCGCCGGTCTCGCCGGCCACGAGCGCGCCGGCGTCCAGCGCGCAGTACGGGCGGCCGGAGACGTCGATCGCGCACAGCGCGCGCGCCTCGTCCATCGGCACGATCGCATGGCCGTAGCGGGTGATGTGAGCGCGGTCGCCGAGGGCCTCGTCCAGTGCCTGCCCGAAGACGATGCCCACGTCCTCGACGGTGTGGTGGGCGCCCGTCTGCAGGTCGCCGGTCGCCCGCACGTCGAGGTCCAGCCGGCCGTGGCGCGCGAGCAGGTCGAGCATGTGGTCGAGAAAGCCGACGCCGGTCTGGCGCGTGCCCGCGCCGCTGCCGTCGAGCGTCAGCAACAGCTCGATCTGCGTCTCCTTCGTGTTCCGGGCCTTGGTGGCAGAGCGCGTCATGACGGCGGATTGTCTCCTATGCGCCCGCGCAGGAACAAGAGCACGGTTTTGGCACCCGCCCGCGGCGCCAATCGCCACCAGCGATGCTCGACGGGCTGGCCCCCACCTGTGCTCGCGTGCGGCGCCTGGCATCCCCGGATCGGGCGCCCAAACCGCACACTTATTCCTCCCCGGACCCGATGCGCGCCTCCATCGACTCTGCGTGCACGTCGAAGCCCTCCGCGCGGGCGATCGGCGCGCCGGCGGCGGCGAGCGTCCGCGCCGCCGGGCCGATGCGCACCTCGCTGAAGCGGCGGCGAAAATGACGCGGCGACAGACCGGAGGCAAAGCGCGCCGAGCCGCCCGTCGGCAGGCAGTGGTTGGACCCCGCGACGTAGTCGCCGAACGCCGTCGCGCCGGCGGCGCCGACGAACACGCAACCCGCGGCGCGCACGCGGCGCGCGAGGCGCTCGGCCTCGGGGCCGACGAGCTCGAGGTGCTCAGGGGCGAACGCCTCGGCGAACGCGAGCGCACCGCGCAGCGAGTCGGCGTGGGCGAGCACGAACGCCGCGGGATCGGAGGCGGGGCGCTGCGCGGCGAGCTCCAGCAGCTGCTCCTGCAGCGCGTCGAGCAGCGTGTGGCTGTCGCTGACGGCGACGACGGGGGCCGCCGGCCCGTGCTCGCCCTGTGCGAGCAGGTCGAGGGCCACGAGCAGCGGGTCGGCCGAGCCGTCGGCCAGGACGAGCACGTCGCTGGGGCCGTAGAAGCCGTCGATCCCGACGCTGTCGCTCACCTGCCGCTTGGCCTCCTGCACGATCAGGCTGCCGGGTCCGGCGATGACGTCCACGCGCTCGATCGTCTCGGTTCCGTAGGCGAGCGCCGCGATGCCGTGGGCGCCGCCCATCGCGTAGACCTCGCTGACGCCGCACAGCGCGCAGGCGCCGCGAATCACGGGATCGATCGGCGGCGGGGTCAGCACGACGACCTCCTCGACACCAGCCGCGCGCGCGGTCACGACGCCCATGACGAGGCTCGACGGGTACGGCGCGCGGCCGCCGGGCACGTAGATCGCGACGCGCCGCACCGGCACCTCGCGCAGCACCACCTGGTGACCTTGGGGCAGGTCGACCGTGACGTCGTCGCCGACGCCGGCGTCGGCGACGAGCGCGACGTTGGCGATCGCGACCTCCAGGCCGGCGCGGACGCCGGCGTCGAGGGGCAGGTCGTCGAGCTCCGAGGGCGCGAGGCGCAGGGAACGTGACGCAGGGCTCCCGCCCCCGGTGTCGAAGCGCGCGACGAGCTCGCGCAGCGCCCGGTCGCCGCCGTCGCGTACCCCCGCGACGATCCCCGCGACCGCCGCGCTCACCGACTGCGCGGCCGGCGCCAGCTCGCGCACGCCCGCTGCCGCCGCGGCCGGGTCGGCCCCGACCTCCAGGCGCTCAAGGCGCACGCAGCTTCTCCAGCATCGCGTCGATCGCCGCAGCCTTGAGCTTGTGCGACACCGGGTTGGCGATCAGCCGCGCCGTGGAGACGAACAGCTCCTCGCGAATCACGAGGTTGTTCTCGCGCAGCGTCGTGCCCGTGGCGGTGAGGTCGACGATCGCCTCGACGAGGCCGGTCAGCGGAGCGAGCTCGACCGAGCCCTTGACCTCGACGATCTCCGCCTGGCGGCCCGTCTGCTCGAAGTAGGCGGCCGCGGTCTTGTAGTACTTCGTCGCGACGCGCATGACGCCGAGGCGGCGCAGCGCCTCCGCCGACGGGTCCGGGCCGTCGACGGTCGCGAAGATCATCCGGCAGCGCCCGAAGCCGAGATCGAGCAGCTCGTAGACGTCGCGCTCGGGCTGCTCGGTCAGCACGTCCTTGCCGGTGATACCGACGTCCGCCGCTCCGGCCTCGACGTACGTCGGAACGTCCGACGGGCGCATCGTCACGACGCCGATGTCGCCGAACAGCAGCTTGCGGTCATTGGTCCGAATTTCAGATGTGTCGAGGCCGAGCGCGTCAAGGCGGTCCAGCGTGTCCTTCAGCAGCGCGCCGCGCGGCACCGCGATCGTCAGGCCGAGGCTCACGTCTGCGCCTCCTCGCCGGCCAGCGCGATGTGCAGGCGATCGATCCCGAGCGCGAAGCCGACGGCGGGCAGCGGGCGGCCGAAGCGCCCGAGCAGGTCGTCGTAGCGCCCGCCGCCACCGAGCGGCGCGCCCAGCGCGGGGTCGTAGACCTCGAACACCGCCCCCGTGTAGTAGCCGAGGTCGCGCGCGAGCCCGAGATCGAAGATCACGCGGTCGGCGACCTCCGGGGCGAGCAGGCCGTGCACGCGGCGCAGCCCGGCGACGGCCTCTGCGACCGGGCCCTGCGCGTCGTTGAGCACGTCCGGCCCGCCGCGTATCTGCGGCACCCGCAGCAGCTGCTGGGCATCGGCGTCGTCGAGCTCCAGCCGCGCGAGCTCGGACTCGAGGGCGACGAAGTCGCGCGCGACGAGCGCGAGCACGAGGCGGTCGCCGACCGCGTCTTCGACCCCGTAGGAGCGCAGCAACGTGCGGTACAGCGAGGCATCTCCGAGGCCGATCCTGTAGCCGCGCAGGCCGGTGGCGGTGAGCGCGTGGCACAGCACGCTCAGCGCCTCCGCCGTGCCGTCCGGGGCGGGCGAGCCGACGAGCTCGATCCCCGCCTGCAGGAACTCGCGGTTCTGGCCGCGGTGCGGCCGCACGCCGCGGTAGACGTGGGCGAAGTAGCAGAAGCGCAGCGGTGGCTCGGCGGTCGGATAGCGCGTCGCGACGAGCCGCGCTATCGGGACGGTCATGTCGGTGCGAAGCGCGAGCACCTCGCCGTGGTCGTCGAAGACGCGGTAGGCCGGCGGCGCTCCCCCGCCCCGCCCGAGGACGGTCTCGTACTCGAGCGCCGGCGTCCACACCTCGCCGTAGCCGTCGAGCTCGAACACGCCGCGCACGGCCTCGGTGATGTCGCGCAGCTCGCGCATCTCGTCGGGCAGCACGTCGCGCGTGCCCGAGGGGATCGGGTGGATCGTGGTGCGGGCGTCGAGGTGCCGGGTCACGGGCCCTGGAATCTATTCGCGCGCCGGTCCGGCGACCGTGCGCCCTGACGACCCACTAGGCGTAGATCGGCTCGGTGGCCACGCGCTCGATGCGCGCGCCGAGCTCGCGCAGGCGCTCGTCGATGCGCTCATAGCCGCGGTCGATCTGGCGGATGTTGCCGATCTCCGAGCGTCCTTCGGCGCACAGCGCCGCGATCAGCATCGCCATACCCGCCCGGATGTCCGGCGACTCGACGCGCTCGCCGCGCAGCTGCGACGGCCCCGAGACGAGCGCGCGGTGCGGATCGCAGAGCGTGATGTCCGCGCCCATCAGCACCAGCTTGTCGGTGAAGATCATGCGGTTCTCGAACATCCACTCGTGGATCAGCGCGGTTCCGTCGCACTGCGTGGCGAGCGCGACCGCGATCGAGGTCAGGTCGGCGGGAAACGCCGGCCATGGGCCGTCCTGGACGGTGATCTTGTGTTCGCCCACGTCGCGCGCCATCGTCAACTCCTGCTCGCCGGGCACGATCACGTCGTTGCCGTCGAGCTCTGAACGCAGCCCGAGGCGTTCGAACACGAGCCGGATCATGCGCAGGTCCGCCGGGATCGTGTCGCGGATGCGCAGCTCGCCCCCGGTGGCACCGGCGAGCGCCATGAACGAGCCGATCTCGATGTGGTCGGGGCCGATGCGGTGATCGCAGCCGTGCAGGTCCGGGTCGCCGTTGACGGTCAGCACGTTCGAGCCGATCCCCTCGATCACGGCCCCCATGCTCCCGAGCATGCGGGCGAGATCCTGGACGTGCGGCTCGCAGGCGGCGTTGCCGATGACCGTCAGTCCGGGCGTGCGCGCGGCGGCCAGCAGGGCGTTCTCCGTCGCCATCACCGACGGCTCGTCCATGAAGACCTCACCGGCGCGAAGGCCGCCGGGCGCGCGCAGATCGATGTCGCGCGCGTGCTCGACGGTGGCGCCGAGCGCCTTGAACGCATCGAGGTGGGGATCCAGGCGGCGGCGGCCGATGACGTCGCCGCCCGGCGGCGGCATGCACACGCGGCCGAAGCGCGCCAGCAGCGGTCCGGCGAGTAGGAACGAGGCGCGGATGCGCTCCGACCAGGCACGGTCGATGACCGCATCGGGGCTGACGTCCGCCGCGCAGAGCGCGACCTCGTGATCGCTGAGCCAGCCGATCCTGACACCGAGGGACTGAAGCAGCGACAGCATCGCGCCGACATCGTCGATCTTCGGCACGTTGCGCACGACGACCTCGTCCTTCGTCAGAAGCGAGGCGGCGAGGATCGGGAGGGCACCGTTCTTGTTGCCTGCCGGGACGACCGTTCCGGAGAGCGCGGTGCCTCCGTCGATGACGAACTTCTGCATGAGCGGGCGCCTTCCGGCGACGGGAGCGGGGCCCGAGGGCTGGGCTAGGGTAACAGCCATGCCGTCCAGGATTTCGCGCGACGAAGCGTGGTCCCTGCTCAGCGACTGGGTGCAATCGCCGTCGCTGCGCCGCCACTGCCTCGCGGTGTCAGCCGCGATGCGCGCGCATGCCCAGCGCGAGGCCCCGACGGGCGAGCCGCCGGCCGGCGTCCTGGAGTTGTGGGAGGTCACGGGCCTGCTGCACGACGCCGACTACGAGCGCTTCCCCGACATGGACGATCCCGAGCACGGCCATCCGCGCACGATCATGGCCGAGCTCGAGCGTCGCCACGCACCGTCCGAGATGGTTCGCGCGATTGCGGCACACGCCGACTACCTGGGCGTCGAGCCCGAGACCCCGATGGAACGCACCCTCGTCGCCGTCGACGAGCTCTGCGGCTTCCTCGTCGCCTGCGCTCAGGTTCGCCCTGAGGGCATCCATGGCCTGACGCCGAAATCCGTCAAGAAGAAGCTCAAGCAGCCGTCCTTCGCGGCAGCCGTCAGCCGCGAGGACGTACGCGGGGGAGCCGATCTTCTCGATGCCGACTTCGATGAGCACGTCGCCTTCGTGATCGCGGCGCTCGAGGCACAGGCCGGCGAACTCGATCTGCACGGCCGTGCCACCGGGGCCGGCTGACGCGAATCGCGGTGCCGGAAGTCTGCGCCGCTCGATGCAGGATCCGTTGCAAGCGGATCCGAGATGCGATCTCGACGCCCTGAAAGACCGAAGTTCGCCGCTTCCGTCTGCTCGCTCAGGTAGCTTTGCGAACACATGTTCGTCACGTCCACGCCCTCCTTTGCCGACAGGGTCCTCCGCGTCGCGAGACTGCTGCGGGCCTTCGCCTTCCTTGAGGATCCGGCTGACGTGAGGGGTGCTCGGGCGGACGTCGAGGCACCACTCGCACCCCATCCGCATCACCGGCGAGTTCGTCGTGAGCATGCTCCCCGCCGTCTGGGCGCCATCCAGCCGCGGACCTCGATTTGCGTGACGCCGATCAGCCCCCGTGCGACCTCCCGCTCCGGCCGTACCGCCGGCACGGGGCGCGCGCCCGGCGTGCGCGGCGCCGCGACCAGCGACCGCCAGGCGCTGCGAGAACGGGTCCGGCGCGCTCCGGCAGCGCTCAGCGCTCAAGTAACTGTGCCGTGTCCCCAGAGCGCGATCGTGTCCGGCCCGAGGACGACGCTGTTCAGCGCGAGCTTGCCCGCGAAGCGGGCTTTGATTTCGCGCGGCACGTCCACGTCCTGCGTGAACGTGTCGGGAATGGAACGTCGTCATGAAGCAGCGAGCGCGAAGGGAGTGCAGCAGGATCACCGCGTCGCCGATGCGCAACCGC
>Ga0208736_1000095_pt1 | contig 27499 bp, 31 predicted proteins | sample AntDryMetagUQ255_FD_188090 | JGI IMG/M metagenome (GOLD analysis project Ga0208736, IMG submission 188090) | Polar desert microbial communities from Antarctic Dry Valleys - UQ255 (SPAdes) | ecosystem: Environmental > Terrestrial > Soil > Desert | place: Antarctic Dry Valleys | collected 2008-12-31 | reverse complement strand
GAACAGCAATTCTTCATAAAAAAATCTTTGCAACTACATAACGTAGCTTTCCCGGTTTTAAAACCAACGGTTAACTTCGCACATTCAATTATTTTTTTCATTAGACAATGGATAATAATCCTGCTCATAAAATCATTATTGTAACAGCACCTTCCGGCGCAGGTAAAACCAGTATTACCAGGCATTTACTCCAATCGTTTCCTGACAAGATATCTTTTTCTATTTCAGCCGCGACACGTGAGGCAAGAACAAATGAAAAAGAAGGGGTAGATTATTATTTTATGAGCCAGGAACAATTCACACAAAAAATTCAACATGAAGAATTTATAGAATGGGAAATGGTATATGAAGGAAAGTATTACGGCACTTTAAAATCTGAATTGCAACGGATTTGGAAACAGGCAAAAATCCCTCTTTTAGATATAGATGTAAAGGGAGCTATACATGTTCAACAACAATTTCCTGACACAACCTTATCAATTTTTATTGAGCCGCCATCTATTGACGAATTACAGCGAAGATTAAACTACAGGGGTACAGAAAATAATGAATCATTGCAGGCAAGAATAAGTAAAGCAGCATACGAACTATCTTTTAAACATTCCTTTCACCAGGTTATTTTAAATCATAACCTTCAACATGCCCGCAACGAAGCGGAAAAAATAGTTTTAGCTTTTATAAATAGTTAGACGTGAAACATCAAAAGTTAAAAGCTGAACTCTTTCACTTCTCACTTTTTCATGTTTCACCACAATGCAATTAATCATTACAATCATTCCCATCTCTGATTTATCTTTACGAACATGATTGCGGTAAGTGTATTGGTTTGGTTTTTCGTTACCATTTTAATGATGGCGTTTTTTGCAGGTATTGAAATGGCATTTTACAGTGTTAACCGGTTCGGTATTGAACTTAAAAAGAAACAAGGTAAGCCCGGCGCACAAATACTTTCCCGGCTTATTAAAACGCCTGAAATATTTTTAGGCACCACGGTTATTGGTTTTACTTTATCATTAGTGTGTTTTGTTTTGCTTTTCAGTACGGTTACCCAACCGCTTTGGAATTTTATTGGCATTCCTTATGATTCGGTTCGTTTAGGACTGGATATTACTTTAGCAAGTTTTATAGTATTAGTATTTGGCGAATTTATATCCCGGTCCATTTTCAGGGCCCATAGTAATTTGATCCTTTCACGTTTGGTCTGGATCGTAAATCTGTTTTATATCATCTTACAACCTATAGCATCCCTTTTTATAAATTTATCTAACTGGGTTTTAAAATATGTACTTAACGTTCGGATGGATGAATCGAAAGAAAGCTTTGTAAGAAGCGATATGGAAACGCTTTTTCAGGAAAACAATGAAGATGAATATGAACCGAAAGAATTACATACAAACCTTTTTGAAAATGCTTTAGAATTACCAAAAATTAAAATTCGTCAATGCCTTGTACCACGCAAAGAGATAATTGCTATTGAAACTAAAACAAGCATAGAAGAATTAAAAGAAAAGTTTATTCATACTAAACTAAGCAAGCTTGTTGTGTTTGAAGGTAGTATTGACCAGATAACAGGCTATGTACACCAGTTAGACCTTTTTAAACATCCTGAAACCCTTGCTTCTATTTTGTTGCCCATTTCTGCTATTCCCGAATCAATGAGTGCCACGGATTTGATAGATAAATTCACTAAAGAGCGTAAAAGCATTGCCTGGGTGGTAGATGAATTTGGCGGTACAGCTGGAATTGTAACTATGGAAGATGTACTGGAAGAAATTTTCGGCGAAATACATGATGAATACGACAGTGAGGAATTTGTTGAAAAAAGAATTTCTGAAAATGAATATATTTTTTCAGGAAGGTTGGAATTAGATTTTCTTAGCCAAAAATATGAATTGAATTTCCCGGATGATGAGTCAGAAACCTTGTCAGGTTATATCATTAATTATCATGAAACCATCCCGCGTCAAAAAGAACGCATTATCATTGACAATTATGAATTCGACATTTTAAACGTGGGTGATACCCGTATAGAAATGGTAAAGCTGAAAGTTTTAAAATGAGCTCTCAACAAACACATTAATAAAAAACCCTTTCAAATTTAAACCCGTATCTAACTGAGCTTTTTTATGTAGAGGCATACTCTACTATCTTTGCCGACTTATTATTAAAATGGCACTGTTTAAAAAAAGAAATAAAGAAGGCAATGTTGAAATGTCGTTCATTGATCACCTGGAAGCCTTGCGTGGTCATTTGTTCCGTAGCGTAATTGCGATTGTATTGGGCGGTATAGTGGTAGGTATTTATAATGATTTTTTTATAAAAAAAGTTTTGATGGGGCCAACTCATTCCGATTTTCCTACCTATTCCTGGCTTTGCAAAATCGGGAAAAGCTTGGGATTGGGCACTTCTTTATGTATGAAAGAAATTGGGGTAAAAATGCAAAGCACTTCGGTAAGCGGGCAGTTCAGTATGTTCTTTACAGTGTTAATCATTGGTGGGATCATCTTAGCTTTTCCTTACATTTTTTATGAATTTTGGCGTTTTATAAAACCGGCGCTTACGAAAAAAGAGCTAAGTAAAACCCGTGGCGTTATTTTTTTTGTATCGCTGTTATTTTTTTCCGGCGTATTGTTTGGCTATTTTGTCATTGCTCCGTATACGGTAAACTTTTTTGCCAATTTTCAACTGGATGAAACCATTGTGAACCAATGGACCATTACCAGTTATATCGATACATTGATCCCGCTAATACTTGGTACTGGCCTTGCATTTCAGTTACCGCTGGTTATGTTTTTTCTTTCAAAGATCGGCATTGTTACCCCGCAATATTTGAGAAAGGGGCGCAAGTATGCAATAGTTATTATTGTAATAGTGGCAGGAGTTATTACTCCACCAGATGTTATTAGCCAGGTGATAGTTTCTTTGCCATTATTCATACTTTATGAGGTAAGCATTTTACTGAGTTCAAGGGTAGCAAAAGATTTGAAGAAAGAAGAAGATGCAGAGTGGAGTTAAAGTAAATGAGCAGACAACATAATGAGTAAGGATACCAGTTGCGTATTGCTAATTGTCAATTGCTCATTGCATTTTTCGTTCTTCCTACCTTTACAAAAATGTATAATTATGGAAAGTGCTTTTGATTTTAAAAAACCCATTGCTGTAGGTGCAGACCATGCGGGATATGCATACAAAACAATTGTCGTTAATTTATTGAAAGGAAAAGATTTGGAGGTAAAAGACTTTGGTACTAATAGTGCAGAACCTGTGGATTACCCCGATTTTGCTCATCCCGTTGCTGAAGCCGTCGAAAAGGGCGAGTGTATTTGTGGTATTTTATTATGTGGAAGTGCAAACGGTGTGGCCATTACGGCAAACAAACACAAGGGCATTCGTGCAGCTATCAGTTGGGAAAGCGATATTGCACGTCTTTGCCGCCAACATAACAATGCTAACATCCTTTGTATACCTTCCCGGTTTGTTTCCACCCCCGAAGCAGAAGAAATGGTAAATCTTTTTTTAAACACCCCCTTTGAAGGTGGCCGTCACGAAAAACGTGTAGGAAAAATTGCTTGTAATTAATTTCAGATTCCAAAATATAAAATTCATGATGAAAAAAATCTTATTTCTTTTTTTATGTATTCCTGTATTTGCTGTTGCACAAAAAGCAGCAAAACCCGATGCCTATGCGAAAACAATAACAGCCAGTGATTTAAAAAGACATTTATACATTGTGGCCGGTGCAGAAATGGAGGGGCGGGAGGCAGCAACAGAAGGTGAAAGGAAAGCAGCAGCCTACATAGAAAATGAATTTAAGCGTATTGGTTTGCAGGCCGGAAATAATGGTAATTTTCGCCAGTATTTTAATATTTACCAGGACTCATTACTAAGCGCAAACTTTGAAGTAAACGGGCAAAAATTTCTAATAGATAAAGATTTTAATGCCAACCTTAATAATATTCCTGCCATGTTTGCTTTTAGCGAGGTGCTTTTTATTGGACCTAACGTAACCAACGACTCGCTAAAAAATGCAGACCTGGCCGGAAGGCTTTTATTGACGAGTGGCAATGTACAGGGAAGAACCGAGATTATCCGTAGTAAAGGGGCCGCGGGTGTAATGACGATTTCTTCGAATTATCCGCGTGTAAATTCTGCTTCACGTCTTGCTAACCAAACCATGCAATTATTTAAAAAAATGGTAGGGCCTCAACAATTTACCGTGTCTGAAAAAATTGTGCGTGCTATCGCTGGCGAAAATTATGAAACTGCAAAAACTGCAAACAGGCCTGTGATACTTGATGCTGATGTACAAATGGATATTCAAAAAAGGACGGCTCTTTTGCAAAGCAGCAATGTAGTTGGTTTGCTGCCTGGTACAGATTTAAAGGACGAATATTTATTTATTACTGCCCATTACGATCATGAAGGTAAAAGAGGCGATTCTGTTATTTATTATGGCGCTGATGATGATGGCTCAGGAACGGTAAGCGTTATTGAATTGGCGGAGGCCTTTGCAAAAGCTAAAGCAGAAGGTAAAGGACCACGCAGAAGCATTGTATTTATGACTGTAAGTGGCGAGGAAAAAGGTTTATGGGGATCTGCCTATTACGGAGAAAATCCTATTTTCCCTTTAGAAAAAACTACGGCAGATTTGAATATTGACATGATTGGCCGCATGGATCCAAAACGGACTATAGGGGACTCAACAAATTATGTATATGTAGTAGGTGATGATAAGTTAAGCTCCGATCTGCGTACCATTAATGAAGCCGCTAATAAAAAATATACTAAGCTGGAGCTTGATTATAAATTTAATGACCCAAAAGATCCTATGCGTATTTATTACCGCAGCGATCATTATAATTTTGCAAAGCACGGTGTTCCTATTATTTTTTATTTTAATGGTACACATGCAGACTACCACCGGCCAACTGATACACCGGATAAAATAAACTATCCATTACTGGCAAAAAGAGCGCAGCTGGTTTTTTACACTGCATGGGAGATGGCTAACCGCAACGAGATGTTGAAAAGAGATTTATCTCTACCCTCCCCAACACGAAGTTTTTAAAATAACTGAAAGTGATTTAAACAGCGAAGAGATCAATCTTCGCTTTTTTTAGTTGCATTAAAATATTTTAATGCTGTTAAACTTTTTCCATAAGCTCATGTCTATTCCTAATACCGCATTTATAAAACAAAATTTACATTATGAAAACTTTTCAAAAACTAATGATGCTGGGTTTCATTATCCTGTTCTCCCTAACAGTTTCAAATTCAGCCACTGCACAAACCAACAAAAAAAATTGGGATAAGATTGAAGACAAATGGGACAAGAGGGAAGATAAGTGGGATAAAAAAGAAAATGTAAGAGATAGAAAAGAAGATCGTAAAGACAGACGTGAAGATATACGTGACAGCCGGGAAGATAAAAGAGATGCCCTGCATGATGGCGGCAGAAAAGATAAGATAGAAGATAGGCTGGACAAGCTTGAAGATAAAAAAGATAAAAGAGAAGATGTACGTGATCGCAGGGAAGACCGAAGAGACCGTAAAGAGAATATCCGTGACCGCAGGGAAAATCGCCGTGACCGAAAACATTAATCTGTAACCTTGAAAGTTAAGGCTCTTTTTAGAGCCTTTTTCTATGCGGTGCAGCGAAATACTTAATGATGTGGTCTTTATAAGAGCAGCCAATTTTCATAGTGTTTTTTTAGTTGATAGAATTTTAGAGCCGTACACTTTTACAAGGCCCTGCACACTCCGGCAAGCGAGTGGCAGGGTTTGTTTTTTTTGTTGGCCGTAGTTAATGGATAAAATATATTAATCGTGATAATATTCTTGTGTTTTATTGCAAATGCACTTAATGTTATCATGCCATGGCTCGTGTCCCCACGAGCCATCAAAATAAAGGTTAAAGAAAAACCGATCAAATAAAGATGATTGCATAATGCTGAATTATTTTGTATAGCAAAACGAGTGCGACCTTGGTTTCTCAGGGTAACTGCACAGAAGATCATAATAGCAATGCTTCTTAGTAAATAATTACCAACCTAAAATATACGCAAACACAAGTGGTGCAACAATGGTCGCATCACTTTCAATAATATATTTTGGTGTTTTTATATCTAATTTACCCCAGGTAATTTTTTCGTTTGGAACCGCCCCCGAATAAGAACCATACGAGGTGGTAGAATCTGATATCTGGCAGAAATAACTCCAAAAAGGAACATCATGCCACTCCAGGTCCTGATACATCATGGGCACTACGCAAATAGGAAAATCACCGGCAATACCACCACCGATCTGGAAAAAGCCAACACCTTTACCAGTGCTGTTGTTGCGGTACCATTCTGTTAACCATACCATATACTCAATCCCGCTTTTTACCGTGCTTGCTTTCAATTCTCCCTTAATTACATAACTGGCAAAAATATTTCCGGTGGTGCTGTCTTCCCAGCCCGGTACTACAATAGGAATATTTTTTTCTGCAGCAGCTACTACCCAACTGTCCTTAACATCAATTTCATAATATGCTTGCAACTCACCACTCAATATTGTTTTGTATAAAAATTCGTGAGGGAAATAACGTTCACCTTTCTCTTCTGCATCTTTCCATTGTTTTACTAAATGCTTTTGCAAACGCCGGAATGCTTCTTCCTCGGGTATGCAGGTATCAGTTACGCGGTTGTAATGATTTTCTAAAAGGTCCCATTCGTCCTGTGGTGTAAGATCGCGGTAGTTAGGTATGCGTTTGTAGTGACTGTGTGCTACTAAATTCATTACATCTTCTTCTAAATTAGCGCCTGTGCAACTGATGATATCTACCTTTCCCTGCCTTATCATTTCCGCAAAAGAAATTCCCAGTTCTGCCGTACTCATGGCACCGGCCAGGGTCACCATCATTTTTCCCCCTTCCAGCAAATGAGCTTCATAACCTTTTGCCGCATCTACCAGCGCTGCTGCATTAAAATGGCGGTAGTGATGTTGTATAAAATTAGATACAGGTCCTTTGTCCATAAAAATTATTGAACGGCAAAACTAATTGATAAAAAAAGAAAATCCCGCCCCGTATACCGGGTGCGGGATTATGGAATACACACACTAAACGAACTATATTTTTTGATTTTTTTGAAATTTTGTCCATGCAGCATTATTAGTCGATTTCAACACCAATTTAGTGCCTGCATTTTCTAAAGTTACATAATAGGAGGTGCCTTCCTCATTTGCTATTTCAAACAAATCCGAAATCCAGAAAGCAGAATACTCTCTCTTAATGGTTGTTTGCAAAGCAATCGGCAATTGAGATGAATGGATATTTCTTGTCATAGCCATGAATGAGCCTTCACTATTATAGTAAGCATTTATATGCTGGCCATCTAATGTAAAGCTGGCCTTATAAAAGCTTTTAGTAAGCGACCAGTCAATTTCTTTTGCATTGGCAAAAGAGCTTTGGAAAGACCTAAGTACAGCAGGACTTACTATTTCATCATTGGCTGAACTTGTTTTAGAAAAGAAAGAAGCGACAACGGTTAAAAGAATAAACAGCGGTTTCATTTTTATTAGTTTTTGTTTTTAAAAAATTGTTTTTTGTTATATAGTTAGTTTGACGGTTCAAAAATAGATTTGGTTACAGCCCTCCGCAAGCTAATTGTGACGGCCGGAAGCTGGTGTTAACAAGCTTAACAAAAAAAAGTGTGAAAAAGATTTGTTCGATTCAGAAAGTATTTAGATATTTGTCTAAATATATAAATTTCTAAATAGTGAACAGCATTTTTAAAGCATTAAATGATAAAACCAGGAGAGATATTCTTGAGTTGCTGCAGGAGAAAGATATGTCGGCAGGCGAAATCGTTGAGCAATTTCCTATATCCGGTCCCAGCATATCTCACCATCTTGATTTGCTAAAACAGGCAGACCTGGTGCGCACAACAAAGGAAGGTCAATTTGTTTACTACTCTTTAAATACAACCGTTGTAGATGATATTATGAAATGGCTTATGCAGTTCAAAACTAAAAAACGCTCAAAATGAAAAATAAAATCTTCTTTATTGTAATACTGCTATTGCTTATTCCGGTAATTTACCTGGCTTCAATCTGGAGTTCTATACCTGCAACTGTACCCATGCACTTTAACCTGCAAGGCGAGGCAGACCGGTATGGTAATAAAAATGAAGTTATTATCCCAATTGCAATACTTAGCATTGTCGCATTACTTGTTTTTTTACTTCTTTCTAATGCACATCGCATTGCTCCAAAAATGGCTTCTGCGGAAAATGAAAACCGGATGCAAAAAATATCCCTTTTTATTGTTGCCTTTATGGTAGTGGTTCAATGCTGGCTAATATATATTATACAAAAAAACGAATTAGTGTTTTCAATTAAATTTATTTTGATAGCAGTCTGTTTACTATTTGCAGTGATCGGTAACTACATGCCAAATATGAAACCAAACTATGTCGCTGGCTTTCGGTTACCCTGGACTTTAAAAAATGAAGATAACTGGCGGAGGACTCATCATATAGCAGGCAGGCTTTGGTTTGGAGGTGGATTATTAGGTGCTTTACTTTTTTTACTATTGTCTTTTAAATTTGCTGTTATTTCTGTTATCGTATTGTTTTCTATTCTGGTTTTATGGCCAGTTATTTATTCTTACCGGCTGTATAAAAAAACAAAGTATTAGTTTTAAACCAATGAATTTTTTGGCTCATGCTTATTTATCTTTTAATCAGCCACAGGTATTGATCGGGAATATGATCTCCGATTTTGTGAAAGGGAAAACCCAATATTCTTATCCCAAAAGCATTCAATACGGAATTAAATTACACAGGGCTATTGATTCGTTTACGGATGCACATGCAGCCACCAAAAAAGGTAAGGAAATATTCAGAAAAGATTATCGTTTATACAGCGGTGCCATTTTGGATATTGTTTATGATTATTTTTTGGCAAATGATAAAAGCATTTTTGATGATCAATCTCTAATGCGTTTTACACAATCAGTTTACGAAGTTTTAGAAGAAAATGCTTTTCAACTTCCTGTTGGCTTTTTTATTATGCTACCCTACATGAAAAAAGAGAACTGGCTTTATCATTATAAAACAAGCCAGGGAATAGAAAAAAGTTTACGTGGTTTGGTGCGCCGGTCTGCTCATTTATCCGATCATCAAAAAGCTTATGACCTTTTTATAAAACATAATGAAGAACTAAACGATTGCTACGATATATTTTTTAAAGATGTTAAAACATACGCAAAGCGTCAGTTTGATGACTTGTTTTTATAAATGATTATTTTTCTTATTAAAACCTGTAATATTTTTGTCCACTCAATCATACCGCCATGAAGAAATTTTTTACTATAGTATCCTTCGCCTTTTTTTCTGCATCTTGTTACGCACAAATGGCTGACGGTAAAATGCCCCCATTAGATAAGTCGCCAATGGATATGGCCTATATGCCAAACAATTACCCGGTTTTAAAAATACAGGGCAAAGCCACAGAACCGCTTATTGCCAGGGTTATTTACAGTCGCCCGCAAAAATCAGGTCGTACTATTTTTGGTGAATTAATAGAGTATGGTAAAGTATGGCGTTTAGGAGCAAATGAAGCTACAGAGATTGAGTTTTATAGGGACGCAAAAGTTGGAAATAAAAAAATCTTAAAAGGCAAATATACACTGTATGCTTTGGTAAATCCCACTGAATGGACAATCATTTTTAATAAAGAAACTGACATCTGGGGTGCATTTAAATATGATAGTACCAAGGACGTTCTGCGGGTTCAGTCACCGGTGCAAAAAGTAAGTACCATCGTTGAAGACTTTACTGTCATGTTTGAAAAAATAGCAGCTGGTCACAACATAGTATTTGCATGGGATGATGTAAGGGTGGCTATTCCTATTTACCTTAAGTGATAACGCAAATTTTTTTACACTTCATTTTAAGTTCCTATTAATTTTGTAGCGCTGAATGAGCAGGATAAACATGAAATAATGTAATTTGTCTGCATGAAATTTTTTGTAGCTGCTCTGTGTATTTTCTTTTTTGGCGCTTGCAATGAAACACGGGATGCACCATTAAAAGCGAAAAAAGAAGAGAATAAAGACTCCGGTCTCTTAAAAAAAGAATTAGCTAATCCCTACTCCCCCACTGATGTTTCGCCTCTGGATATAAGCTATTTTCCACCAGATTACCCGGTGCTTAAAATGTCAAATCCTGAAACCGGCCCGCCTGTTGCCAGGGTTATTTACAGTCGCCCACACCGCCAGGGAAGAAATATTTTTGGAAACTTATTACAGTATAATCAACCCTGGAGATTAGGCGCTAACGAAGCAACAGAAATTGAATTTTTCCAACCTGTACTCATTCAAAATAAAAAAATTAAGAAAGGGAGTTATATTATTTATTGTATACCACAACAAACACTATGGACTATTATCTTAAACAATAGTATATACTCATGGGGCTTAAAAATAGATCCCAAAAAAGATGTTTATACATTTGAGGTTCCGGTGCAGGAACTCGAAAAACCCATTGAATATTTTACATTGGTTTTTCAGCCAGCAGCCAATGGCGCCAACTTAATAATGGCCTGGGATAAAGTACAGGTAAGATTGCCAATCATTCCCGAATAAATTTTTTTGCATGTGCGGCATTACCGGAATTATTTCAAAAAACAAAAACCTTATAACCCAGAATCGGGTAAAATCAGCATCTGGTTCATTAGCACATCGCGGCCCGGATGATGAAGGGATTTTTATAAACGAAGAAAACACTATTGCTTTAGGTCATCGCAGGTTGAGTATAATTGATTTGAGCAAAAACGCTTCCCAGCCAATGTCTTATTTAGGCAGATATCGCATTATACACAATGGAGAACTATATAATTATTTAGAAGTTAGAGAAGAATTAAAGAAGAAAGGATATAATTTTTCCACCCAATCCGATACAGAAGTTATTGTCGCCGCTTATAATGCCTATGGCGCAGTTTGTCTTCAAAAATTTGATGGAATGTTTGCTTTTGCCATATGGGATGAAAAAGAACATCTCCTATTTGCAGCAAGAGATCGCTTTGGCGAAAAACCTTTTTTTTTCTCTTTTGACCATGAGCAATTTTTATTTGCTTCGGAAATAAAAGCACTTTGGAAAATGGGCTTGAAAAAAGAGGTGAATTTAAGAATGCTTTATAATTTTTTATCGATTGGCTACACAACTAATCCATTTGAACCTAAAGAAACATTTTTTGAAAATGTTTATAAATTGCCTGCAGCTTCATTTTTAAGATATGCTGCCAATATCAATGAATTAAAAATTGAAAAATATTGGGAGGCTGAAATCAATATAGATTATAATATTTCAGAACAACAAGCTACAGAAAAATTTAGTTTTTTGTTTTCTCAATCTATAAAAAACCGCCTGCGTAGTGATGTGTCGATTGGTACAAGCTTAAGTGGTGGATTAGATAGTTCAGCCATAGTTGCCTATTGCTCTCATATTTCTTCTGCTCAATATTCGCATAAATGTTTTACTGCTTCTTTTAAAGATTTTGAAAAAGATGAATTGCGTTATGCTGAACTGGTGGCCTCAACATTTCATCTCGAACATTATATTATAGAATTCGACGAGGATAATACTGTTGCATTAATGAAAGAAGTTATGAAACATCAGGAACTGCCGATTGCGTCTGCCAGCGCTTTGGCGCAGTATAAAGTTTATGAAGCAGCAAAAAAAGCAGGCGTGACTGTTTTGTTAGACGGACAAGGCGCAGATGAAATTTTAGCCGGCTATCATAAGTATTATAAATGGCGGTGGCAAGAGTTATACGGTCAAAAGCAATTAAAGATATCAGGAGAATTAAAAGCAGCAAAGGCAATAGGCATAAAAGACGATTTTGGTTTTATACATAAAGCATTTGCGCTTTTCCCGGAATTCGCCGGCGGTTTATTACAAAGTAGCAAAACAAAGAAGTCATTTCATAACAGCGATTTTTCTAAAGATTTTGCTTTTTCAAATAAATTTAATTTAATGTACAGCCTTCCCTCGTCCTTTTCATTGAACGGCGCATTGTACTTCAATACATTTGTTCATGGCCTTGAGGAATTATTAATGACAGCAGACAGGAACAGCATGGCACATGCTGTGGAATTGCGCCTGCCATTTTTATATCATTGCCTGGTAGAATTTTTATTTACATTACCGCCGCATTTTAAAATACACAATGGGTGGACAAAATGGTTGCTTCGCAAAAATGTTGAACCACTACTGCCAAAAGAAATTGTTTGGCGGAGAGATAAAATAGGTTTTGAACCGCCGCAAAAAGACTGGATGCAACAAGCTACTGTTGCAGAAGCTATTCAAGAGGGGAAAAAAAAATTAGTAGAAAGAGGTATCCTAAGCAAAACAGTGTTACCAAAAAAAATTCAGCCGCACGATGCACATGCGGCTGATAACAGGGACTGGAAATATTGGTCTGCGTCAATGTTGTTTAATGAGTAGGGGCTTTTTTAAACTTTTCGTAGGTTGACATATTTCCATAAGAATCTGACTTAATCGTTAACCAGGTTTTATCATCTTCTAAAATTATATAATAAGCCACTTCGGCATCAGAAGCAAGTTCAGTAATTCCGTATATTTTTTTATTGCTATAGCGTTTATCGATTTTTGCTTTTATTAAAAGTGGAAGCATATCCTCGAAATAATATCGTCTTGATCTTAAAATATTTCCTTCTTCGTCATAACTGATCATTGCTTGTACTGCATTATGCGTAAACTTAACTTCATAAAAATTTTCATATTCACTCCATACCACTTCTTTAGCATCTTTAAAAGATTTATTGAAGGCAGATAACACCTTTTCACTTACTGCAACCGGAGCAGCAGCAAAAGCAATAATAGAAAAAATAACAGCAGTGATTGATAAAATAATCTTTTTCATGGTTTATAATTTTTGTAGTTGATAGATTTATTCGAGAGCAATTTATCTCAATACCAATGGCAAATACAAGTACATATACACCAATGGAATTACAAACAGCAGGTTACAAAAAGTAAAAAATGCTATTGTTTAGGTAGAGAAGTCTATAGGACGGATGAATGTTTATTTTGTCTTTTAAATGGTAAACCAAAATTTAAATTCATGGGGTTAAGCATATGTTAAGGAGAAAATTTGCTGTGATGTACGGTAAGTTTCGTAGATGATTATAGAAACAAAATAGCCGCCTTTACAAGTCATAATCACATCTTTGCATTCAATTTTTAAAAGACTATATGAAACTGGGAACTAAATTTATCCATGCCGGTGCTGAACCTGATCCAAGTACGGGGGCAATCATGACTCCAATTTATCAAACATCAACCTATGTACAATCGGCACCGGGGCAACATAAAGGTTATGAATATGCACGCTCTCAAAACCCCACCCGTAAGGCATTGGAAGATGCATTGGCCGTAATTGAAAATGGTAAATATGGTTTAGCATTTAGCAGTGGCGTTGCTGCCACTGATGCTGTAATAAAATTATTATCACCGGGCGATGAAGTGATTGCAGCGAATGATATGTATGGCGGGACTTATCGACTGTTTACCAAAGTGTTCGAAAAGTTTGGTATTAAATTTCATTACGTTGATATGCAGCATGTAAAAAACATTGAACCGCTGCTCAACGGTAATACAAAACTTATATGGACAGAAACACCTACTAACCCGTTGATCAATATTACCGATATCGCAGCTATTGCTGTTATTGCTAAAAAAGCCAATGCCCTATTGTGTGTGGATAATACCTTTGCATCCCCTTATTTACAAAACCCGCTAGACTTTGGCGCAGATATCGTCATGCATTCCTCTACAAAATATTTAGGGGGCCATAGCGATGTAATACAAGGGGCCTTGATAATGAACGATGCTGATCTGCGTGAGAAATTATATTTTATACAAAAGAGTTGTGGTGCTGTGCCTGGACCAATGGATTGTTTTTTAGTATTGCGTGGAATAAAAACCTTGCATTTACGAATGAAGCAACATTGTGAAAACGGTGAAAAGATTGCTTTTTTTTTAAGGAACCATCCTGCAATAGCAAAAGTTTATTGGTGTGGTTTTGAAGATCATCCCGGCTATGCCATTGCTAAAAAACAGATGCGTGGTTTTGGGGGCATGATGAGCTTTACCTTAAAGGATGATAGTGTTGAAAATGCATACAGGGTTTTATCGTCTACCCGCTTATTTGCGCTGGCAGAAAGTTTAGGTGGAGTGGAATCACTTATCAATCACCCCGCCTCTATGACACATGCGTCCATACCAAAAGAGGAGAGAATTAAAAATGGGTTGACAGATTCTTTGATCCGTTTGAGTGTGGGTATTGAAGATGCGGAAGATTTAATTGAGGATTTAAATATGGCTATTGGATAATGCATCATTCCCGCCGTCCGGTTAATAAGAAGAGGAAAGTATGAGGGATGATTTAAAAGAATTTTTAGATAAAAAAGTTGATGAATACAATCAACCTTCTTTTATTTCAGCCGATCCTATTTGTGTGCCGCATCTTTTTACAAATAAACAGGACATTGAAATTGCTGCATTTTTTTCCGCTATTTTTGCCTGGGGCAATCGCACTACCATTATCAATAAAACCAAAGAGTTGATGCGTTTAATGGATAATGCGCCGCATCAGTTTTTAATTAGTCATACTACTAAAGATTTAAAAAGTCTACTGCATTTCAAACATCGGACATTCAATATTACCGACCTTCTATATTTTATTCATTTCCTTCAATTCCATTATAACAAACATGATTCTTTAGAAACTGCTTTCATTCCTGATAAAAAAAGGCCGATAGTTATTGAGCATGCGCTTAATAATTTTCATCACTATTTTTTTAGCTTACCGCACTCGCCATTACGAACCAAAAAACATATTGCTGCGCCTTTCAGAAATTCTACCTGCAAACGCCTGAATATGTTTTTACGTTGGATGGTGCGTAACGATAAACAGGGTGTTGACTTTGGCATCTGGAAAAAAATAAATCCTGCTGATCTTATTTGCCCTGTTGATCTGCATGTAGCCAGGGTGGCCCGCAAGTTGAATTTAATTGAACGAAAACAAACAGATTGGTTAACTGCTGTTGAACTAACCGAGATTTTAAAAAAATTTGATGCTAAAGACCCGGTGAAATATGATTTTGCACTATTTAGTTTAGGCGTCGAAGAAAAATTTTAGAAACATGACCTCTGGAATTGAACAAACATTAGCCCGGCTTGATCAACTAAGTAAAGAGGAAGAGACGGCTTTTTATCAGCAATTACAAGAACAAATTAATTGGCTAATTAATAATAATTTTTCGCAGCTTGTTCAGATGCTGTACCGCTTAGATGTGGATGAGCATCAATTAAAATCATTGCTGCGACATCAACAAAATGCTGATGCCGCAACCCTTATTGCTAACCTGATAATAGAACGTCAATTAAAAAAGGTAGAAACTAAAAACCAAAAGAATAAGGATGCCGGCATATCGGGAGATCAACGCTGGTAAACCTGGCTTATTTATAAATTACAGGATGAAAATTAAAGCACCAAGGAAGCCAAATAATCCTATTTCATAAAAAGTAAATCATGATATTTGATATACTTATAATTGATGTTTACCCTGAATATTTCACGTGATAAGCTTATCAGGCATTATTTTTTGATAAATTCTCTAAAACGGAAAATATGAAAAGAGACGGCGCACTAAAAAGTCTATGGCAGAAAGAAATACCAGATTATATAAGTAATACACTTACTGTCCCGGATCAAACTTTCGATGTAGTGATTGTAGGCGGTGGCATGACAGGAATTGTTACTGGTTTATTGTTGCAAAAAAAAGGCAAGCAATGCCTTATTGCAGAGGCTCATACAATTGCCTTTGGTACTACAGGCGGCACCACAGCACATTTGAATACATTTCTTGATGCCTCATATGATCAGATAGAAAAAGATTTTGGGGAAGATGATGCACAATTGGTTTACAAGGCTACCCGCGAAGCATTAGATCTTGTAAAAAGCCATGTGGAAGAATATAAAATAGATTGTGGCTATGAAGAAAAAGACGGCTATCTTTTTTCTAAAGACGATAAGCAAACAGATGAGTTGGATAAAATTTTTAAGGCTTCAATAGAAGCCGGGGAAAAAGTGGAGTACACTGATAGCATCCCGCTGCCTATTGGTTATGAAAAAGCTATAGTTTTTCATAACCAGGCACAATTTCATCCTTCAAAATATGTGCATGCTTTGGCAGCAGCCTTTGAAAAAGCTGGAGGTATATTGTTGCAAAATTGCAAAATTACAGATGTTGATGCCGGTGATCCGTTAACCATTGAATGCTCACTCGGCACTCTTAAAGGTCATCGCCTGATTTACGCAACACATATTCCGCCCGGTATCAATTTGCTGCATTTTCGTTGTGCACCCTACCGCAGCTATGCGATGGCTGTTACCTTAACGGATGATAATTATCCCGATGGATTAGCCTACGACATGTACGATCCGTATCATTATTATCGTACGCAGGAAGTTAATGGGAAAAAATATTTAATAGCCGGAGGTGAGGATCATAAAACAGCACATCAAGCCAATACAGAAGAATGTTTTACACACCTGGAGAATCATTTACGCAAATATTTCAAATTAGGTGAAATTGCTTTCAAATGGTCTTCGCAATATTTTCAACCAGCAGATGGTTTAGCCTACATAGGTACACTGCCCGGTTATTCGGAACAAATGATGGTAGCAACCGGGTACGGGGGCAATGGTATGACGTATAGCCATATTGCGGCCATAACACTAAGTGATCTGATCACAACAAATGAAAGTAAATTTTCAGATTTATTTGATCCCTCACGAATAAAAATGGTGGCAGGTTTTTCTGCTTTTGTTAAAGAGAACGCAGATTTTGTTGGTCAGTTTATTGGAAAAAGATTTGGACAAGAGAAACTGGAAAGTTTTGCGGGGCTTGCACATGGCGAAGGTAAAGTGGTAAAATATGATGGTGATTCAATTGCCCTTTATAAAGATGATAAAGGAAGTTTATTTGCACTTAATCCTGTTTGTACCCATGCAAAATGTATAGTTAGCTGGAACGGATCTGAAAAAAGTTGGGACTGTCCCTGCCACGGTGCACGTTATAATATTATGGGGGAAGTGCTAACAGGGCCTGCCCGTAAAAATTTGGAAGTAGTTGAGATTGGAAAGGTGGAAAAATGATTTTGATGAATGTTGAATACTAAATTTTGAATGTAGCTTTTATAAAAGCATCGCTTCTGTCTTTTAAACTAATTATTATAAATATGGTTTCCACACAAATTCAAAATTCAGCAGAGTGATGTCCCTATATTGAACATTACATTTAAGATAGTTTCTGTTTCAACTTCTGCTTAAGTTTTTTTGCAGCTTCAGTATATCCACCGTCAGCCCCATCAACAAAATGTATGTGTTTGGCATTGCGATTTTCAATGTAGCAAGTCATTACGCTTTCTTTGCTTATATGGTAACCATAAACTAACGATCCATTTTTTTCCTGTTCAGATAAAAAATTCAATAGCTTAATTCGCTTATCCATTTTACCTGAAATAATGGTATTGATTCGTCCGTCAATTACCAACGTGTCCGCATTGGAAATGAGTTGCGAAAGATATTCCCGCCCGCTAAGATTTTGGAAGTTTAAATTGAATCTGAAGAAAAATTTTCCAATAATAGTTTTAAGAAAAGAAATAGTAAAATAATTAGTTTTCCATCTGCCATATTTTGCTAACATCTCTTTTCTTATTTTCCGAAAATTTAATAAGAGTTTTAAACGATCCAATGAAAGCGGGCTTCTGTTTTCGATACTTCCATATATCTCATCCATTTTTAAAAGCACATTACGGTAAACTTCCAATTGATTTAATGGATCCACAGTTTCAATTAAATAGCAAACGATCTCATTTTCTTCACTAGGTGGTTTTATCCTGTCCCACCTGCATTCAAGACCAGTTAGATTTAGTTCGTCTACACTTTCTTCCTTGTTGCCTTCGTCTTGTGATGATTGCTTAATAAATTGTTCAGCTACTTTCAAACCATCTCCAACAACTATTGCTTTATTAAGACCCTTTCCAAATTCAACTTTCGCCAGCCTGATAAAATGACCTTCAGCTAAAATATCCTTCACCTGCCTGCTACCGATATGCAGTTCGAGGCCAAAGTTTTTTATGCTGTTCACATTATGGAGTGATAATCCAATAAGTATTTCATTTAATAATTGTTCGGGTACAAGCAGAGTGCCGCCATCGCCGCCAAAGAAAAATGGTATTTGTATATTCTTTGCTTTTGCAATATTCAGCGCCACCACAAGACTGCCTGCAGCCACAAGATTTACATCGTTGTGCCTTCCTGCATTTACAGCTTCTGTAGAATTTTTTACGTCGGAAATAATAACAAACCAATCGGGCGGAACCTCCCTAAAATAATGTGGCTGAAATACTTCTGAAATGGGAAGTTTTAAAGGCCTAATATCTTTATAGAAATTTACTCCCTGCATAAGGTTTGGTTCAGCCCTTCTGATCTTTTCTAAAAGTCTTTTTGTGTTTGATTAAATTTAAATCATTCAAATAAATATCTGCAAAGTGTTTTGTTTTTGTGCAGGTCTTGTTTATCAGCAAATAGTTTGCAGGTCATCACACGCTTTTATTTTATGATTAACCAGATGAAAGAAAATCAATTACCTATTTTCCTCAAACCATTTTACTATTGATGGCATATTTCTTTCAAAGCCGCCGGGAATAAAGAAGTTTAATAGCCCGGTTATGTTATTACTTCTGTTTGCAAAATCATGCATTGTGTTTTTCGGTATTATAAAAAATGCACCTTTTGTAGCTTCAATCCATTTTTCACCAATAAGTAGGAATGCCGTTCCTTCCAATACATAAAATATTTCATCATTGGCTTGATGTAAATGAGCACCAGGCCCATCAGAATTTGGCTCAAGCCACCATTCCGAAACAGAATAACGTTCCTGCGTTTCTGCTTCATCCGCTTTAAAAACTGCCTTCATCGTTCCCATATTATATTTGCGCCCCTCATCATTCCTAAGGTATACAGCGCCTTCTGGCAAGTTTTGTTTTGAATCTCTTGTCATTTTTTGATTTAGTATTTAGTTTTGATGCTTCCTTGTAAGCTATTGTTAATGCGTCTTTCAAAATACTTTTCCTCACTTTTTTCAGTTCAAAAAGTGTAGCACCTTGTTGACCCCATTTGTTTGGTACCGGGTAAATAATTGTTTTATCGATCGAACAAAAAACAGATTGATCGATGGGCGAAAGTATAAGGCAGACAATGTTGTTATTTATTGAAAGAGTGGCAAATATTCTTTTCTTCGTCCTGAATGATGTTTTTTCAAAATGTGGTTGCTCTGTCGTGCCAGGAAAGGAAAGTGCTAATTGAGTGAATGTTTCAATGTCAACCATTAGCCAAATTTAAATTTATGCGGATAAAGATATATTGAAAAGTAGCCAGGATGGTGGTGATCAGATTTTACCACAACTTAGTTGCGATACAAAGTATTTAAAACAATTGCTGATTCGCGATCCATCACCTCCATTGCAGCGTATTAATCAAATGCTCAAGATCCTTTTTTAAAAATTGATTCACAGGTAATAAAGAATCTTCGTTTGGAGTGGCATCAAAATATAAAGCGCCTCTTAAAAAATGCTTGCTTGTGTCAGTTACAAAAAATTGATTGGCCGTAGCGGTATTTCCTTTTAATGTAAAGAAAATTCCTTCCACACCGTTAGGCGTTGTAAAAGGCACAGGTTCAATAGCAGAAGCTTTATAAGTATGTTGTTTGTAAGACATAGTGAATGCATCATTCACTAAAGAATCAAATTGATTTTTTTTTCCAATTTCTTTGTAACTAATATGCATGCGGCCATGGAATTGAGGAAAATCAATATCGATCCAGTAGTCATTTTCAGGCTGCTGATCAAAAAAAATAGTATCCTTTACTACTTTGCCGTACAGAGGATATTCAAAAGTATAAGGATAGCCCGGTATATTAAATGATTGGTAGGCTTTTTTGGGCAAGTGTATTTTAAAATAACCTCGTTGCTTAATTATATAATCACTGTTACATGCAAACAAACCTGTGCAAAATAAAAATAAAACAATTTTACGTCTATAATTATTCACCATTTTTTCTAATAGTCACTTTTACCGTGTTTATTTTATTTTTGGCTATTTCTATTACAGTAAACTGAAAGTCGCCGGTTTTTATTGTTTCATTAGCGGTTGGAAATTTCCCTGCAATTTCTAAAACCAGCCCACCCAACGAATCACTTTCACCACGCACTTTATCAAAAGTATCCAGTGGAAGCCTCATTGCACGGCACATATCATACAACATTATTTTAGCATCCACTGAATAGGTATGGTTATCAATTTTGCGCACGGATGTTTCTTCTTCATCAAATTCATCTCTTATGTCTCCAATTATTTCTTCTAAAATATCCTCCATTGTTACAATACCACTTGTGCCGCCAAACTCGTCAACAACAATGGCAAAATGAATTCTTTTTGCCTGGAACTCAGCTAACAGATCCTTGATCAATTTAGACTCGGGAACAAAAAATGGGGGGCGGATAATAGTGTGCCAATCAAAATCATGCTGATCAAGGTATGGCAACAAATCTTTTGTATTAACAACACCTACGATATCGTCTAAATTAGATCTATAAACCGGCAAGCGTGAATAATGCAGTTCTTCTACTTTTTTAATTAAATCAAAAAAACTTGTGCTGTAGTCAGTTCCATTTACATCTAAGCGAAACCTCATAATTTGCTTGACTGAAATATTTCCAAACTTTACTATACCTTTTAATATATTTTTTTCTTCAAGGCTCGTTTCGTTTGAATTGACATCTATAGCCTCATCCAGCTCCCTTAAGCTGGCACTTTGTCTTTCCTGTGCGCCACTTTTCCCCGTTATATTATCTGCAATGGAAACCATTGACAAGCTTATTCGGCGTAACAATAAATGTAAGCCTTCCACAACAGCAGAAGTGCTATATGCAAAGCGTAAATTATTTTGGGTGGCCCATATTTTCGGCAATATTTTTCCTATCAATACTAAAACAAATCCTATTGCAATAATTTTTATGAAAATGTCTACATTAACAGGTACAATAATATCAACGATGCCAAATTGCAATATCGGCGTCAGCAAAAAATTAGAAAGAATAATAATACCAATATTAAAAAAAGAGCCGGCAATCAGCAACGATGTATATACTGCCTTACGTTCATCGAGCAAAGTAATGATGCGTCGTGCTGCAGCATGCTGTTTGGTTTTAAGCATGTTTACATCCCTGGCCTGTAGAGTAAATAAAGCAATTTCTGCCCCGGCTGTAATAAAGCTTAGGAGCAATAAAATTATGAGGAGCACAACTAAAAAGACAGCACTTTGTGGGTTAGCAATTAAAAAGATATGTGCAAAAGAATAAAGTAAATCAACCCGCGAATAAATCAAAGCAAATGGTTTGGTGAACGGTTGTAATTATACAGGCAGGATATACCTGCCCGTCAATCTTTTGCAAATTTATTGCCTTTTCATTTTTAAAAAGATAAGTCTTCATCTTCATTTACAGGGGGTGGAGGGTTAACTCCTTCTACAGGAGTGTCTGCCTGGGTAGTGCCGGTACCATGATGGCCTGCACCATTATCAGTTCGTTTATCCAGCATTATTAAATTATCACCAACTACTTCGGTCGCAAACTTTCGGTTTGCTTCTTTGTCTTCCCAGCTTCTTGTTCTTAATCTGCCCTCAATATATACAAGACTGCCTTTATGCAAGTATTTCTGAGCTAACTCAGCTAAGCCCCGCCATAACACTACAGTATGCCATTCTGTTTGTGAAATTAGTCTACCTGAACGGTCTTTGAAAGTTTCGGTAGTAGCCAATGGAAATTTAGCTACGCCTATATTGCCTTCCAAAAATTGCACATCCGGATCTTTACCAAGATTGCCAATTAACATTACCCTGTTTACACCTCTCATAATCCTTGTATTTACGTTTATAATTCGCCTTGTAATCTATCCCTAAATTAAATTATAAAATGCAAATTATCTGCCAGCAATAGTAACTTCTTATGTGAGAAGTGTATTTTGAATGAATAGTTGCACAGTTTTAGGGAAGGCATAATCTCTTAGTGCTTTTATGGTAATCCAGCTAAAACCTTCTAAAAACATCTCCTGGTCCAATTCAATTTCAAAAAAAGAAAAATGAATGAGTTGATGAGTAAGTTGTTGATCCATTTCTATTTTTTTATTTGCAAATGGTCTGGGAAGAAATGGATAATTTTTTTGCAATGCTTTTAAAATTTCATTTTGTTTTGGCATCTCAACTGTTTCTATTAATAAAAATTCAAACAGATTTTGCCATATGTCTTTTGCTGTCCGTTTCCTGATAGCATACTTATTTTTATGTTTTAGAACAATGTAATTAAACCAACGTTTTTTAATTTTTAATTGTTTGATTTTATTGGGGAGCAGTCTCTGCTTGTTTAATAAAAAGGCCTTACAGTGCTTATTAAAAAAACATTTTGAACACTCGGGCAAAGGCTTACATACTGTAGCACCAAAGTCCATAATGGCCTGGTTATATTCCCCTGCAATATTTTTGGGTAAGATGTTTTGTGCCAGCTTTGAAAAAAAATGCTTTCCCTGTACAGTATCTATTGGCAATTCGATGTAAAAAATTCTTGAAAGAACTCTAAATACATTACCATCAACAACAGCGTGTGGAAGATTATAGGCAAACGAAGCAATGGCAGATGCAGTATAAGGCCCAACACCTTTTAAATTTAATAGAGCCTTATAGTCTTTAGGAAAAATACCATTGAGTTCATTGGTTATAAAAGCGGCTGTAAATATCAAATTTTTGCAACGTGAATAGTAGCCCAGACCTTCCCATAATTTAAATACTTTTTTTTCTTGGGCAGCAGCTAATTGCTCGATAGCAGGATAAGTTTGTACAAAGCTGTTATAATATCTTAAACCTTGTTCTACCCTGGTTTGTTGTAGAATAATTTCACTTAACCAGATCTTGTAAGGGTTTTTCTCATTTTTCCAAGGCATCGAACGTTTATTTTCTGCCTTATTCCAGGAAATTAATCCTTCTGCAAATTTTTTTTGAAAAGCTTTTTCCGTTAATCTTACATGATTCTCTTTTGCCATTATTTAATAAAAAAAAGACTTAAGCGCTAAAAGAAGTTGTATTCTATTGACAATCATTATATTTAGTATTATATTGCTTTATCAACAGATAAACCATTGCTATGAGAAAAGCTGATTTAGTCAACCAGATTTCTGAGAAAACAGGTATTCCAAAAGTAGATGTTTTGGTTACACTGGAATCAATGTTTAAGGAGATAAAAGAATCTTTATCTAAAGGAGAAAATATTTACATCCGTGGTTTTGGCTCGTTTATCACGAAAAAGCGGGCTGCTAAAATCGGACGTAATATTAAAAAGAATGTAGCAGTGCATATCCCCGAGCACTATATTCCGGCATTTAAACCTGCTAAAGAATTTGTTTCTGAAATAAAGAAAACAGGCGCCTTAGCTTAACTTTGCTCCCTTTTATAGATTAGGGATTAAATGAAAAAACCTCAGTGGATTACTGCCGGCATTTCTTTTTTGCTCATTATTGGATTATACGCTGTAACACAAGATGAGATTTTTGGTTACCATCCCAAAAAAATAACAGTTGTAAATACTCCTGCTGCAGTTATTACAATTGATTCAATCCTGCATCATGCAAAAGAAAATATATCTTCTGACCAACTTACAAGGCTTAACTTCTTAGAAAATAGTATTACCAGAGGTGATGTTGAAGTTCAAAAATCTCATATTCTTCATCAACTTGCCCGCTTTTGGCGTGATTCTATTCGTCTTTTTGGACCTTTTGCCTGGTATACCGGAGAAGCTGCCCGGTTGGAAAATTCAGAAAAAAGCCTCACCTTCGCAGCCCAATTATTTTTGAATAACCTTAAAACTGAAGCAAATCCAGCATTAAAAACCTGGAAGGCCCTTCAGGCAAAAGACTTATTTGAGCGTTCTTTGAAACTTAACCCTGCGAATGATTCGGTCCGGATTGGATTAGGAGCTTCTTATCTCTATAGTAATATGGCTAATCCAATGGATGGTATTTTGAAAATCAGGGAGGTAGTTGAAAAAGATTCTACTAATGTATATGCGCTGATGACATTAGGAGAGGCTTCACTCCTCTCCGGCCAATTGGACAAAGCTATTGAACGTTTTGCAAAGGTTGTTCAATTACAGCCTGCTAACCTGGAAGCAACACTTTCACTCGCTGATACTTATGAACGGGAAGGAAATAAAAAGGAAGCCGTAAAATGGTATCAGCATAGTTTACCATTAATAAACATTCCAGAGTTAAGGAAAGAAGTAGAAATAAGAATAAAAGATTTAAATAAAAGAAACTGATTAATACACTAAATTATTATAGAATATGCCTTGTGGTAAAAAAAGAAAACGTCATAAAATAGCAACGCACAAACGTAAAAAAAGGTTAAGAAAAAACCGTCATAAAAAAAGAAATAAATAATTTCTTTTAATGATACCGGGAGCATTATTCCCGATCTTTTCAATGCTGCCGATTGCTGTGTTCCGATAATTACTTTCCTATCAAATTGCTCCCTCAATATTTTTAAGGTTTGCAGCATTCGGTAAAATTTAATACAGTCAGCATGCTACACATTCGTTATATAAAGCAATAATATGTGAACAAAGAATTAATTATCAATGCGGCTCCCAATGGTGTGGAAATCGCATTGCTCGAAGACAAAAAATTAGTTGAATTACATAGTGATAAAGTGGATGCCCGTTTTGCAGTGGGTGATCTCTATCTTGGAAAAGTAAAAAAACTTATTCCAGGATTGAATGCTGCTTTTGTAGATGTAGGTCATGAAAAGGATGCATTCCTTCATTATACAGACCTAAGTCCATACGCACGTTCGCTTTTAAACTTTACACAGCAAGCCATTAATGATAAAGACGGTTTTGATTTCACCCAATTTCAGAACGATGCGGAAATAATCAAAACAGGAAAGATCAATGAAGTATTGAATGGCAAACCGAATATCCTTGTTCAAATTTTAAAAGAGCCAATTGCAGCAAAAGGACCCAGGTTAAGCTGTGAGATTTCGTTACCGGGCCGTTTTGTAGTATTAACACCTTTCAATGATATCGTAGCCGTATCACGGAAAATTCATTCATCAGAAGAACGAAAGCGTTTACAACGTATTATAGAATCCATCAAACAAAAAAACTTTGGTGTTATTGTACGTACTGCGGCTGAGGGGAAAAATACGGCAGAATTACATGAAGACCTTTCTGAATTAGTAGCTACCTGGCAAACTATACAAAAGAATCTAAGAGGCGCTGTTGCCCCTGCTAAAATTTTAAGTGAGCAAACCAAGGCAACGTCTATATTACGGGATTTGCTTAATGAAGATTTTAACCGGATAGTTACAAACGATAAATCGATCTATGCAGAAACGAAAAGTTATATTCAACGTATAGCTCCTGAAAAAGCAGAGATCGTTTCCTTCCATCAAAATGGTGCTGCTATATTTGACCAGTTTGGCATTACTAAACAGGTCAAGGGTTCTTTTGGCAAAACCGTGAACCTTGCAAGCGGAGCCTATTTAATTATAGAACATACGGAAGCCTTACACGTAATTGATGTAAACAGTGGCTACAAAAGCGTAAGCAATAACCAGGAGCAAAATGCTTTAGGGACCAATCTGGAAGCTGCCGACGAAATTGCACGCCAGTTACGCCTGCGAGATATTGGCGGCATCATTGTGGTTGATTTTATCGACATGAAAATGCCGGAGAACAAAAGAAGACTGGTTGAAGCGATGGAAGGCTTTATGCAACCCGACCGTGCAAAACACGCTGTACTTCCCATTTCAAAATTTGGTTTAATGCAAATAACAAGGCAACGCATGAAACCAGAGATGAATATTAATACGCAGGAATTATGTCCAAGCTGCCAGGGCACCGGCAAAATTTCATCTACCTTAATTTTAGAAGATGATATTGAAAAGAATTTGAATTATTTAATTACTCATAAACACAGTAATCTCACTGTAGTTGTTAATCCTATTGTTCATGCTTATTTAACAAAGGGATGGATGTGGAATAGCAAGGTGGCAAAATGGAAGCGCAAGTTCAGGCAAAATATAATTGTTAATGCTGATAGCAATTATCAACTTACCGAGTTTCGTTTTTTTGACCAGGATGGCGAAGAGATAAAATTGTAAATGGCCTATCAAACTAAAGCCTCCTGAACGGAGGCTTTCTTAAATTCAAATTATTTGCCAGTATTAAGGGTATTCCTGTAAATAGCAAATGATAAAAAAGGCTGTCAAAATTTCTGAGTTAAATTATTTTATTTTTGCCTCAGTACTTAATTTTTGAGTTGATTATACGATTTTGACCATCAATTCTTCATTTTAGGCAATAGCTTTTTACACTCCAATTTATTTGAGGTTTTATTTTATTGCCTGGGCGGTATCAGGCTGCTTTTTTAATGGCTGCTTGCCTTCGGTTGGTAATGATGGAGGCATTGGCTGTCATCATCCCAAAAAATATCCAGCACTTTTCAGTGATGGCATTTCTTGCATTTATTTTTTGGAGGAGATAATGATTCTTTTCATTTCCAAAACTGCCTTCTAATCTTGTTCCTCTTTCTTTATCCAGTACAGCCCTCATTACTTTGCTTTGTTCTATATGTTGTTCTTTTTGCCTGCCCTTGGGTACAAAATTGGTGACAATATGGTTGCCGCTGCAATAAGTTCTGTTGGCATTGGTGGCGTATATTTTATCGGCACTATGATGGCTGCATTTGCCAAACAATTGTTGGTGAAGGGCTATACATTTTTGTAGTCTTGTGCCTTCATTAAAGGCATCATAGCTGAAGTGTTCTATAAAACTGATACCATCTATTTGCAGCTTGTTTACTTTGGCTCCAAACTCTACTGTCTTGGTTTCTTTACCTCTTACAATGGGACGTATATAAGGCTTGCTTAAGCTTACGATCCTGTCTTTTATTTGTGCTACTTCACCATACACTTTGCTGTGTTGCTGCTCATAGACTTTTGTAATGGTAAGCAGTTGTGCCTTTTGTTTGATGGATAGCGATACGTTTTTATCGGCTACTATTTGTTTGTGTAAATTAAGTAAGCGCAACAAAAATTTGAGTAGTTTTTTAATCAGCTTCTTCTCTGCTCTTTTGGTTTTCTTCTTTGTCTTTTGGTAAGATAAAAATTCTTTTCTTCTGTCTGCATAATTACACCTGCTCTCTCTTTGTCCCCGTTGCTTTCTTATTTGGTTATAGCTCACATAAACTTTATTGCAACAATCCCATAACAGTTTTACCGGTGTAGGAAAACTGATCCGGCTTTCATAACAGG
>Ga0208736_1000094_pt1 | contig 27516 bp, 24 predicted proteins | sample AntDryMetagUQ255_FD_188090 | JGI IMG/M metagenome (GOLD analysis project Ga0208736, IMG submission 188090) | Polar desert microbial communities from Antarctic Dry Valleys - UQ255 (SPAdes) | ecosystem: Environmental > Terrestrial > Soil > Desert | place: Antarctic Dry Valleys | collected 2008-12-31 | reverse complement strand
CACGGTGACATCTTCGGGCAATTATGTGCGTACCTATACAACAGCTAATGGTTGCGACTCGGTGGTGACGGCGAGGGTGACGATATTGCAATCAACTCAAAGCATAGAGAATATTAATACCTGTGCCAGCTCCTATACTTTACCAAGCGGTATAGTCGTTACCGCAAGCGGGCAGTATACGTCTGTTTTGAAAAACGCTCAAGGTTGTGATAGTACAATAACAACCAATTTAGATTTAACGGCAGGGGTGAATCTTTATACTAAAAATCCTGACGCCGTCTGCGGCGTAGGTTCTGCCGATCTTACAACACCTTCTATTACTCAAGGTTCAGATCCGGGACTACAGTATAGCTATTGGATGGATGCTGCAACAACGCAAGCTGTTGCTAATCCAAAGGCAGTTGGTGCTGGTACTTACTATATAAAGGCTATATCTACAAATGGATGTTATACTGTAAAACCTGTTGTTGTAACGCTTAGTACTACTCCAAATGCTACCATTACGGGGGGGAATATTTGTTTAGGTGCAAATGCATTAGTGAATATTCAATTAAATGGCCAACCTCCATTTACACTTACATACACTGATGGAATTATCACTAAGACTGTGTCGAATATCACGTCTCCTTATCAATTATCAGTGTCACCAACTTCTACTACTACTTATACTATTTTAAGTATTTCAGATGCCAGGTGCTCAAATAATTCACCGAATGCATCAGCACAGGTTTTTGTAGAGCAGCCTGCTAACGCCATGCGTTATCCTACTGTGGTTGCTCAACCTAATAAGTTATTACAATTGAATGCCCGGTATTTCAGTGCTAGTCATACTTATAACTGGAATCCGAAGGTGGGATTGAATAGTTATGGGCAACAAAACCCTATATTTAAATATGATAGGGAAACAGAGTATAAAATTGAAATCACCTCCGCTAATGGTTGTATAACTGTTGACACATTGCTGGTTGTAATGAGAGAGCGCTCACCATTAGCCCTAATTTCAGATATTTTTGTACCAAAAGCATGGTCGCCAAACAGAGATGGACATAATGATAAATTATTCCCATTAACAGTTAATATCAGGAAAATTAATTACTTCAGGATATTTAACCGATGGGGTCAATTGATGTTTGAAACAAATATAATTGGCCATGGATGGGATGGAATATTTAAAGGACAGCCCCAGGTTTCAGATGTTTATACATGGACATTAGAAGCGATAGGTGAAGATGACAAATATTATAAACGAAGTGGAAACTCAATTTTATTAAGATAAAACTATCATGATGAAAAAAATGAAATGCGTTGTTGCCTTAGTGATCATCATGGTCATGAAATCGAATGGCCAGGACCCGAGTTTTGCTCAATTTTTTTCTTCTCCATTAAATATTAATCCAGCCCTGACGGGCAATATAAATGCCGATTGGAGAGCAATATCCAATCTGAGAGATCAGTGGATAGGGCCTGCCAGTCCTTACGCCACCGGAACAATATCCTACGACAGAAAAATACACAATGCCATGTCGAATGTTTCTGAAAAAAATACTTTTGGGGTAGGAGCCATGTTGATGTTTGACTATGCAATGGCGGGGGTGCAAAAAAGTACTTATTTGTCTTTGAACCTGGCTTATAATGTTGTGCTTTCCGAAAATACAAATAAACATAGTATTGGAGTTGGTTTTGGGGCTATCTATGGACGTAGATATATTGATTTCAGCAGGCTTGATTTTGAAGAACAGTTTACGGGGTATGGCTTCGATACAAATCGTCCAACAGGAGAAGCGGCATTATCAAACATGAAATCTTATATTTCATCGAGTGCTGGCATCACTTATAGTATAAAAAATGAAAAAAGTAATATTGATATAGGTGTAGCTGCTTTTCATTTAAATAAGCCAAAGCAAACTTTTTTAGAAGATGAACATCAATACCTGGCAATGAGAAAAGTAGCTCATGTTAATTTTGAAAAATTATTGAGCGATAGGATTGTCTTAAATGCAAATGCAATTTACCAGTTTCAATTAGAGGCTAAGTATTATTCCATTGGTGGCGCTTTGGGCTATATTATGGGCGATGCGGGAAACACAATTCTTAATGGCGGTTTATGGTATTGGTCAAATAATGCAGTAACACCGTATATAGGCCTGGCGTATAAAGACTTGCAATTTGGATTTAGTTATGACTGGACCGTTTCAAAACTTAGGGAAGCAATACCTAAACCAAAAACTTTTGAAATCTCAATTATTCTCAGAGGAGTAAAAGATCCTACCGGAATTATAGCTTGTCCCTGGAAATAACGTGTATCAGAAAGGCTACCAATTTTACTGTATAGATAATCCGATTAAAAAATTGTTTACATTAATATAACCGGCTCCTGGATTTGCTCAATTTTTATCCTTTTGATATCCGGAGATATATTACCATTTATACAATAGTCAACTAAAATCACTCTGCCTTTCCTAAGATCAAGCTTAAACTTTTTAAGTTTTTTATTCACTGTAATATCAATATCTATTAGAAAATCTACTGATATTTTTGATTTAGTGATTTCCCTCCCGTTATAAAATATTTTTATCTCATCAGATTGCGTGAGGCTTAAATGACCTTTTTTTAGGGAATCTACATTAGCAACTTTGTATTGGTCAACAAGCAATATTTTATTAATAGAAAGACTTACAATATCATTTTTAAATCCTCCGATAAAAACAATGGAATAGTCAAATTCATTGAATTTAGTATTAGAGAATGTGATGGTTGAGCAAAAAAATAATAATAACGTGAGATATTTTTTTTTCATAAGATTGGATATCGCACTAAAATAAATCTTCGGAAATTGAATTACAAGCTTTTTGTAAATAAATGCTCAAGTAGTTTACATCGGTTAATAATAACAATTAAAGGAGAAGGATTTTGCTTAATATAAAGATTGATGATGACATAACTATTTATTTGTAAAAAAAATGAAAGTTTTTATCAGTATATACAATTTTATCAGGAGGCTTTTCAAGAAAGACTGTTGCAAATAAATGGTATGGTTTTTATGCGTCCATTTACCTTAAACATAATAAATTATGAAACACATTCTTTTGATCGTCTTTGTTACAATAACCCTTTGGGCTTGTAATGATGCCGATAATGATGATAGTTCCAGTACAACTTCAACGGATAGCGTAACTACTTCCACAACTAATAATCCCGACAATCGATCTAATATGAATATGGATACTTCAGGCATGGGGGAAAAGTCTATGATGACTATGATGAATAGCATGATGGACAACATGAAAACTATGCAATCGTCAGGCAACCCCGATAACGATTTTGCAAGCATGATGAAGGCACACCATTTAGGCGCTATTGAAATGGCGCAAATGGAAGTAGCGAAAGGCACTGATGCGCAGATGAAGCGGATGGCACAAACAATGATTGATGATCAACAAAAAGAAGTTGCAGAATTTAATACTTTCTTATCAGGTCATAGTGCTCATGGTGGTGGCGATGCTTTTTTTAAAGAAGCAATGGCTGCCATGAACAATATGAAAATGGATATGATCCATTCAGGTTCTATGGATAAACAATTTGCGCAAATGATGGTACCGCACCATCAAAGCGCAATTGATATGGCAAAAGCTTACATAAAGTCCGGCGCACATGAAGAGAAATTAAAGACCATGGCAAACAATATTATTTCTTCTCAACAAAAGGAGATCAGTGAATTGAAAGCCTGGTTGGATAAGAGCAAGTAGGCGATAAAAAGCAGGCAGACGGGCAGAAAGAATGCTAACTGCATACTCTGATTACCACCAGCTAAATATTAACTATAAAAATCAACAATTATGCACAATCATCAGTACCAGGCTTGCATAGACGCCTGCCTTAAATGCGCCTCAATTTGTAACCATTGCGCTTCCGCTTGTTTGCAGGAAGAAGACGTAAAAATGCTAACACGTTGTATTCAACTGGATATTCAATGCGCAATTGTTTGTAATGCTGCCGGGCAGCTTATGAGTTTTGGTGGCGAGCACGCTTCACATCTATGTGCAGAATGCGCAGAAATTTGCGATGCCTGTGCGGAAGAATGTGAAAAACATGCACAGCATGGTATGGGACATTGTAAAGAATGTGCAGAGGCCTGCCGCCGTTGCGCAGAAGAGTGCAGGAAGATGGCGAAAGTTGCTGCATAATTTTAACAGGAATGTTTGTATAACTTCCACCTATTTTTGCAGAGTTGTTATGACGCTTAAAAAAGGAACATATTATAAAGCATTATTTCTTCTTCTTGTGTTTAGCTTAAATACAATGGTAAGTTTTGCCTGTTCCTTTAGTAGCTTGTTTCATGGCTTTCACCATCATAAGAGTTCTGCAACGATAGACCATAAGCATTCGGCGAATCATCATGATTTCCATGGTCAAAAAAATAAACATGATCATGGAATTCAATCAGAGCATAAACACGAATCCGGTTCACCTAATAATTCAAAAGATGACTGTTGCTCTAAGTCTGTAATTAAAATTGAAAAAGTTGAAAAAGCTATAAGCCGGACGATTGAAGTGCCTCATACCATTTTCGTAGCTTCTTTGTTTGCTTCTTATGTAAAATTATTCTCCTTACAAGATTTAAAAAAGACTTTTTTTCCTGATTATATCCGATGGCAGCATACAGCGACCATACAAGACCTTCGGATTGTAATACAGTCGTTCCAGATTTAGATTTCTGTTAGCTAAAGGCATCCCGTTTATGCGGGATAAACCTCCTTTGTCTAAACAGAAATCATTTTTATGTTACGTTACTTTAGTTTTTTTCTCTTTTTTATTTTTTTATTTGTAATAGGCCAGGCGCAAACGGTGCTTACTAAAGATGATGCAGTTAAACTTGCCTTGAATAATCAACGCATTTTAAAGGCTCCAAATCTTACTATACAGCAACAACAACAACTATTGCGTGGAAGCACAGGTTTAGATAATCCGCAGCTTACTGCTGAAGCTTCTCCCTATGAACCACTTCTTGTCGGTGTAGAGCAAAACTTTAGCTTACCTGGTGTTTATCGTAACCGGAAAGCTTTGCAGAATGAACGGATTCGCCTGGCTCAATTACAATTACAAGGTTCTCAATACGACTTAAAAAGAGAAGTACGCCTTAGCTTTTTACAGCTTCAATTCTTTATAGCAAGAGTTCGCCTGTTAACTTACCAGGATAGTATTTACCAGGCAATTAAAACTTCTTCTAAAAGGTTTTTTGATGCCGGTCAAATTAATAAATTGGAAGAACTGCAAGCCACCACACAGGCGGATGCTGTAAGGAATGAACTCCAACGGGCCTCAGCAGATTTGTCAGCCGAAAAACAAATTTTTAGTTTTTACACGGGCTATGCGGATTCTATTTTAGTGGAGTCTATTGAAACTTATGTTTTTGTTTCTTCTAACGATACTGCAATAAACAACATACAGCAACAGATTTTACAACAGCAGATTGCTATTGGTCAAAAAGAGGTCCAGGTAGAAAGGTCATTGTTATCACCTGGAATATCTGCCGGTGTGTTGTTTCCTACAACTAAAGATTATGCACGACCATTAGGCTATCAGGTAGGTTTATCAATACCAATCTGGCGTAAACAAAACCGTAGCCGTATTGCGGCTGCACAAACTGCAGTTGATATTGCAAGAGCACAACAAGAATTAGAACAGGAAAGGCTTGCCGCACAATACAGGCAGGCGTTAACGGCTTATCAACGCGAACTGCAAAGCCTTACTTACTTCAACAGTACGGCATTACCACAAGCAAGAGAAATTATGGAAACTTCGCAACGGCTTTTTGAAGGTGGAGAATTGAATTACATAGAATCACTAAGAAACCTGCAGACTGCATTTGACATTTTTGTCAACCACTTAGAAACACGTAGAACTTACAACGAATCAGTTATTAACCTGGCTTTCTTAAACGGAACATTATAATTATGAAACGAATACTCATCACCTTAATATTTGCTTTCAGCACGGTCATGCTTTGGGCGCATGAAGGGGAAAATCATGGAGAGAAGAAAGGAGCAGTTACCGGAGCTGCTGAATACTTTAGCAGCGAAGCGCTTTCAGATAAATATGAAGTGCTGATTAAGTATGGAGAACTTGAGGCTAATAAAAACGCTGTGCTACAATTATTTTTATCTGATGCAAGAACAAACAGAGCATTAGATTCAGCTACCATTACAATTAAAGTTGTTGGACAGCCCAATTTAAATTTTAATGTATCAAGGACTGATACCGGCATCTATCAGGTAGCCGGCGCATTTCCTGTAAATAAGTTATATGACTTGCAAATTAATATCAAGAGTCCTTTAGGAGCAGATTTCTTGCAAGTTCCAAAAATAGAAATAGGCAAAAAACTGGCAATCGTTACAGAAGAAGAGCATGAGCATTGGTACAGCAGTCCCTGGCTTTGGGCTGCTGTGGGTTTATTTCTGGGAATCCTTCTTATGTATTTTTTAATGAAAAACCGGCACAGGAAAATAGTGTCAGCTATAGTCATCATTAGTTTATTAATACCAACTGCTTCTATAAATCCCTCAAAGGCTCACGAAGGTGAGGATCATGGAAATAGCATTTCAAAAAGTGGCGGATTATCAACGGCTTTCATTGTAGAAAAAGAGTCGCAGTTTCTTTTTGATATACTAACTCAGAAAACAGGCGGTGGAAACTTTTATCAGTCTACTGAACTATTAGGGACAGTAACGGCATCACCCCAGGGTATGGCTGTTATTCAAACACCACAAACCGGTAAAATTGTGTCGCTTCGTGTTACACCAGGGCAAACAGTTTCTAAAGGTCAAACTTTAGCGACTGTTGAACAACAAGTAGAAGCGGGAACGCAGATAGATATAATTTCTCAACGCAACAGTTTAAATGCAGAAGTAAAAGCTGCGAAAGCACAGTATGACCGGTTGTTGGGCATTGCAGATATAGCTGCCAAAAAAGATGTTTCTGAAGCCAGGGCAAGATATGAAGCCGCTGTACAAAATCTTCGTTTATTAAATGCTAATGTTGGTGGTAACGCCGGAAGTACTAAGATGATTTCTCTTACTTCTCCTATCAGCGGTATTGTTGGAACATTTAATTATGCTATTGGTGCAGTTGTTTCTTCTGGTCAAACACTTTTTGAAATTACAAATCTCAATAGGGTATATATAGAAGCTCAGGTATTTGCCTCCGATTTAGATGATGTAAGTAAAGGCAGTCGTTTCGTTGCATTTTCTACAAGCGATACAGCTACCTATTCCTTACGCATGGTTTCGACAGCACAGGCGGTGAATACAGAGAATCAATCGCAGCGAGTGGTTTTTGAATTAATAAATCCTGATGGCAAATTCAAAATTGGAGAAAATGTAAGGGTACTGAAGTATGGAAGCAATCGCATTACGCAATTAGTTGTTCCTACCGCAGCAATTATTGACATAAGCGGAAAGCCTGCTGTGTTCATCAAAGACAAAGCAGAACAGTTCAGTATTTCTTTTATTCAAAAGGGAGAAACCAATGCCCTCTATACAGCCATTGTGAAAGGTGCAGAAGCGGGCGAAAGGGTCGTCACAGAAAATATCTATCAGATGAAGATGATCTATTTAGGACAATAATTTTAAAAAATAAACAAAACAAATATGAAACAAATCTTTCTTTTTTTCTTAAGTGCCTGCCTTTCATTGGCGGCAATATCTCAAACAAGTGACAGCGCATCTATAAAGAAAACACTCAATGCTTACAAGAGTAAAATTGAAAGCCTTGATACCAATGGAGTAGCGAAACTTTTTGTAGCTAATTCCAGAGTAGTTGAACAAGGTAAAGACGAAGGAACGATCAGTCACTACCTTGAACATCATCTGGGCCCTGAATTAAAAGATTTTAAATCTTTCAAATTCAGCAACTACAAGGTAGATGTAAATGTAATTGGTAACTACGCATACACGACGGAAAGTTATACCTATACCATCATCCTTAAAGATGACAAGGAAATAAAAAGCGACGGCCTGGCGACATCTGTGTTACAAAAAGAAAAAAACGATTGGAAGATTGTGCAAACACATTCCTCTTTCCGCAAGGCTAAATAATCATTCACCATAAAAACTAAATAAAATGAAACATCTAAAATTCCTCTTTATAGCATTAATGGCTATATGCTTTTCAGCTACTGCGAATGCTCAAAAAACAAAAGCAAAAACAAAAACTGCACAACAAACAGATAGTGTTTACTTATGTCCCATGAAATGCGAAGGAGAAAAAACTTACGCTAAAGCAGGTGATTGCCCTGTTTGCGGCATGCATTTGAAAGCTGTTGCAAAACCTGTTTCTTATCAATGCCCTATGAAGTGCGAAGGGGATAAAACATATACTGCAGCAGGTAAATGTCCTGTATGTAATATGAACTTAAAAGCACAGTCTGTAAAAAAAGAAAAGACAAAATCAAAAGAAAAAGCGCCTACGCATAAACATTCTTAAATAAATACCAAAAACAAAAACAATGTATTTGAATTTCAAGATTATCTTATTATCAACATTCATTATCTCATTTCTTTCAGCATGTAACAACGATGCTACTACCACAACAACGACATCCGATTCAACCCAAACAGCCAGCACTGATGAACACCAGCATTCTTATCGCTGTCCCATGAATTGTGAGAAAGGTAAAACTTACGACAAGGCAGGAAAATGTCCTGTTTGTGGAATGAACCTGGAACATTATGATGGCGCGGAAGATAATGGCCTTAGTTACAAAATGCAGTATGCAAGTAATCCTGCACAACTTAATATTGGACAAGCTGCAACTCTTTCTTTTACACCAAAAGTTATAGATAACGAAAATGAAGCTGTTGCTCTGGATCTGCAACATGAAAAAAAAATACACCTGATCGTTGTAAGTAATGACCTGTCCTACTTTGAACATATTCATCCTGATTACCAGGCTGATGGAAGCTACCAAATTAAACTATTGGGGACAGGCCAGAATTATTCAAACGGACCTGGAAAAAACGAAACCAGATTTGAAAATGGCGGAGACTACTTTTTGTTTGCCGACTATAAGCCTACGGGAGGATCACACCAGGTTGAAAAAGTACCTGTAAAAGTGAATGGTGCGTCAAAAGCTCCTGTTAGTTTTAAAGCAGATAAGCTTTCCGGTACTTCTGATAATTATTCCGTGACCTTAAATGTAACAGGTGGAAAATTTATTACAGGATCACAACTGCATATTGCAGGCACAGTGTTAAAAGACGGAAAGCAAATTGACGCTACCACATTAGAAAATTACTTAGGAGCTAAAGCACACATGGTGGTAATCAGCATGGATGAAAAGGAATACCTGCATGTGCACCCTGATGTAGCGGATGGGAAATTCGATCTGAATACTACATTTAAAAAACCGGGCATTTATAGGGGGTGGATTCAATTTCAGTCAGAGGGCAAAGTTCATACTATTGATTTTACCATGAACATAGCACAGGGCACAACAGCACATGTGCAGAAAACAAATGAAGGTCACAAAACAGGAAGCGAAGATATCACAAGCCACTAATCAAAACATAAGAATAACTGTATGAGAATATTTATAATAATAGTAGCCGTTTCATCCTTCCTGTTTGCGTGTTCTAACAATGATTCGCATAAGCAGGGAGGAGAGCATGAGCGTGATTCATTACAAACTGCAACTTCAATAACTGATACATCTAAAAAAAGTATTCCTTCTGAAACAAAAAAATGGATAGGTAATACGGATATTAAAATCAATTATCATTCACCTGCGGTAAGAGGGCGGGTAGTATGGGGTGGATTAGTTCCTTTTGATGCTGTTTGGGTAACTGGTGCGCACAAAGCCACATCACTTGAAGTTGGCAAAGGTTTCCAGGTTGGCGATAAGACCATACCGGCAGGTAAGTATGCCATTTTCACCATACCAGGAAAAGAAGAATGGACAGTTATCATTAACAAAAAATGGGATCAGCATCTTGCTGATAATTATTCAGAGGATGAAGATGTTGTCAGAATTAAGGTGAAACCCAAAACGACTAAAGAGATAGCAGAAAGATTGAAATATGAAATTGATCAAACCGGTGAAAGAATTGCAAATATTATTATTAGCTGGGAGATGATACAGGTGTCATTTGGAGTAGAAATTTTATAAAAATAAATTTTAAGTAAGCAGTAGTAAGTAGGCAATATGCAGTAAGAGGTAATATACTGCTAACTGCTTTCCTACTTGCAACTCATAAGTACAAACATGCTAAACAAGCTCATACTATTTTCATTAAAGAACAGGCTATTTGTTATTGCATTGGCTGCTTTGGTAATGGCATATGGTGTTTTTACATTAGTAAACTTACCGGTAGATGTATTGCCGGATCTAAATCGTCCCAGGGTAACAATATTCCTGGAAGCCGGTGGTATGGCGCCGGAAGAAGTAGAAACACAAGCAAACCTTCCTGTTGAAACTGCGCTCAATGGTGCACCCGGTGTTGAAGTAGTACGCTCAATTGCATCACCGGGCTTAGGAATGGTGTTTGTGGAGTTTGATTGGAGTACAGATATATATAGGGCAAGACAGCTTGTAGCAGAAAAGCTACAGACCGTTGAAATGCCGGAAGGTATTACGCCACAACTCGGTCCAATTAGTTCCATCATGGGACAAATTATGATGGTGGCCATAACGAGTGATACGACCTCACCAATGGACTTGCGCACTATTGCCGACTTCACTTTGCGAAGAAGATTGATGAGTGTGAAAGGGGTATCGCAGGTAATACCTATTGGTGGTGAAAGAATGCAATACCAGGTTTTAGTTTCACCAGAAAAGCTTCGGCAGTTTAAGGTATCTATTGATGAAGTGGACAAGGCATTGCAACTAACCAATCAAAATTCAACAGGAGGCTTTGTAAATAACGCAGGCTCGGAAGTATTGATTCGGAACATTGCACGGACAACTGATATTAATGAAATCGCCAGCACTGTCATTCGTTCTACTGATGGCGCAGTTGTTACGTTAAGCCAGGTAGCAGATGTGAAATTAGGTGGAGGCATTAAAAGAGGTGATGGCTCTTTTAATGCAAAGCCTGCAGTTATACTCAGTATAGAAAAACAACCAACTGCCAGCACGGTTACACTCACCGATGATATTTTGGCAGCCATTGAAGAAATACAAACCACTTTACCAAAAGATGTAAAGATCCATACAGATGTATTTCAGCAAAAAAGCTTTATCACAAGCTCACTAACAAATGTTGAACATGCTTTAAGAGACGGATTTATTCTTGTTATTATCATTCTATTTTTATTCCTTCTGAATTTCAGAACAACCATTATTACGTTAACAGCTATTCCACTTTCTTTAATTATTACCGCCATTGTTTTTAAAGCCTTTGGCATTTCTATTAACACGCTTACGCTTGGCGGTTTGGCAATCGCTATTGGTGAACTGGTGGATGATGCCATTGTAGATGTAGAAAATGTATATAGGCGGATGAAAGAAAATTGGGCATTACCCAAAGAACAGCAACGTCCGTTATTAAAAGTTATTTACGAAGCCAGCAGTGAAGTAAGAAACTCTATTGTATATGCTACAATTATTGTGGTGTTGGTATTTATTCCTTTATTCTACCTGCAGGGCATTGAAGGAAGAATTTTTGCACCACTGGGCATTGCCTATATTACTTCTATTATTGCATCTCTGGTAGTTTCCCTGACTCTTACACCAGTATTATGCAGTTATTTTTTAAGCAAGCCGAATCATTTGCGTCATGTAAATCTTAAATTCTGGAAGAAGGCTCCCTCTCCTTTGGAGAGGGCGGGGGGTGAGGTTGAAGATGATATGGCAGCAGTTGACAGCTCTAAGATGACGGTAGATAGTTTGCCTGTTGCAGGTGATAAAACCACAATACTAAGTCCGCAAACAGGGGAGGTTATTTCTACTGTTCCATCAAATCAGGGGTATAGCGAACATGACAGTCCATTAGTACGCTGGCTAAAGAAGCAAGATTTAAAACTGCTTCATTGGAGCTTGAAGCGTACAAAAACAGTTATCATTGCTTCTATACTTTTAATCCTTGCTTCCTTTGCCATTGTTCCTTTTTTCGGAACTGAATTTTTACCGCCTTTTAATGAAGGTAGTTTTACTGTAACAGCTATTGCACCAGCAGGAACATCATTAGAAGAATCTAATAAAATTGGCAACATAGCTGAAAGACAAATTTTAAAAGTAGAAGGCGTTGCTTTGACTGCCCGCAGAACAGGCAGAGCTGAATTAGACGAACATGCGGAACCACCGAATTATTCTGAAATAGATGTTGCGCTTACCAATGAAGAGGGCAGGCGCGACCGTAATGCCATATTAGAAGATATACGGCACAACCTTGATGTTTTAAAAGGAGTAAATATCAACCTCGGACAACCAATTTCACACCGCCTCGACCACCTGCTTTCCGGTGTGCGGGCACAGATAGCCATTAAAATATTTGGCAATGATTTGACAACACTTCGTTCAACAGCCAATCAATTGCAAGGAGTAATAAGCGGTATTGATGGAGTAGTAGATGCACAGGTGGAAAACCAGGTGATGATTCCGCAATTAATGATACGAATGGATCGGAACAAAATCAGGCAATATGGTTTACAAGTAGGTGAAGTGGCTGAGGAATTGGAAACATTTTACCAGGGCAAAACGGTTAGCCAGGTGATACAAGGGCAGCAAAGCTTTGATTTAATAGTTAGGGTGGCTGACAGCACCCGGTCAAATATTGAGCAAATTCGGAACACACCAATAGCCACTTCAAGTGGAGCATTAATTCCATTAAATCAAATTGCAACTGTTGATTTAGAGAATAGCATCAACGCCATTAACCACGAGAATACGCAGCGTAGAATTGTAGTATCAGCAAATGTGCAGGGACGTGACCTCGGAAGTACAGTTGAAGAAATGCAGGATGCCGTTCGTTCCAATATGCAATTACCACAAGGATATTTTATAGAATGGGGTGGACAGTTTGAAAGCCAACAAACTGCTTCTAAGTTGATTGCGATTTTAAGTATTTTTTCTTTTGCTGGTATTTTCCTTGTGTTGTACAGTCATTTTAAATCATGGCAGATTGCATTACAGATTATGCTAAATATTCCTTTAGCATTGATTGGAAGTGTAATAGCAGTGATGCTAACAGGTGGTGTATTTTCTATTGCTACATTGGTCGGGTTTATTACATTGACAGGTATTGCTTCCCGCAACGGTATCATGATGCTCTCACACTATATCCATTTAGTAGAACATGAAGGTGAAACATTTGGAGACAAAATGATCATAAGGGGTTCTCAGGAACGACTGGTGCCTGTACTGATGACTGCATTGGTCGCTGCACTGGCCCTGATTCCTTTAACCTTGGATGCTTCTGCACCAGGTAAAGAAATTTTGTATCCAGTTGCTACAGTAATACTTGGTGGATTGATTAGTTCAACTTTGTTAGATATAATTGTAACGCCGGTTGTATTCAAGCGGTTTGGGAAAAAGGCATTAGAAAAATATATACAGGAAACTAATAAAAGGGATTTGTAAACAGCTTAGTTATCGCTTTTACATGTGTAAAGGATATAAGCAAGAAGAAAAGCACCAGTGATAGCCGAAATAATTTGCCTTAGTTTTTTAAAGCTTCTTGTTTATAAATATCGTACAGCAGGCTTATCAAAATAGATGCAATAGCAATAAACAAGAGAATTCAAATCATAAAAAACATTTTTATGGATCGTGAACATCATAACCATAGCGACATCATTCTGTGCTTATGAGTTTGAGTACAATTGTTGTGGCAATCAATGCTAAGCTTTTGGGGTTAAAATAAATCAACAATGGCAAACACTTTCGCAATACTTATAATATTGTTTATCGGAATTATTGGGTGTAATAATAGAACAAGTGAGAAGCAAAACTCTTCTTCTGAAGTGATCCGTGAAATAGACAAAATCAGGCTTACAGACCTTAATGGCCAACCACATTCTTTAAAGCAATATTTAGGGAAAACCATCTTCATTAATTTCTGGGCTACCTGGTGCAAGCCATGTATTCAGGAAATGCCTTCCATAAAAGAGATGCAAAATATTTTGCAAAATGAAAACATTATATTTTTAATGGCATCTAATGAAAGTCCGGAACAAATTGAAGAATTCACCAACACCCGTGATTATAAATTTAATTTTGTAAGAATAGAAAACAGTGAAGAAATGAATGTGCAGGCGCTGCCGACAACTTTTATTTTTAACAAGAAAGGGGAATTGGTTTTTTCGGAAACAGGATTCCGGAAATGGAATGAAAAAAACAACATTGATCTGATACTTAAAATTGCCAAAGAAAATGAATAAGCTTCTAAATACTATACTGCTCACTATCATATTTGCTTCCTGTAACGACTCCAATAAAACAGATAACAAAGAAAGTTCTCTAAAGCTGCTTAACTCACCTGCTGATACAGTTAGTGCTGAACCTTATTTATTCACCGATAAAAACGGGTTGGTTTATCTGTCATGGATTGAGAAAACAAAAGAAAAAAGCCTGTTGAAATTCTCTGTGCTAAACAATGAGAATTGGTCGGAACCAGCCACAATTACTTCTGGCAGTGATTGGTTTGTTAACTGGGCCGATTATCCAATGCTGGCATCCAATGGCAGCAATAATTTAATTGCACACATTCTGCAAAAAAGCGGGAAAGGCACCTATGCATATGATGTCAAATTCATTACGTCTGCTGATAATGGAAAATCATGGAGTGATCAGAAAATTTTGCATGACGATGGAAAGAAAGCGGAACATGGCTTTGTTTCTCTAATACCTTATGAAGATCAGTTTTTCGTTTCATGGCTCGATGGAAGAAATACGGTTAATGAAAAATCAGACACTGCAGCACACCATAACGGACATCATGGTGCAATGAGTTTACGGGGTGCGGTGATCAATAAACAAGGCACCAAATCTTCAGAATGGGAGCTTGACAGTAGGGTTTGTGATTGCTGCCAGACAAGCGTTGCTATTACTTCAAATGGGCCTGTTGTGGTTTATCGCGACCGCTCCGGTGAAGAAATCCGCGATATATCTATTGTTCGTTTTGTCAATGGAAAATGGACAAAGCCAAAAACTATTTTTCCTGACCAATGGAAAATTGCCGGATGCCCCGTTAACGGGCCAAGGGCTTCAGCAGATGGGAATAATCTTGCCATCGCCTGGTTTACATCACCTGATAAAAAAGCACAGGTAAATGTTATTTTCTCTGATGATGGTGGAGAAAATTTTAATAAGCCCATCCGCATTGATGAAGAAACTTCAATAGGCAGGGTTGATGTGGAGATGCTGGATGAAAAGAGTGCCATGGTAAGCTGGATGGAAGGAGCTGTGATAAAAGCTGCGAAGGTATATAAGGATGGCACAAAAGATTCTTCTATAACTATTGCTACTACCTCAGAATCAAGATCAAGTGGATTTCCCCAAATGACCAAATCTGGCAATGATTTAATTTTTGCATGGTCGGACGATAAGAACAAGACAATTAAAATTTCAAGACTTAGTAACTAGCAGAGACTTTTCCATTTTAGAATAACGCTTGTCTCAGGCTTTGCATTGTTCATGGTAAGTAGGAAAGAATGAAACGTGGGAGGCAATCTGTGCGTAACATCAAACAACACTTCACCCATTTAATAATCAGTAATAGTTTATTATCCAGCTGTATATTAGCTAAGTATGGCAAGGGTGGTATTGTATTCAGCTTTAGCTAAGTCCTGTCGCAGGATTCTAAATAGTTTGAGAACCCTCATGTTATCCCTGATTTATTTTCTAATTAAATTAAGGCAACTATTTAGTCATCCCTTAATAGCCTTAGTAATCCACAATAGCCAATGATTTGAGGATAAAAAAGAGAAAATAAATCTGCGAGAAAATTGAAATTTGTTTTCAAAATCTTGCAGATTTTATGCTTCAAAAAAGCAATCTACCTCCCAACTGGGTTTCTGTAGCACCTTAAAGAACAACTTAGCAACCGGCATCCACTGTATATTTTAGCCAACAAAATCAATTGGAACTTTTTTGAAGAAGCCTTCGCAAAGCTTTACTCAAAAGACGCCCGTCCGGATGACCCCTGTCGGACGGGGATGGATCTCAATTTTTTATTTGGTTGCCAAATGTTTAAATTGTAACACAATGAGATTATTTTATAAAACTCTCGTTTTTACTTTTTTAATAACAAGGGTTATGGTTGTTACTGGACAAGAAACCAGCAATCTCAATGACTCATTAAAAAAATCTCATGCAGATACTAACAGGGTAAAGCTTCTGCTACAGCAGGCCGAGCTTTACTACTTCTCAAAGCCCGATTCATGCCTGACTCTGGCTAAACAAGCAATTGAGCTTTCGCAGAAACTGAACTTTCAAAATGGTGAGTTTAAAGGGTTAAGCGTAGCAGGTGAAGCACTCCGTTTTTTGGGGGATTTCCCCAGGGCTTTGGAGATGCAATTCAAAGCACTTTATATAAGCAGGAGCATCAGAGATAAAGGCAGCGAGGCGGCTTCGCTGTCGTTTATAGGCGTTATTTATGAAGAATTGAGTGAATACAGTCTGGCACTTCATTATTTCTATCAGGCTAAAAAAATATATGATGCCCTGTCGGAACCGGTGATGAGTACTTTTAATTTGTCTAACATAGGAAATGCTTATGAAAGAATAAACAGGCTTGACTCAGCTCTATATTTTCAGCGACAAGCAAGTGAAAAGGCGGTTGCAGTAGCACATAAGAATTTAAACGTGTTGGTAATGACCAGACTTGGGATTATACATGCACGGTTAGGTAAACATCAACAAGCATTACAATATTCTTATAACGCTCTAGAGGATGCGTATTTAATAGGTTCTAAAGTATCGGCGAGCAAAATTCAAAGTTTAATTGCTGAATTATTTCTAGCCATTGATCATAAAGATTCAAGTTTGCATTATGCGCGGTTGGCTTTTGCTACAAGTAAGCTTGCATCCCAAAAATTGCAAATGCTTGAGGCAAGCAATCTATTGGTAAAATTGTTCAGAAATAAAATCCCAGATAGCGTTATTCATTACCAGGAAATTGCCATAGCTATGAATAACAGCTTATATGGTCCCGAAAAATTCAGGCAACTCCAACTCATGGCACTCAAAGAACAGGAACTACGGCGGCAAGAGGAGCAATATAAACAGAAAAGAAAGATCCTCACTTTATTGGTTATGCTGGGGTTCTTTTTGATTATTGCTGCAATATTATTTCGCAATAACCGACATAAACAAAAGGTTAATGTATTGCTTCAGGATCAAAAAAATGAGATTGAGCAAACTATTACGGTATTAAAATCAACTCAGGCCCAATTAATCCAATCCGAAAAAATGGCTTCTCTCGGTGAGCTCACTGCAGGCATAGCACATGAAATTCAAAACCCTTTGAACTTCGTCAATAACTTTTCTGATTTAAATACAGAGTTAATAGAAGAAATGAAGCAGGAACTAAAAACAGGCAATAATCAAGAAGGGGTTGCCATTGCAAATGAAGTAGCAGAAAATGAACAAAAAATAAATCACCATGGCAAACGTGCCGATGCCATTGTAAAAGGAATGTTGCAGCATTCCAAAGCTTCTGCAAATCAAAAAGAACTCACTGATATAAATAAACTGGCTGATGAATATTTGCGTTTAAGTTATCATGGCCATAGGGCAAATAACCCATCTTTTGCTGTAACTATCAAAACCGATTTTGATGAGAGCATTGAAAAAATAAAAATCATTCCGCAGGAAATTGGAAGAGTAATTCTTAATTTAATTACTAATGCTTTTTATGCAGTTGCTGAAAAAAAGAAACAGCAACCCGACTACGAGCCAGTAGTGAATGTAACAACCAAAAGAATCAGCTCTCCGACAATTGGTGGAAGTGGGGGCATTGAAGTTAGAGTTAAAGACAACGGCAACGGCATTCCACCAAAAGTATTGGACAAAATTTTTCAGCCCTTTTTTACCACCAAACCAACAGGGCAGGGAACGGGACTAGGTTTATCGTTGAGCTATGATATTATTAAAGCACATGGCGGAGAAATGAAAGTACAGAGTAAAGAAGGTCAAGGGGCAGAGTTTACAATCGTTCTTCAGTCAAAACATGTTGTAACTCAGGAATAATTTTTATTATGGAAAACATTGATATAAAAACAACCTCGATTGAAGCTGAGTTGCTAAGTCTACATAGAAAGTATTTCAATGCTATTTTTATTTCTTCAGAAGATTCGGAGAGAATACTTAAGGAGTATTCAGCAGAAGATATTTCTTATTTCGGCACCGGCAGAGATGAGCATGGACATTCTGCATCGGAATGGGTAAAAATGAATATGCGAGCTATAGAACAACTGCCTGAAGGAATAATATATTCTGAAAAGGAGATAAGCTGCGAAATTCATGGAACAATAGGAATTGTTGAGGGAGAGTTGGCTGTAATCTTCCCTTTAGAAGATACAAGCCTGGAAATGCTAACAAGAGTTACTACTATTTACATGCAGAAAAATAATCATTGGCAGGCCATTCATTTCCACGCATCTTTCCCTTCTTCTGAACAAGCTGAAGGTGAATCTTGGCCGGTGGAGGCGCTGAAGGCAAAAAACATTGAGCTTGAAAAAATTGTTGAAGAACGAACAGCAGAATTAAAGCAATCTCTGGAAAATTTAAAGACCACTCAAAATCAACTCATTCATGCAGAAAAGATGGCTTCACTGGGAGAGCTTACCGCAGGCATTGCACATGAAATTCAAAATCCTCTAAACTTCATTAACAATTTCGCAGAAGTGAATGCGGAAATGATAGATGAAATGAGAGGAGCACTTGCAGGCAGCCTTTCAGTTGAAGTAATAAGCATTGCAGATCATGTGAAACAAAACAATTTGAAAATTGCTCACCACGGTAAACGTGCAGATGCTATTGTAAAAAACATGCTGCAGCACTCAAGGGCAACCGCAGGGCAGAAAGAGCCCACAGATATAAATGCATTAGTGGATGAATGTCTGCGGCTTAGCTATCATGGTCTTAGCGCTAAGGATAAAACATTTAATGTTACTGTAAAAACAGACCTCGATGCCTCTATAGAGCCAGTAAATGTTGTGCCGCAGGACATCAGCCGGGCACTGATTAATTTGTTTAACAATGCATTTTACTCCGTTGCTGAAAAGAAAAAACAACTTAATGGCCCATTCGAACCAACTGTTTCAGTAAACACAAAAAGATTTGAAAACAAGATTGAGATGTGTGTAAAAGATAATGGTACCGGCATTCCTAAAACTGCATTAGATAAAATCTATCAGCCATTTTTCACCACAAAGCCAACTGGACAAGGAACGGGTTTAGGTTTATCGTTGAGTTATGATATTGTAAAAGCACATGGCGGTGAATTGAAAGTGGAAACGAAAGAAGGTGAGGGTGCAGAGTTTATTATTCAATTGCCTGACAGGCAAAACATCAAAGGTTAATAAAGAAAACATCCCTGGTTTAATTTAACCATTTTCAGTGTATTGGTTACTTATCATTATTGACGGGAAGTTTCAAATTTTTGTGCAAGGGAAGCTGCTTTATCATAAAATCTAAAAGTTGATTTTCCAAACCTCATTTTGTTCTCAGAAGGCGGTATCATATTAATATTTTATATTTTTTACTTAATGTATTACTTATAAATAAATCTTTTGAATAGGCAAACAAAATAAATTTTATTCTTTCACTTGAATCCCGGTAAACCAGACACGGAACTTTCCATCTTTTGATTTATGCTCTTGTGAAAGTTGCAGCCCATTAAAATCTTTGTAGTTTTCCCATGTAGTTATTAGTGAAGGCTCCTCTGATCCGCCTTTATGAAAAGCCCATTCCTGTACTCGCTTATTTTCATCTATATATATATCGTACATATCACCCGGTGTAAAGCCATCTTTGTCGTTATATTTTGTTGTGATCTTTTGCAGGCTTTTGCCACTGATCGGCGCCATCTTCATGCCGCTGTCTATCAATTCAAAGCCCTTGTCCCAACTAAGATGATAAGGATACAGCAGCCAGTATTCATCATTGGTAAATCGTCCATTTAGCTTTTTTAACTCCTGCGTTGTAGTATCAGTTCTTTTGAACCTGGTGGTGTTGCTGTCAGTTATAAAAACTACTTCATTATTTTGTGGAAACCACTGCCAGTGGCGACTTGATGCTTTCGCCGTATCCCGCTGAACATTAAAAATAAATTCAAGCATTTGCACTTTTTTGAAATAGTCTATGCCATTTGCAATGGCAATTTGATTACTAATTTTGTTTTCTGGAGATGATTGGTTGCAAGATATTAGTGCGAAAAAGCATGACAGAAGGATGCAATATTTCATGGAAAATTTCTGTGTTATTTTATTGATTTAACTACATTAAAAATAAGAATGTGTGGTTATAATAATTCAATGTCCAAGATTCTTTATTATAAAATTAGCCTTAAAAAAATTTTCTGTTTGCATGGATTTGCAAGTGGGCTATTGACAAAAAGCATTAAAAAGTGATAAACTAAGTATAATTAATTAACACCCTGTTTTAAAACAGTCTCTAATTTTGCATTGCCTTATCATTTCTCAGAAACTTCTTTGTTTAATTATTCGTTTATAGTAACAATGCCTGAACAAATAAAAACTCTTTAAAATTTAATATGAAAAAGTTACCCGTTCTATTTTTTTCTTTCTTTATGATGATTGCGCTGTTTTCCTGCGGGCAACAAGTAAAAAAATTAAATCAAAAAAAACCGCAAAAAGATTTATCCAGGTATAGCCAGGCCACCTTTGCCTCCGGTTGTTTCTGGTGCGTGGAAGCGGTGTTTGAAAGTGTGAAAGGAGTCGAAGAAGCTGTATCAGGTTATGCGGGTGGTAAGGAGCCTAATCCTACCTATGAGTCGGTAAGTGCACACACCACAGCACATGCAGAAACAGTTCAGGTTTACTATGATTCGACCGTAGTGTCGTATGCCACCTTGCTAAAGGTTTATTTCGCTTCGCAGGATCCAACACAGGTAAATGGGCAAGGACCTGACAACGGCGCTTCTTACCGGTCTATCATTTTTTACGTTACGCCAGCAGAGAAAATGCAGGCAGAACAATACATTGCTGAGATACAAAAAAATTACGCTAAACCTATAGCTGCACAGGTTGTTCCGTTTGAAAAATTTTGGCGGGGGGAAGATTATCACCAGGATTATGTGAAGCACAATCCAGGTGTGCCTTATGTGCAGATGGAGAGCATTCCGCGTATCAGGCGTTTTCAAAAACAATATCCTGAACTTTTAAAACCGGATCATAAACTTTAAATATTGCGAAGGTTTTCCAGACCTAACAGGTTTTGAAAACCTGTTAGGTCTCATCTCTAAACCAAAAAAATGAAAAAAGCATTTTTTTTTATAAGCTGCCTTTTTGTAGCAGCAGTCAGTTTCACTCAAAAGGCGCCTTCGCATCAACAATGGGATAAATTGCTCAAAAAACATGTGAATGCTTCAGGCATGGTGAGCTACAAGGGCTTTCAAAAAGATAAAGCAGAATTGGACGGCTATTTGAAAACCTTAAGTGACAATGCTCCGCAAAGCAGGTGGAGCGAAAATGAACAGAAAGCTTTTTGGATCAATGCTTACAATGCATTTACTGTTGCCCTCATTCTGAAACATTACCCGGTAAAAAGTATAAAAGATATTGGTGGAAAAATTTATAAAGTCAATACGCCCTGGGATATTAAGTTCGTCAATATTGGTGGAAAAAAATATGACCTGAATAACATTGAACATGGCATCTTAAGAAAAAAATTCGATGATCCCCGCATTCATTTTGCTCTTGTTTGTGCTTCCATATCGTGTCCCAGGTTACGAAACGAAGCCTATACAGCTGCTCAATTAAATGCCCAGTTGGAAGATGCAGGAAAAGATTTTTTAAATGACAAATCGAAGAACAGGATCAGTGCAAATAAAGCAGACCTTTCAAAATATTTTTCGTGGTACAAGGGCGATTTTACAAAAAATGGTTCCCTGGCAGACTACATAAATAAGTATTCCGTAACTAAAATAAATACTAATACTAAGATTGGTTCTGTTGACTATAATTGGAATCTCAATGAACAGAAATAAGTAACTTGTATCGCAGCAATTCGTCATTTAAAATATCACTACGCATCATACTCTCTCAATAAACATTTCCTGTATGCTAAGACTTATACTGCTTTCCTCTCTGTTTATGCTATCCTGTAGCAATCCTCAAAAAAATGATGCACAACAACTTTTAGAAAAGTCTATTTCATATCATGACCCCGAGGGTAATTGGTCAAAATTAAAAACCCGCCTCTATTTAAGTAGCATTGACACTGCCGGCAGAGAAAATCCATTCCAATTGGAAATTGATAATGCAACAGGTTATTTCTGTCATGTAACAAATAAAGACGGTAAAGAAATTGTGAAAGGGGTTTCCAAAGGGAATGAATTTTTTTTGATTGATGGAAAGGCTGATTTTAGTGAAGAAGATCAAAAAAAATATAAGCTCAATTCAGAAAGCGCAAAGTCGGTTCAAAACTTTTATGGCTACCTGTATGGCTTACCAATGAAGCTGACGGATGCAGGAGCGAATATTTCTGACACAGTCTCCAATGAGGAGTTTAATGGGAAAACTTACCAAACTATCCAGGTAACTTATGACCCTGGAATGGGAAAAGAAGTTTGGACTTTCTTCCTCGATCCAAAAACTTCTGCTATGGAGGCCTACAGGTTTATGTTTAGCGCCGGATCAGATGAGGGCGAGTATATTTTATTAGATGAAACATTGACCATAGACGATATTAAAATTCCTAAAGTGCGTAAGTGGCATTTTGTCAAGGGCAATAAATACCTTGGAACAGATAACTTGTTAAAAGCGGAAAAGCTGAATGGATATAGGTTATAATGTTTAGTTTGAAAGAAAGTTTTAATGTCATCAGGTTTATAAATTTTGCAGGAAGAAAAATCAAATAAATTGTAATGCCTCAACAGATCGTTATTATTGGCAATGGAATATCTGGTATCACCTGTGCAAGAAATATCCGTAAGCAAAGCAATGATGATATCAAAGTAATCTCTTCGGAAACAGAACATTTTTATTCCCGCACGGCACTGATGTACATCTACATGGGACACATGAAATATGAACACACAAAACCTTATGAAGATTGGTTTTGGGAAAAAAATCGCATAAAACTAGTAAACGATCATGTGATATCAATTGATACAAAAAGCAAAGGACTCCAGTTGCAAGCAGGTTCTTCCATCAGTTATGACAAGTTGGTAATTGCTACCGGTTCTGTTTCTAATAAACCAAACTTTCCAGGCATAGAATTAAGTGGTGTACAAAGTTTATATGGCATGCCAGATATTGAGTTGATGAATGAAAATACACATGGCATTAAAAGAGGTGTAATTGTTGGTGGTGGATTAATTGGTATTGAAATGGCAGAAATGTTATTGTCAAGAAATATTGACGTGACTTTTTTAATTCGTGAGAATGAATATTGGAATAATATTTTACCCCTTGCTGAGGCTGAATTGGTAGGTCGTCATATAAAAGAACATCATGTTGATTTAAGAACAGCAACGGAGTTGAAAGAAATAAAAGGTGAGGGCAAAGTAAAATCGGTTGTCACCAATAAAGGTGAAGAAATAGCATGTGAATTTGTAGGCATAACAGTTGGCGTTAGTCCAAATATTTCTATTATTAAAAACTCCGGTATAGAAACTGACAGAGGTGTATTGGTTAATGAATTTTTTGAAACTAATATACCGGATATATATGCCATCGGAGATTGTGTTCAACATAGAAATCCACCTTCAGGTAGAAAAGCAGTAGAACAGGTTTGGTACACTGGTAGAATACATGGTGAAACATTGGCACAGACGCTCGTCGGAAAAAGAACAGCTTATCAGCCCGGCCCCTGGTTCAATTCAGCTAAATTTTTTGATATAGAATACCAAACCTACGGAATAGTAAATGCGAAGGATGCAGAAGATGAAACTTCTTTTTATTGGGAACATGAAAAGGGCAGAATTTGTTTTCGTGCTGTCTATAATAAAGATGATGAAACAATCATTGGTTTTAATGCTTTAGGATTTAGGCTGCGACATGCTGTATGCGATCAGTGGCTGCAGGAAAAAAGAAAGATTGATGATGTGATGGCTAATCTTCATCAACTGAATTTTGATCCGGAGTTCTTTGACAAGTATGAAAGAGAAATTCTTTCATCTTATAACGAACAAACAGGGAAGAATATAAAAAGCAAAAACAAAAAATCGTTTGCTTTCTTCAATTGGTGACAATGTTTTTACTTAAAAAATAATTATGGCGCAACTTGCTACAAACAATCCATCACTTTCGCTAACCGAAGAAAGCGCATCGCAAACGATATTCCAAAAAGTGGGAGGAATTTGTATTGCCATAGCAATTTTGTTTTTAGTTGCAGCATTGTCAGGTGTCAGTAAAGAATACCCGCTTTTATTCATGATCATTATCGTTGGAATGTTTACGCTGGCCGCTGTTTTTTATGCATTGCCATATTATAAGGGTATTGCCGGTGTACGCATGAATGGTATCATGTTCAAAAGCATGACCAACAAAGGAGCCATTGCATGGATTTTTGCTATAGTACTTACCGGTTTTTACATCATCATTTATTGGTTCCCCTGGATGTTTGGTGGCTTGATACGGATCTTTGATCCGCTTAGTCAGTTACTTGCCAACCAACCTGCAAATCAATGGTTCATGTATGGCGCATTGTACACATTGGCAGTATTAACTATGGGCATACGGTTTATCGGCAAGTACCGCCATAGCCGCTATCATGTTATCCGTACTTTTTCGGTGATGTTCTTTCAATTGGGTTTTGCTTTTCTTATACCTATGTTTTTAAAAAAATTAAATGAGCCTGAATTTTATTTTTCTTATTTCTGGCCACTTAAGTACAATTACCTTTTTCCTTCCGATGTGTCTTCTTTAATGAGCTCCGGGAATCTCGGCGTGTTCATGGTTTTTTGGGGAGCGGTTATGACCTTTGTTGCTACTCCAATCCTTACTTATAAATATGGCAAACGCTGGTATTGCTCCTGGGTATGTGGTTGTGGTGGTTTAGCTGAAACGGCAGGTGACCCGTACCGGCATCTTTCTGATAAAAGTTTAAAAGCCTGGAAAATTGAACGATGGATGGTGCACAGCGTTTTGGTATTTATTACAATTACAACCATTTTGCTTTGGTTGAATTCTTATTATAAAGGTGGCATACTCGGATCAGTCTCCGGCGCTTTTGCCCAATGGTATGGCTTCTTTATCGGGGCGGTATTCTCGGGGGTCATTGGTGTTGGGTTTTATCCCTTAATGGGGGCAAGGGTTTGGTGCAGGTTTGGTTGCCCTATGGCGGCTGTTTTAGGAATTTTTCAAAAATTCAAATCAAAATTTAGGATTACAACCAATGGCGGACAGTGCATATCCTGCGGTAACTGCTCTACTCATTGCGAAATGGGAATTGATGTTCGCTGGTATGCGCAAAGGGGTCAGAATATTGCGAGGGCATCTTGTGTAGGTTGCGGTATTTGTGCAACTGTTTGTCCAAGAGGTGTATTAAAATTGGAGAATGGGAAAGAGGAAGGAAGAATCAATGATAAACCCATCAGCATTGGCAATAACAACATCACAGTTCATTTGTAAATACCTTTACACATCCTATAAAAATGTTTAATGCTTGATGTGTTTGTAAATATTATAGTCGTATTGTATACACTCGCTATTATATTTGTTTTGTTTCATTCCCTCTTTGATGCGCATCTGATCTTTCATTATCTCCGTTCCCATCGGAAAAAAAGCACCACCATTTACAAGCAGGATTTTACACCATTCGTAACTATCCAACTTCCGGTTTATAATGAACTACATGTGGTTGAAAGGTTGCTGGATGCTGTTGCTGCGATAGATTATCCAAAGGATAAATTAGAGATACAGGTGCTTGATGACAGCACGGATGAAACATCTGTAGTCATTTCCCGCAAAATACTTTCCCTACAGCAACAAAATATTTCTATTGAACACATTCAACGGTGCAACCGCGAAGGGTTTAAAGCCGGTGCTTTGAAACACGCATTAAGTATTGCAAAAGGAGAATTCTTTGCTGTCTTTGATGCTGATTTTCTTCCTTCAAAAGATTTTCTCAAACGAACAATTTTCTATTTTACCGATCCGTCCATCGGTATGGTGCAAACAAATTGGGCACACATTAATAAAGAAACATCGTTGTTAGCCAAACTGCAGGCAATAGCGCTGGATGGGCATTTTAGCATAGAGCAACAAGGCAGGAATGCAGCAGGTTATTTTATAAACTTTAATGGTACGGCAGGAGTTTGGCGCAAACAGACGATTTTAGATGCGGGAAACTGGCAGGCTGATACGCTTACAGAGGATTTTGATTTGAGTTACCGTGCACAAATGAAAGGCTGGCAATTTAAATACCTCGAAGATTTTGCCACGCCTGCAGAACTACCGCCCCTGGTAAGTGCTTTAAAATCGCAACAATTCCGCTGGACCAAAGGTGGAGCCGAAACAGCCCGGAAAAATTTGAAAACGTTATTTTCCTCACCGCTTCCTTTATCGGTTAAGTTGCATGGTGCTTTTCATCTTATTTATAGCTTTGGATTTATAAGCATTATTACTTGTGTAGTGCTGACTGTACCCTTATTATTTGTAAAAGAGTTTTACCCTCAATACAATTGGGCTTTCAAAATTTCCCGCATTATTGGCATCAGTTTTTTCATTTATATTCTGCATTATTTTATATCTTATTTCAACAATAACAAAGGAAGTATTACTGAAAGGATATCGGGTTTTATTTTTCAGTTTCCACTTTTTGTGTCTCTGTTTATAGGAATTTCATTGAGTAATTCTATTGGTATATTGCAGGGCTACCTGGGTATTAAATCTGGTTTTGTCCGCACTCCAAAGTTCAATACAATTACTTCAGAAGATAAGGTGATGAAAAGCAAGTATGCACAAACTAAAATTAACTGGTTAACATTTATTGAAGGCGTGCTTATTTTTTATTTTTTGTTTGGTTTGATCCAGGCTTTTTATTTTAAAAATTATGGCAGCATACCATTATTGTTGATGGCATTCACGGGTTTTTTCATGGTGTTTTGGTTGAGTATCAAAGAAAAAAGAGAGAAATCTTTCGTCACTGCATGATGAGAAACCCTATAATCGTTGTAATCATCCCGGCATACAACGAAGAGAATTCAATAGCAAAAGTGATCAACGATATTCCAACCGGCCTGGTACATGAAGTGATAGTTGTTAATAATAATTCAAACGATGCGACTGAAGTAAATGCACGGGCTGCAGGTGCAACGGTTCTTCGCGAAAGGCGGCCCGGCTATGGTTTTGCCTGTCTGAAAGGAATTGAATATCTGAAAGAGTTAGAAA
>Ga0208736_1000093_pt1 | contig 27961 bp, 27 predicted proteins | sample AntDryMetagUQ255_FD_188090 | JGI IMG/M metagenome (GOLD analysis project Ga0208736, IMG submission 188090) | Polar desert microbial communities from Antarctic Dry Valleys - UQ255 (SPAdes) | ecosystem: Environmental > Terrestrial > Soil > Desert | place: Antarctic Dry Valleys | collected 2008-12-31 | reverse complement strand
GTTTCCTCTCCTGAGAATGCAGCCGGCGGACGAATCCGCTCGTTCCGGCGACCGTGAGGGCCCGCCCGCCGGGGACGGGCCCTCCCTGACAGACCGTGCGTCAGACCTCGGCGAGATCCTCGTCGGCGACGGCGACGCGCTCGTTGGGCACGCAGTGGGTCATCACGTGGCCCGACACGTCGCGCGGCCCGTTGGCGCCGAGGTTGCGCCGCCGCGCCTCCTCCTCGTCGGTGAAGCTCTGCGTCGCAAGCGGCGGCAGGTCGCGCACCTCGTCCAGCGCGATGCCGATGCCCTCGCCGACGCGAGCGCCGAGCTCGTCCTCGACCATGTAGAGGTGCCACAGCATCCGCTCCTGGATGCGCCGGTCGCACTGCGACAGCGCGTCCACGAGGTTGGCGACGAGGTCGTCCTTCTCCCACTGCTCCGACAGCCCGTAGCGCTCGCCGGCCTGCGCATAGTCGTTCGTGCGCTCGATCCGTGCGCGCGTGAGCCGGCCGGCGATCTGCGGGCCCTGCTCGGCGTGCGCGGGCCCGTCGGCCTCGCGTAGGCCGCCGAGGATCGACGGCTCGTAGTTGACGTGCGGGTTGTCGCCCGCCTGGTCGACGTGGTAGGTCATCGCCCCGTCGCGCTGATTGGTGCGCACCTCGGCGTTCTTGGCCTGGTTGACGGGCAGCTGCAGGTAGTTCGGACCGACGCGGTGGCGCTGCGTGTCGCTGTAGGAGAAGGTGCGGCCGACGAGCATCTTGTCGTCGGAGAAGTCCAGGCCGTCGACGAGCACCCCGGTGCCGAACGCGATCTGCTCGTTCTCGGCGAAGAAGTTGTCAGGGTTGCGGTCGAGCACCATCCGGCCGATCTTCCGTAGCGGGAAGAGCTCCTCGGGCCACACCTTCGTGTCGTCGAGCGGGTCGAAGTCCAGCTCGGCGTGCTCGTCGTCGCTGATGATCTGCACGTGCAGCTCCCACTCGGGGAACTCGCCGGCCTCGATCGCGTCGCGCAGGTCCTTCGTGTGCGAGCCGAAGACCTCCGACTGCACCTTGGCCGCGTCCGCCGCCGTGTAGGACTTCACGCCCTGCTTGGGCAGCCAGTGGTACTTGACGAGCACCGTCTCGCCCTCGGCGTTGACCCACTTGTAGGTGTTCACCCCGAAGCCCTGCATCGTGCGGTAGCTGGCGGGGATGCCGCGCGGGCTGAACACGAGCATGACCATGTGCATGGACTCGGGCGCCTGGCTGAAGAAGTCGAACGCGCGGTTGGGGACGGACTGCTCGAACGTGACGGGATCGGGCTTCTGGGAGTGGATGAAGTCGGGGAACTTGATCGCGTCGCGGATGAAGAAGACGCCGAGGTTGTTGCCGACCAGATCCCAGTTGCCGTCCTCGGTGTAGAACTTCACGGCGAAGCCGCGCGGGTCGCGCACGACCTCCGACGAGTCGCGGCCGCCGGCGACCGTCGAGAAGCGGATCGCGAGCTCGGTGCGCTTGCCCTGCTCCTGGAAGAGCTTGGCGCGCGTGAACTTCGAGATCGGATCGTCGCCGCAGGTGCCGTCGGCCTCGAAGTAGCCGAAGGCCGTGGTGCCGCGTGCGTGCACGACGCGCTCGGGGATCCGCTCGCGGTCGAAGTGGCTGATCTTCTCGAGGAACTGGTAGTTCTCGAGCGTCGCCGGCCCGCGCGGGCCGACCGTGCGCTGGTTCTGGTTGTCGGCGACGGGGTGGCCCTGACGATTGGTCAGCGCGCTTCGATCGTCGCCCTCGGCGGGTGGCTGGATGGCGCTGTCGCTCATGCGATGAATCCTCTCCTGGGTGCGAGTACCAGCACCTTACAACCGCGCTTGGCGCGCACTGCGCCCACTTGCCGGCAATCAGCGCGGCGCCATCCGCAGCGCCCCGTCGAGGCGGATGACCTCGCCGTTGAGCATCGTGTTGCGCACGATCTCGCAGACCAGCCGCGCGAACTCCTCGGGCCTGCCCAGGCGCGGCGGAAACGGGATCGAGTCCGCGAGCTGCGCGCGTGCCTCGGCCGGCAGCGCCGCCAGCAGCGGCGTGTCGAAGAGGCCCGGGGCGACCGCGCAGACGCGGATGGCGGAGCTCGCGAGCTCGCGCGCGGCGGGCAGCGTCATCGCCGCGACGGCGCCCTTCGAGGCGGCGTAGGCGACCTGGCCGACCTGTCCCTCGAAGGCGGCGATCGAGGCGGTGTTGATGCAGACGCCGCGCTCGCCGTCCTCGCCGGCCTCGTTGGCGAGCATCGCGGTGCTCACGAGGCGCAGCACGTTGAACGTGCCGGTGACGTTGACGGCGATGACGCGCTCGAAGGAGTCCAGGCGGTGCGGGCCGCGGCTGCGCGCAAGGCGCTCGGCCCAGCCGATACCGGCGCACTGCACGGCGATGCGCAGCCCGCCGGGGGCCTGCGCCGCCTGCTCGACCGCGAGCTCGAGCTGGTCGGCGCGCGTGACGTCGGCCGCCACGAAGCGCGCTCGCTCGCCCAGCCCGGCGGCCAGCGCCTCGCCCCGGCGCTCGTCGAGATCGGCGATCACCACATCGGCCCCGCTCGCGTGCAGCGCGCGCGCCGTCGCCTCGCCGAGCCCCGAGGCGCCGCCGACGACGAGCGCGCATGTGCCATCGATCTGCATCGCCGGCGAACCCTAGCCCCCGCGCGGGCGGGCCGAAAGCCGCGAACACACGAGGCCGTGGTGTCCCGCGGGGATGCGCCGCTCGTAGATACACGCGAACATCTCCCCACGCAGACGATCAAGGAGCTTGTAGACATGGCCGGACTGACGGTGCAGTGCCGCGACGAGATGGGCGACGGCGAGTGGCTCATGGAGATGAAGTTGCAGGTCGACGCCGAGCGGATGACCGCGCGCGAGCTCATCACCACGCGCGTGCAGACGGAGACCGGTCAGCACAACGCCGAGCTCGACCGCGGCCGCGGGTTCCGCGGCCTCGTCACGGCCGCCCCGTCGGTGACCTCGGAGCTCAACGGCTGGCAGGGGCGCAAGCGCGAGGGCAAGGCGGTCGAGACCGACGTCATGCTCAACATCGCACTCGAGGCCTACGAGCGCGGCGACCTCGTGCTGGTCGTCGACGACGAGCAGGCCGGGGAGATCGACGCCGAGGTCGCGCTCGCCGAGGGCAGCCTCGTGCTGTTTCGCAAGCAGGTGGCGCTGGTCGTCCCGCAGCTCAACAAGGGTCGCAAGCGCTCGAAGAACGAGGTCGCGCCGGAGCGGCGCTGACGACGGGCAGGCGCAGGTCGCGGTGACCGACGAGCAGGAGTGGTATGCGGAGCTGCTCGAGCTGCAGCTGCAGGCCAACCCCGGCATCTGGGCCGGCCTGCGCGAGCGGGGCGCCACCGACCAGACGCAGCTGCGCCTCGCGTTCGCCTACCTCTCGCCGGGCCAGACCGAGGCCGACCGGCTCGTCGCCTTCCTGCAGGCTGAGACCGACTACGAGGTCAAGTCCCATTCCCAGCGCGAGGGGCGGGTCGTTCGGCGTGAGTGGTTCGTCGTCGGGGTGACGCAGCCGGCGGTGCTGTCGCGCGACACGGTCGACGCGTGGGTCGAGTGGATGATCGCGGCGGGCGCCGCCCACGGGCCGTGCGCCTTCGACGGCTGGGCCGGGCAGTTCTGACCGGCTAGGCCCGGCGCGAGAGCGAGACGGCGAACAGCTTGTCGGGGTCGGTGTAGAGCTCCACGAGCTCGAGCCCGGCGGCGCTCAGATCGCCCTCCAGGCGCGCGGGCGTGAACTTCGCGCTGATCTCCGTGCGCAGCTCCTCGCGCGCGGCGAACTCGATGTCGAGGTCGAGCTTGCCGATGCGCACGTGCTGTGAGTCGGTCGCGCGCAGGCGCATCTCGATCCACTCGCGCTTGCGGTCGAAGAACGCGACGTGCTCGAAGGCGTCGACGTCGAAGTCCGCGTCGAGCTCGCGGTTGAGCACGTGCAGGACGTTGAGGTTGAACTGCGCCGTCACGCCCGCGCTGTCGTCGTAGGCGGCCTCGATGACGCGCGGGTCCTTGACGAGGTCGGTGCCCAACAGCAGGAAGCCGTCGGAGCCCAGCGCGTTGCGCAGGCCGCGCAGGAAGCGCCGCCGGCTGCCCGGGGGGAAGTTGCCCAGCGTGCCACCGAGAAACGCCACGAGCCTCGGGCCGGCGGGCTCGGGCAGGTGCGACAGGTGGCGCTCGAAGTCGCCGACCACGCCGTACACCGACATCCCGGGGTACTCCTGCACGAGCGTCTCGGCGGCGGCGTGCACGGTCGTGGCGCTGACGTCGACCGGCACGTAGCGCTCGAGCGTGCCGGCGGCCGCCATCGCGTCGAGCAGCACGCGCGTCTTCGACGCCGATCCCGAGCCGAGCTCGACGAGCTCGACCGCGCCGCTGCGCTCGACGATGTCCTCGGCGCTGGACTCGAGGATCAGGCGCTCCGTTCGCGTCTGGTAGTACTCGGGCAGCTCGCAGATGGCGTCGAAGAGCTCCGAGCCGCGGGCGTCGTAGAAGTGCTTCGGCGGCAGCTCCTTGAGCGGCCGCGTGAGCCCGTCGAGGACGTCGTCGGCGAGCGTTCGCTCGTCTCCCGGGCCGAGGTAGGAGCGCACCTCGACCGATCCCTGGAGTGTGGGCTCCATCACGTCACGTCCTTTGCGAGTCGGACGCCGGCGAAGATCTGCCGGCGCAGGGGGAGATCCCAGTTGCGAAAGGTGTGTGAGCGCACGCGCGCGCAGGTCGCCCAGGAGGCGCCGCGCAGCACGCGATAGCGATCGCCGAAGAAGACCTCGGAGTACTCGCGATAGGGGTGCGCGACGAACCCCGGGTAGCCGCTGAAGCTGCTGGAGGTCCATTCCCAGACGACGCCGGCGTCCTGCAGCCGATCCTGGGTCCAGGTCGCCGCCTTCTCCCACTCCGCTTCGGTGGGGAGCCGCACACCATGCGAGCGAGCGAAGGCATCGGCCTCGAACCAGGAGACGTGCATGACGGGCCGCTGCGGAGCGTCCGGCGGCCCGTCCGCCGTCCAGCCCTCGGGGTGCGTGATGTCGTACTCCTCCTTCCACGACCAGCCCTCCGAGGACCACCACTCGCGCCGCTCGTAGCCGCCGCCCTCGACGAAGCGCATCCAGGTGGCGTTCGTGACCGGGTGGCGCGCGATGCAGAAGGCCGGCACGTCGACGTCGTGGCGCGGGCGCTCGTTGTCGAACGCGAAGCCCGCCGCGGGCGCGCCCATCGGCGACCGGCCCGCAGGGATCTCGATCCAGCCCTCGCGAGCCTCGGCGGGCGGCGCCGCGTCCGCATCCGGAGCGCCGCCCGGCATACCGCCGAGAAACAGCGTCTGGCGCATCGTCTCGTTGTGCTGAGCCTCGTGGCGGATGACCATCTCGAACAGCGTCCCGTCGCCGGGGCCGACACGATCGAGCACCTGCAGCGAGCGCTCTCGCACCGCCGCGATGTAGTCCAGGACGTCCTGGCCGCGCAGGAAGGGGATCTCGCCGCGCGCGGCGCGTGGGGTCTCGAACGCGTCGTAGAGGTCGGCGAGGTCGCCGCGCAACAGCTCCTCGCCCCCGTGGCGGTGCACGAGCCAGAGATCCTCGTAGGCCGCGATGTGGCCCAGATCCCAGTCCAGCGGGCTCATCAGGGGGTGCTGGACACAGGCCATCTCCGCGGCGGACAACGGCGCGACGAGGGCGAGCGTACGCTCGCGAGCCTCCTGCAGCGCCTCCTCGAAGGCGGTGGCTGCGGTCGTCGCCATGCCGTGCTCAACGTACCCCACGCGCGCCAGGCAAATCGCGGGCGACGCGGATTGGCCGGCCGCCGTTCGCAGCGAGTCGCTCAGGCCGACAGCGCGTCGAGGGTGGCGTCGACGTCGGCATCCGTGTTGTAGAGGTGCCACGAGACGCGCAGCCGCCCGCCGCGCTGGGAGGCCATGATGCCGCCGCGCTCGAGCTTGTCGGCCCCACCGGGGACGTCGGCGGATACGATCGCGCTGTTGCCCGGTTGCATGCCCAGTCCGGCCCGGAAGCGGTTGGCGAGTGCGACATCGTGGGCGTATACGGTGTCGATCCCGATTCGGTTGAGCAACTCCAGCGCGGGTTGCGTGCCGACCCACGAGAACCACGCCGGCGACGTGTCCAGGCGGCGCGCGTCGGTCGCCAGGCGCAGCGGCGGGCCGAAGTAGCTCGCGTGGACGTCCTTGCCGGCGTACCAGCCGGCGCTGTGGGGCACGATCCGCTGCAGCCAATCGTCGCCGACCGCCATGAACGCCGTCCCGCGCGGCGACAGCAGCCACTTGTACGCACCGCAGACGACGGCGCCGAAGCGCGTCGCGTCGATCGGCAACCAGCCGCAGGCCTGCGTCGCGTCGAGCAGCGTCAGCGCCCCGTGCTCGGCGGCCGCGGCGACGATCGCGTCGAGGTCGGCGACCTCGCCGGTGCTCATCTGCACCGCCGAGAAGGCGACGACGTCGGTGCTCGCGTCGATTGCCTCGGCGAGCTCAGACGGCGCGACGGTCCTGACGCTCACGCCGCGCTGCGCCTGCACGAGAAACGGAAACAGCGTCGAGGTGAACTCGACGTCGGGGACGACGACGTGCGCGCCGGCCGGCAGGCACGCTGCCGCGAGCCCGACGAACTGCGACACCGTAGCGCCGATCGCCACGCGCTCGGGCTCCGTGCCGACCATCTGCGCGAATGCGGCGCGGGAGCCCTCGGTGCTCTCGCCCCAGTGCTCCCAGCTCGTGCGCCCGCCGCGCCAGTCGGCGAGGGCGTCCTGCAGCGCCTCGAAGCCGGCGCGCGGAGGCAGGCCGTAGCTTGCGGTGTTGAGGTAGACGACCGCCGGCGACCACTGGTCGCGAACCTCGGCGATGCTCGGCATCGCTGCATCGTGGCGCACCGGGCCCCTCTAGCGCTTCGGGATCTCGAGGTCCGTGGCCGACGCTCCACGCCGGTCTGACTTGACGGCCGCCGCCGCTCGCGGCGGTGGGCCGTCGTCGTTGGCGTCGCCTCCCTTGCCCGTCAGCCCACCGGTCAGCGTGTCCTGCGCCCAGCGCTCGCTGAAGCCGGCTGCGAAGGCGATGACGCTGAGAAAGTAGAAGCGCTCGACCGTGCCGCTGGCCGGGAGCTCGAAGGCCTGGACGAACCCGCTGGTGAGCATGAAGTAGGACAACAGCCCGAAGACCGCTCCGAGGAACGGACGCAGTCCCCCGAGAAACAGGGTGTAGCCGCGCGCCACGTCGAAGTCGAGCGCGAACGTCCCGCTGTTGATGCGTGCGATGACGCTCACGATGGCGCCCAGGGCGCCGGCGACGATGCTGCCGATGATCGTCTGCTCGACGTCGATCAGGGCCAGCTTGTGGGCCGCGAGGTACGGCAGGGCGAGCAGGGCGATGCCGACCGTCATGCCGAGGAAGTACACGAGCTGGGCGTCGCCGTTGGCGGCGTCGCGGTAGTAGGCCCGCAGCGCGGCGATCTCGCGCTGCTCGGCGATGACCGCCTCCTTGTGCAGCGGGCCGCGATGCTCGTCGCTGCGCGCGTCGACGACGCTCAGCAGGTGGCATGCGGAGGTCATCACGAGCTGGATGCTGATCCGCCGGTTGCGACCGCGCAGCACCTCGCCGATGCGGATCGCGAGCTCGTCGCAGTCGTGCAACGCGCGGGCGATGTCGGGCTCGTCCTTGGTGGCCCAGTCGCTGACGCGGTGAAACCGGGGCGCGACGGAGAGCAGGCGGCGCAGCCAGCCCGTGGTCGGCTTGCCGGCCGTCAGCGCGACCGCGCTCTCGACATGCGAGCACCAGTACACGCTGATCATCTCGCCATGCTCGTCCTCGAAGCGGGCGAGCGCCTCGCGGTACGCCTCGTCGAGTCGCTTCTGCTCGTCCTCGCTCGCGTTGGAGTCCTTGCCGACGGCCTCGCGCCATCGGAAGTGGATCCGCACGAGGTCGGGAAACGAGATGCGCTGCGTGGTGGTGGTGGGGTCGTCCATGGCTCGGCTGGGACCTGGCGATCCTCCCACGGTGCGGGCGGGCGCAGTGCAAGCGGCGCTGCATGATCCGTTCGCACCGAATTGTGGGCAGAGGTTGGCGCAACCCGCCGCGACGAGGATCGCCACGAGCAGCGCGCTCGCCCACGGCGGCACCAGTCAAGCCCCGCGAGCCTCGGTGACCGGCCGTCAGGAGGGCGCCGCCGCCTGATCGCAGGCGATCTCGTCGAGCCCCTCGCCCAGCAGGCCCAGCGGCACGGACTCGTCGCCCGCGAGCACGCGCGCGAGCGCGTCGCGCTTGTCGGCGCCGGTCACGAGCAGCAGCGTGAAGCGCGCGCGGCGCAGGACCCCGAGCGTCAGCGTCACGCGCTCGGGCGGCGGCTTGGGCGCCTCGCGCACGGCGACGCACGGCGCCTCGGTCGCAGCGAGCGCGGGATGGCCGGGAAACAGCGAGGCGGTGTGCCCGTCCGGACCCATTCCCAGCAGCACGATGTCGAAGATCGCCTCGGGCACCTTCTCGCGAACCTCGAGGCCGTACAGCCAGGCCGCGTCCTCGGGCTGCTCGGGACAGGGCAGCGCGTGCAGCTTCGGCGGCTCGACGCGCGCGCCGGCGTACAGCGACTCGCGCACCATCTGCGCATTGGACTGCGGGTCGCCGTCGGGCACGCAGCGCTCGTCGCCGAGCCACAGGTGCACGTGCTTCCACGAGCCCTCGATCTGCGCCAGCAGCTCGTATGCGCGGCGCGGCGTCGTTCCGCCGGCAAGCGCGATGTGCACCTCCTTGCCCAGCTTGCGCGCGTCGCCGATCCGCCACGTGAGGGTGTCCGCGGCATGGCGCGCGACGGCCTCGGCGTCGGGAAGCACCTGTACGCGGGTCACGGCGGCGGGGCCTCCCGGCGCGTCGCGTCGAGCGGTTGCGCCTGCAGCGACAGGCGGTGGTCGGCGCGGATGACGTGCAGCGTGGCGTTGATCAGCGCGAGGTGGGTGAAGGCCTGCGGGAAGTTGCCCAGGTGGCGACCCGACAGCGGGTCGATCTCCTCGGCGTAGAGCAGCAGCGGGCTCGCGTAGGACAACAGCTTCTCGCACAGCTCGCGCGCGCGGCGATCCTCGCCGATCTCCGAGAGGGCGCTGACCAGCCAGAACGAGCAGATCGTGAACGAGCCCTCCTCCTGCGCGCCGAGCCCGTCGTCGGTCTCGTCCACGCGGTAGCGCAGCACGAGCCCGTGCACGGTGAGCTCGTCGGCGATCGCGTTGACGGTCTTCACGATGCGCTCGTCGTCGGGCGCCAGGAAGCGCACGAGCGGCGCCAGCAGCAGCGAGGCATCCAGCGCCTTGGAGCCGTAGTACTGCGTCAGGACGCCGCGCTCGTCGACGCCGTGCGCCAGCACGTCGGCCTTGATCTCGTCGGCGGCCGCCTGCCAGCGCTCGAAGCGCTCGGTCTCCTCGCGCAGCAGCGCCAGGCGCGCGCCGCGGTCGACGGCGACCCAGCACATGATCTTCGACGACGTGAAGTGCTTGGGCTCCCCGCGCACCTCCCAGATGCCGCGGTCGGGCTCGCGCCAGTGCATCAGCGCCTGCTCCACCTGCGTGCAGAGCAGGGGCCAGTAGCGCTCGCGCAGCCCGTCGCGCGACTTCATGTGCAGGTAGAACGAGTCCAGGAAGCTGCCCCACACGTCGTGCTGGCGGTGCAGGTAGGCGTCGTTTCCGATCCGCACCGGCCGTGCGCCCTCGTAGCCGGAGAGATGCCCGAGCACCTCCTCGTCGAGCTCGAGCTCGCCGCCGATCTTGTACATGATCTGCAGGTCGTGCTCCTCGCAGACCTCCGCGAGGAAGTTGAAGAAGTCGTCGGCCTCCCAGTCGAAGCCGAGCGTGTAGAGGCTCCACAGCATGAACGTCGAGTCGCGCACCCAGCTGTAGCGGTAGTCCCAGTTGCGGTTGCCGCGCGGCGTCTCGGGCAGCGACGTCGTCGCCGCCGCGACGAGCGCGCCGGTCGGCGCATAGGACAGCCCCTTCAGCGTCAGCGCGCTGCGCTGCAGGTGCTCGCGCCAGGGATGGTCGGGGAACTCGCCCTGCGCCAGCCACTCGTGCCAGAAGTCGGCGGTGCGCACGAGCCGTCCGTAGGCGTCCTCGAAGCTCTCGGGACCCGGGTTCGCGCTCCAGCTCAGCGCGACGTACGCGACGTCGCCGTCGTGCAGCGTCGTGCGCGCCCGCACGCGCGCGCCCTCGATGCCCAGCCGCAGGTCGGAGTGCAGGCGCAGCTTCAGGTCGTGGCCCTCGAAGCTCGCCACGCACTCCTCGTAGGCCTTGCCGCTGAACTCCCACTTGGCCTGGCTGCGGCCGTAGTCGTAGATCGGGTCGCACTCCATGTGCATCTGCACCGTCCCGTTGACGCAGCGCAGCGTGCGCAGCAGGATGTGCTCGGCGTCGTAGTCCGTCGGCGAGCGGTGGTGGGTGTGCGAGCGCTCGCGGTCATGGCGCCACGGCCCGACGAGCAGCACGTCGCGGACGATCAGCCAGCCGGTCTTCGTGCCCCAGGTCGTCTCGAGGATGTTCGTGCCGGGCAGGTAGCGCCGGCCGGCCGGCACCACCGCGTCGACGGGCGACAGCGTGAACATGCCGGCGTCGCGGTCGAGCATCGCGCCGAACACGCTCGGGCTGTCCATCCGCGGCAGGCACATCCACTCGATGTTGCCGCTGGGCGCGACGAGCGCCGTCACCTCGCAGTCCGACAGGAAGCCGTAGTCGGCGATCGGAGGAAACGGGCTGCCCGCCAGCGGGACGTCCGTGACGACGGGCCTCATGCGAGCATCCTTCGGGCGGCCGCCAGCGCGGGCGCGTACGTGGCGTCGGGAAGCAGCGCGTGGCGGATGCCCTCGCCGAGGATGCCGGGCTCGCCGCGCGAGGCGCCGAGCACGGTCCACTCGCGCTCCTCGCCGCGGCGCTCGCGACGCCGCGCGGTCAGCCCGCCCGCCCCGCGCTCGAGCGCGAGCATCGCGCCGAGGTCCGAGCGGATCTCCACGCCGGCGAGTCCCGGCACGCCCATGCGCCCGTACGGCTCCAGGCGCAGCTCGACCTCGCCTCGGTGCCCGCGCGCGCGACCGCGCAGCAGGTCGCCGTGGCGCGTGAGCTGCTCGGGATGCCAGCCGAGGCGGTCGCAGAGCCAGCCGACCAGCAGCAGGCCCGACAGCAGCGACTCCGGGCCATGGCGCACGGAGATCTTCGCGAGCGTGTGCAGCTCGGGCCGGCGGTCGGGTGGGTCGTAGTGCGCCGCGACGCGCTCGCGCCACGGCGTCACGCGCAGCCAGGCGAGGTCGACGATCTCGACGTTCTTGGCGAGCGTGCAGATGCGGTCCAGCGCCGCGTGAGCCTCGGGCTCGCCGGCGGAGTCCAGCAGCACGCACTGCGCCACCGGCGACGAGCCGCCCACGCGCCGGACGAGCGAGTCGACGGCCTCGTGATGTCCGTGCGGCGACCAGACGACGGTCGTCAGGTCGGTCACGACGAGCGGATCGACGATCCGCGCGAGGTGGGGCAGGTGGCGCTCGCCGACGGACACGATGACCGTCTCGCGCATGAGCGAGAACTCGCCGGGGCGCGGGTCGGCCTCAGAGGCGACGCTTGCCCGCGCGTCGATCGTGCTGCGGCCCGGCTCGACCGAGCAGACGACGGTGCGCGAGGCGTGATAGCGCCCGACACGGCGCAGGCGGTTGGCGATCTCGCCGCTGAACTGCGCGTCGACGATGCAGACGAGGTTCAGCGCCCGCGCGGGGACGTAGCCCTCGTTCTCGCGATGGCGCTGGGAGACCAGGTCGCGCAGCGCCGCCTCGATCGCCGAAGGCGTCGTGTCCTGGGCGCTCCAGACCGCGTCGATGACGCCGGCGGCGCTCAGATCATCCTCCACGACCGCTCGTCGTCGAGCAGCGCGTCGGCCTCTTTGGGACCCTGCGAGCCGGCCTCGTATTGCGCCGGCGGCGCCGGGTCCTGCTTCCACGCGGCGATGATCGGGTCGATGATGCGCCACTGCGCCTCGACCTCGTCGTTGCGGGTGAAGAGCGTCGCGTCGCCGCGCATCGCGTCGAGGATCAGCCGCTCGTAGGCCTCCGGCGACTGCGACAAAAACGACGAGCCGTAGAGGAACTCCATCTGCACCTGGCGGATCGCCATCCGCGTGCCGGGGATCTTCGCGCCGATCGACAGCGACACCCCCTCGTTGGGCTGCACCGTCAGCACGAGGACGTTCGGCCGCACGCCCGGCGAGCCGTCCTCGCGAAAGGCGAGATGCGGGATCGGCTTGAGCGTCACGGCGATCTCGGTGACCTTGCGCGACAGGCGCTTGGCGGTGCGCAGGTACATCGGCACGCCGGCCCAGCGCCAGTTGTCGACCTCCAGGCGCAGCGCGGCGTAGGTCTCGGTGTGAGAGTCCTCCGGCACGCCCGGCTCCTGGAGGTAGCCGGGGACGTCGACGCCGGCGACGTTGCCGCCCGTGTACTGCGCGCGCACCGCCATCCGCGGGATGTCCGCCTCGGTGGGGGCGTGGATCGCGCGCAGGACCTTGACCTTCTCGTCGCGCACCTCGTCGGCCGAGAAGTCGACGGGCGGCTCCATGCACAGCAGCGTCAGCAGCTGCAGCATGTGGTTCTGGACGAGGTCGCGCAGCGCGCCCGCATTGTCGTAGTAGCCCGCGCGCGAGCCGATGCCGATGTCCTCGGAGGCCGTGATCTGCACGTGGTCGATGTAGTTGCGGTTCCACAGCGGCTCGAACATGCCGTTGGCGAAGCGCAGCGCCAGGACGTTCTGGACGGTCTCCTTGCCGAGGTAGTGGTCGATCCGGAAGACCTGGCGCTCCTGAAAGACCGACAGCACGATCTCGTTGAGCTCGCGCGCCTCGTCCAGGCGCGTGCCGAAGGGCTTCTCGATGATCACGCGGACCTCGGCGTCGTCGCGTGCGGCGAGGTCGTGGTCGCCGAGCTGCCCGACGATGACGGGAAAGAACCCCGGCGCCGTCGACAGGTAGAAGCAGCGGTTCAGCGGGCGTCCCGCCTCCTCGTCGAGCTCGCCGAGGACCGTCCCGAGGCGCTCGTAGACCGTGTCGTCGCCGAAGGCCCCGTTGACGTAGCGCGCGCGCTCGAACAGCTTCGCGAGCACCTTCTCGTCGGGCTCGCGGCGCGAGAACTCGCGCACCGCGCCGATCGCGAGCTCGCGGAACTCCTCGTCGGCGAGCTCCGAGCGGGCATTGCCGACGAGCGCGAAGTGCTCGGGCAGCGCGCCCTCGTGCGCGAGGTTGTAGAGCGCGGGCAGCAGCTTGCGCCGCGCGAGGTCGCCCGTCGCGCCGAAGATGACCAGCGAGGTGGGGTGGACGGGCTGGCGCTCGAGCGCCTCGGTGAGCGGGTTGCGCTGCGGGTCCTCGGCACCGGAGGCGGCGGCGGACGCGGCGGAACTCACCCGTCGGCCGACTTCTTCGTGGCGTGGCCGCCGAACTGCGCCCGCAGCGCCGCGAGCATGCGGTGCGTGAAGTCGCCGTTGTCGCGGCTGTAGAAGCGCGCGTACAGGGAGGCGGTGATGACCGGCGTCGGGACGTCCTTGTCGATCGCGTCCTCGATCGTCCAGCGGCCCTCGCCGGAGTCCTCGGTGTAGCCGCTGAGCTCATCGAGCTCATCGCCCTCGAGCTCGAAGGCCCGCGCGGCGAGCTCGCACATCCACGAGCGCACGACCGAGCCCTGGTTCCACAGGTGCGCGATCTTCGCCTGGTCGAGGTCGTACTCGGACTTGTCGAACAGGTCGAAGCCCTCGGCGTAGGCCTGCATCAGGCCGTACTCGACGCCGTTGTGGACCATCTTGACGTAGTGACCGGCGCCCGCCGGCCCGAAGTGCCCCCAGCCGCGCGGGCCGATCGCCTCGCGGCTGAGGTCGTTGGTCGTGGGGGCGAGCACGTCGAGGATCGGAGCGAGGCGCCCGACGGCGTCGTCGGGCCCGCCGACCATCATGCAGTAGCCGACCTCCAGGCCCCAGACGCCGCCGCTCGTGCCGACGTCGACGTAGCCGAGGTCCTGCTGGCGCAGGGTCGCGGCGCGGGCCTTGTCGTCGGTCCACTTCGAGTTGCCGCCGTCGACGATCAGGTCGCCCGGCTCCAGCAGGGCGGCGAGCTCGTCGACCGTGCCCTGCGTCGGCGCGCCCGCCGGCACCATGATCCAGACCATCCGCGGCGCGTCCAGCTGCTCGACGACGCCGGCGAGCGAGTCGGCGCCGCGCGCGCCGGTCTGCTCGGTGATCCGCTGCACCACGGCCGGGTCACGGTCGTACGCCACGACGTCGTGTTCGGAGTCGCGCTTGATGCGAGCGACCATGTTGCCGCCCATGCGGCCGAGGCCGACGAAGCCGATCTGCGTCACAGCGTCTCCGCGTGTCGTGGTGTGCCCGATGCGTTCTGCGGAGCATATGCAGATGGCCCGGCCGCGAGGGATTTTCCCGCGTGACCTACGCGACGCCCGCTCGCCGAAGTCGATCGAGGCAGACTCGGACTCCGGTGACGTCACGCTACGCGGACGGTGATCAGCCTCAGAAGTCGCGGTCGGCGGCGCCGGACTCCGTCGCGACCGCTGTCGAGCTGGCGGTGCCCACGATGTTGGTGGCGGTTGCTGCGGGTGTCCAGCGCAGCGTCGTCGCCGCTGTCTGGGCGCGAAGCCCTGTGCCGGTGAGCGTGCCGAGCGTGATCTTCACGATCGACGCGCCGTCCGCGCCGCTGCTGAGCGCCGCGGTCGCCGCGAAGGTCGCGGTCCTGCCCGTCCTGATGAAGTTGCCTGCGGTGACGAACGTTCCGAGGCCCGTCGGGTTGTTGGCGTTCGCGTCGGTCGTCAGCCGCGTCGTCTCGAGGCCGCCGGCGTCGGTGAGGCGCACGAACAGGGCGGCGTTCCCGCTGCCCGACCAGCCGGCGATCAGCGTGGCGGCCTTCATCGCCGCGCTGTAGGTCAGCGTGAGGGTGTCGCCGACCTCCATCTTGCCCAGCTTGCCAGCGGTGCTGTTGGCGGCTTGGATGTCGACGCCGCGCACGGGGTTGTTGTCGATGATGCGGTTGGCGATCGTCGCCGACGTCAGCGGCGCGCCGGCGGTCGGCGTCATGATCGCGCGGAAGTCATAGCTGCCGTCCGGGGTCGCGCCCGCCGCGGTGTTCAACGGGCAGCTGTACGGCGAAGTCGTGTCGCTGCAGACGTCGGTCCATGTCCCCGCGCCCGCCGGTGAGCGCTGGATCAGCACGGACCCGACGCCGGCGCTGGAGTTGGCGTTGGCGGTCAGCGTGATCGTGGAGCGCAGCGGGCTGCCGGGATCATCCAGCGATACCGAGCTGATCGTGTTGTCGACGCGACGGGCGGACACGATCGCGGACGTGGCGGTGTTGCCGGCGACGTCGACGGCGATCGCGCGCAGGTCATACAGGCCGTCGGCGACGGTCGTCGTCGCAAAGGCGCAGGACCATGGCGATGTGGCGATCACGCAGACGTCCGTCCACGTGCTGGCACCGGCGGTGGCGCGCTGGATCGTCACGGTCGCGATGCCGGAGTCGGCGTCGGCCGGTGTCGTCGTCAGGTTCACGCTTCCGCTGAGCGGGGTGCCGGGGTTGGTCAGCGTGACGGTGGGCAGCGCGTTGTCGACTCCAATCGTCTGCAGCGCGCTGGTCGTCGCGTTGCCGGTGGCGTCGGTCGCGACCGCCCGCAGGTCGTACGCGTCGTTGGCCAGCGTCGCGGTGTCCAGCGAGCACCCATACGGCGAGGACGTGTCGGTGCAGACCTCGCTCCAGGTGTTGACGTCCGCCGGCGAGCGCTCGATGCGTACCGACGCCACGCCGGAGCCCGCGCCGTCGCCGGCGGTCACCGTCAACGCGATCGTCGCGCGCACGTCGGCACCCGGGTCGGCGAGCGCGACCGTCGGGCCGACGTTGTCGATCAGACGATTGGCCGCGACCGCCGAAGTGGCGGTGTTTTGAGCCGCGTCGCTCGCGATCGCGCGAAAGTCATAGGACCCGTCGGCGACGACGGTCGTGTCGAACGCGCACGCGTATGGCGAGGTGCTGTCGGTGCACGCGTCGGTCCACGTGCCGGCGCCGGCCGGTGAGCGCTGCAGGCGCACGACCGTGATCGCGGACGTGTCGGTGGCGGTCGCGCTCAGCGTGACGCTGCCACGCAGCGCCCCGCTGGGCATCTGCAGCGTGACGCCCGTCGGCGCGGAGCGGTCGAGCGTGTAGGACGGCCCGGTCAGCGAAGCGGTCACCGTGTTGCCGGCGGCGTCCGTGATCGAGGCGGGACTGGTGAGGTTCAGCCCGAACGTGCCATCGCCGCTGCCGGTCGACGCGGTGACGGTACGCGTCGCTGCGCTGCCGGTCACCGACGTGATCGTGGCGCCGCTGACGCTGCCCGTGCGCGTCAGCGCGAAGTTGGCGGCACTCACGCCGCCGACGGCTTCGCTGAAGGTCACCGTCCAGCTCACGCTTGCCGCGTTCGTCGGCGACGGATCGGCGGTGACGATCGACACAGCCGTCGGCGCGGTGCGATCGACTGTGTAGACCTGCCCCGTGAAGTTGCCGTTGGCGGCACCGAGTCCGCCGAGGACGTTCAGCGACGTATCGCGGATCGAGTCGTTGTCGACCAGGCTCAGACCGAGCGTGCCCGAGCCCGATCCGCTGCTCGTCGAGACGGTGTATGTGGTGGCGCTGCCGGTCACCGAGGCGATCGAGCCGCCGCTGACGCCGCCACCGCGCACGAGCGCGAAGTCAGCGGCGTCGACGCCGCTGACCGCTTCGCTGAAGGTCACCGTCCAGCGCAGCGTCGTGGCGTTCGTCGGGTCGGCGTCGGCGCGATCGATCGACCGCACCGTCGGCGCCGTGGTGTCGATGCCGAGGTAGGAGACCGGCCCGGCGTCAGCCGAGATGGCCGTCCACATGTGAAGATTCGCGATCGCGCGATAGCTGTAGCTGCCGTTGCCCGGCGGCGAATCGGTGCAGCTCGTCGTGTTCAGCGACTTGGCTCCCGCGCAGCCACCGCTGCTCACCGTGGCGTACGCGCCGCTGCCGAGCTTGCGCTGCACCTCGTACGTGATCGCGCCGCCGGCGGCGGACGAGGGCGCGAGCGACGCCTGGGCAGTCCAGCTCACAGCCACCGTGAGCGTCGCCGTCGATGGCACGCTGATCGTCGCGGGCGTCATCGACCCGACGGCGGCTGCCCCCGTTCCGGAGCCATGCGCGCTCCAGTACGCCGCGGCGATGACCGTCATCGCCACCAGCGCGATCGTCAGCGCGAGGACGCTGCCAACGCGACGGCGCCTGATCGCGTGCACCCTCGCCGCGACCCCGAGGACCAGCCGGCCCTTCATGGACGAGACCGGCGTGCCACGGCGCGGTAGGACAGGCGCAGCCTCGCGCCCTTGCAGGCATTCTGGTTGCGGTACGCGAGGTAGCGCATTCGCACGCGGGGCAGCGCCCGCCGCGGACGAGCGGGCAGCCTGCTCAGCCTGCGCGTGCTGCGTCGTGGCAGCCCGATCGGGTAGGCGCGAGACGCGAGCTGACGCACGGCGAAGTCGCGCCGGACCGAGCAGCCAGCCCTCAGGTGCCTGCGGTCAAGCGAGACTCGAACCGTCAGGCGCGTGATCCACAGCTTGAAGCGATAGCGGTTGGTCAGGGCGGGGTTGAGGGCCTGCGATGAACCCGGCCGCAGCGGCACGCGCGCGTCTCCCTTGATCGTGAACGGGCGCTGCCGGGTGACAGACGGCGTGCGAACCATCGCGGCCACCATGCAGGCCCCCGAGCCGAGCACGAGCACCGCGCCTGCCAGCGCGATGATCCACGACCGCCTTCGGGAGCCTTTGTGAGACAGGATGGGCATCCGATGACCGCGATGACCCGAGCCGGTCGCACCAGCGACTGGCGGAGACGGCCGATCGGCCGCCCCCGCCCCAGCTCGATCCCTCACAGCACGAGGTCGCTAGGCGATCTCGTAGGCCAGGTTGACGGTCGCGCCCTTGCAGGCATCCTGGTTGACGGTCTTGTTGTTGAACCTGATCGCCGCGCCCGTCCACGAGCTGACGGCGGTGCCGACGGGGATCTCCTTGTTGACGGTCATCGTGGCGAAGGCCAGCTCGAAGTCCGTGGCGTCACACGTGCCCTCCACCGCGTTGCTGGCTTTCACGACCGACGCGATGCTGGCAGTGACCGTGTTGACATGGACCAACCCCGTGTTGGAGTTGTTGAAGTTGCCGGAGATGATCTGAGCGCTGTCTCCGGGGAACATCGCGGTCAACGCGGTGGTCTGGTTGGCAGACAGCGCGCTCTGACCGGCTGCGACGACGGCGGAGCCGGTGCCCGACCCGCCCGCGGTCCAGTAGGCGAACGCCGAGCCGGCGACGACCAGCGTGAGGATGGCGCCGAGCACGAGCCCGCGGCGCTTGAGGAGCTACGGCATGAGACTGCCTTTCCTTGACGAGACATGACCCGGCATGCGCCCTGGGCTGTGCGACCAGCCAGAGCTCGGCCGATTCGAGAACATAGGTGGGGACACGCCTGGCTGAGACAGCGCTCGAATGAGGAGCTTCAACGTCACGCTCGAGGCGAAGCGACAGCAGGAGAGACGCGAACCTCCCCTGTCCTGGCGTTCGACCGTATGGCGCTCGACCTTGAGCGCTTCGATACTTTCTTAGGACCCGCTGCCACTCCGACCGCTGTCGAGGACACGATGGGTGGCGTTTGACGCTTGAGGAATGCGCTCTCGCTCGCGTCGCCGATGCCAGCGTGAGCCCGACGTGACCTGGGTGCTGCGGACGCCGGTCAGGCGCCCGCCAGCAGCTCGCGCACCCGCGCCGTCAGCTCGCGGATCGCCGCCTCCGCGTCGTCGCCCCGCAGGCGCAGCTTCTCGGCCGCCAGCCCGTGCCCTCGCAGCGTCTGCAGATCGCCGACGGCCTGCGCGTTCTTCAGGACCTCGAAGGTGAACGGCCGGCTCGGGATCTCGACGTCGTCGGGACCGTCGTGGACGAGCACGAGGAAGCGGCCGCCCTGCGGTCCGCCCTTGTGCAGCTGCCCCGTCGAGTGCAGGTAGCGCGGGCCGTAGCCGAAGGTCGTCGTCGCCTTCGTCGCCTCGCGGATCGCCGATCGCAGCTCGGCCGCGGCCTCCTCGACGCCGTCGCCGGGCGCCACGTAGGCGAGGATCGAGACGTACGACGGCGGCCCCGCGCCGAGCAGCGTGCGCAGCGCGTCGTCGTCGGCGTCGTCGGGCTCGAGCAGCGTGCCGCCCTCGCCGATGGCATCCAGGACAGCGGCCGTCGCGTCCTTGGCCTCCTGGACGTTGGGCTGGTCGAACGGGTTGATGCCCAGCGCCCAGCCGGCGACCGCCGTCGCGAACTCGGCGAGAAAGAAGATCCGCGCGAGATCCTCGGGCCCCGAGGCCGACAGCGTGATCATCGGCTGGTCGGCGTCGGCGAGCGCCTTGATCTTGGCGTCGAGCTCCTCGCTGGGGTTCTCGGTGTCGCGCAGGTAGGCGAAGACGCGGTCCTGCCCGTAGTCCTCCGGGGCGCCGACCGGCTCGCCGGCGACCGGCAGGATGCCCTTGCCCAGCTTGCCCGTGGACTCCGCGACGAGCTGCTCGGCCCACGTGCCGAACGACGCGATCGGCTCGCCGACGACCCACGTCAGCTTGTCGCGGCCGGCCAGCGCGAGCGCGCCGAGCGCGGCGCCGAGCCACAGGCCGCTGTTGTCGTCGGTCGTGTGGTAGCAGGCGCAGGCCTCGGCGGCGACGCCCGCGCCGTCGAGCAGGCGCTGCAGGTCGACGCCCATCAGCGCCGCGGGCACGAGCCCGAAGAACGTCAGCGCGCTGTAGCGCCCGCCGACGTCGGGGTCGTTGAGGAACGTCCGCCGGAAGCCGCGATCGGCCGCCAGCATCGCCAGCGACGAGCCGGGGTCGGTGATCGCGACGTACTGCTCGGGGTTCGGGCACGCCTCCCAGAAGTGCTCGTAGAGCGACATCGTCTCGATCGTCCCGCCGGACTTCGTCGAGACGATGAAGATCGTGTGCTCGAGCGCGATCGAGGACTGTGCCGCGAGCACGGCGCCGGGATCGGTCGAGTCGAGCACCTGCAGGCGCAGGCGCCCGTGCAGGCGGTCGCCGAAGCTCAGGCGCAGCACCTCGGGCGCGAGGCTCGAGCCGCCCATTCCGAGCAGCAGGGCGTCCGTGTAGCCCTCGGCGGCGAGCTCGGCGGCGAACCCCTCGAGGTCGTCGATGTGCTCGCCGTAGTGCTCGGGGGCGTTCATCCAGCCGAGCCGGTCGGAGACCTCGGGCTGGTCGCGCGGGCCCCACAACGTCGGGTCCTTCTTCCAGATGCGCCGCGCGACCTGCTCGACCTCGGCGCGGCGCATGATCTCGGCGACGGGCGCCTCGAGCTCGAACGGCAGCGAGGCGTCGATCGTCTGCGGGCGCCCCGTGAAGATCGCCTCGCGCTTGGCCTCGATGCCGGCCAGCAGCTTCTCCATCGGCGTGACGAACGCGTCGATGCCGTCGCGCAGCAGCTTGAGCGTGACCTCGTCCATGTCGATGCCGGCCTCGTGCAACTGCTCGAGCACCGCCGCGGGGTCCTCGCGGACGGTCTCGCCGTGGACGTCGAGGCGCTCGGCGCAGGCCAAGAGCGTCGGCATCGGCATCGTGTTGACGGTCTCGGGCCCGATCAGCTCGACGACGTACAGCGTCTCCGGGTAGGCGGGGTTCTTGACGCCCGTCGACGCCCACAGCGGCCGCTGCACGGGGGCGCCGGCGGCAAGCAGGTCGGCAAAGCGCTCGCCGTGGAAGATCTCCGCGAAGCGCTGGTAGGCGGCGCGCGCGTTGGCGAGCGCGGCCTTGCCCTGCAGGTCGGTGCGCTCGAGCTGCTCCAGGCGCTTGTCGACCTCGCTGTCGACGCGCGAGACGAAGAACGACGCGACCGAGTGCACGTCGAGTGACAGCTGCTCCGCGTGACGGCGCTCCAGGCCGCGGACGTACGCCTCAGCGACCCGCGCGTAGGCGTCGACGGCGAACAGCAGCGTGACGTTGACGTTGATGCCCTCGTAGATCGCCTGCTCGATCGCCGGCAGGCACTCGGGCGTGCCGGGGATCTTGATCATCACGTTGGGGCGGTCGACGCGCGACCAGTACTCACGCGCCTGCGCGATCGTGCGATCCGTGTCGAAGGCCAGGTCCGGGTCGACCTCGAGCGAGACGAAGCCGTCGCTGCCGGCGAGCTCGTCGTAGACCGAGCGCATGACGTCGGCAGCCTCCTGGACGTCCTGGATGACGATGTCCTGGTAGACCGAGCGCGTGTTCATGCCCTCGCGGGCGAGACGCTCGATCTGCTCGTCGTAGTCCGGCGAGCCGAGGATCGCCTTCTCGAAGATCGCCGGATTGGAGGTGACCCCGCGCAGCGAGTCCTCCTCGACGAGCCGGTGCAGCTCGCCTCCCTGCGTCAGCGACCGGCGAATCTGATCCAGCCACACGGATGTTCCGGCGTCCGTCATGGCCGCCAGGCGGGCGTTCACGTTCATGACGCTGCTCACAGCTTCGCCTCCAGTCCGTCGCGTTCCAAGATCGAGACCTTCGCGAGGCGGCGCACGTGACGCGCCTCGCCGTTGAACCGTGCCCCTGCGAAGGCCCGCGCGAGCTCTGCCGCGACCGCGGGGCCGATGACGCGCGCGCCCAGGCACAGGACGTTGCAATCATCGTGGCTGACGCATTGCGCAGCGGTGTAATGGTCGTGACTGGTGGCCGCGCGGATGCCCGGCAGCTTGCACGCCGCGACCGCGACGCCGGCGCCCGATCCGCAGACCAGCACCCCGCGCTCGGCCGCGCCGACGGCGATCGCGCGCCCGACGGCGAGCGCGACGTCGGGATAGTCGTCGCGGCAGCCGAGATCCTCGATCGCATGGCCGTCCTCGCGCAGCGCGTCGTGGACGGTGTCGTGCAGCGGCACCCCGGCGTGGTCGACGGCGAGCGCGATCTTCATCGCCGGCCCACATCGAGCGCCGCCTCGTGGGCCGCGAGCAGGGCAGCACCGCGTACGCCGGCCTTCGGGCCGTAGCGGGCCCGGCAGATCCTCGTCTTCGTGCCGACGCCGGTGAGCACCCAGCGCGCTGCCTCCTCGCGGGCGGGCGCGAGCAGCAGCTCGCCGGCCGAGGAGACGCCGCCGCCGATCACGACGAGGTCCGGGTCGAACGTGTTGATCGCGTTGGCGATCCCGACGCCCAGGCGCCGGCCGAGCAGATCGAGCGCGGCCAGCGCACCCGGATGGCCCTCGAGCGCGGCCTCGACGGCCGAATGGTCCGGCAGGGCGTGCTCGTGGCCGAGCGCGTCGAGCTGGCGCCCGGAGGCCAGCGACTCCAGCGAGCCGGGCAACGGGAAGTCGTCGTCGTGGTGAAACGGCGCGCGGCGCAGGTCGGCGCCGATGATCGTGTGGCCGAGCTCGGCGGCGGCGCCCGTCGCGCCGCGGTAGATGCGCCCGTCGATCACGATCCCACCGCCGACGCCGGTGCCGATCGTGAGCATCACGAGGTGGCGCGCGACGAGCTCGCCGTCGTCGTCGTAGGCCTCGGCGAGCGCCGCGCAGGTGGCGTCGTTGTCGACGAAGACGGGGATTCCGAGGCTCTCGCCGAGCACGTCTCGCAGGGCGATGTCGGCCAGCGGCACGTTGACCGACGCGCGTATGCGGCCGGTCTCGAAGTCCACGACGGAGGGCACGGCGACACCCACGGCCCGCGCCTCGCCGGCCTCGCCGATCGCCGCGACGAGCTGCGCCACGAGGTGCTCGCCGTCGCTCGTGTCGGTCGGGCGGATGCGCGGCTCGCTCAGCGTCGAGCCCTCGAGCACGGCCACGGAGATCTTCGTACCGCCGACGTCGACGCCGATCACCTTGTCGCTCATGAGGACCCTTGGCCGCGCACGGAGTCCGAGCATCTCACAACGGGTATTGCGCGATGGTGAACGTTGTGACGGAGATCTTCGAGAAGCTGACGCTCAGGCTCGATTATCCGGTGTTCGTCGTCACGACGGCGGTGGGCGACCGGCGGGAGGGCTGCGTCATCGGCTTCGCGACGCAGACCAGCGTGGACCCGCCGCGCTTTCTCGCCTGCCTGTCGCGCCGCAATGCCACGCAGCGCCTCGCGCAGGAGGCCGATGCGCTCGCCGTGCACCTCGTTCCTCGCGATGCCCGCGCGCTCGCCGAGCTGTTCGGCGGCGAGACGGGTGACGAGATCGACAAGTTCGCGCGCTGCGACTGGCATGCGGGCCCGCGGGGCCTGCCGATCCTCGCGGGGTGCCCGAGCTGGTTCGCGGGCGCGATCGTCGCGCGCCATGACGTCGGCGATCACGAGGGCCTCCTGCTGAAGCCGCTTCACGCCTGCAGCGAGCCCGGCGAGCTCATGTCCTTCCAAGCCGTCAAGGACATCGAGCCGGGCCACGACCCGTGACCGCGGCTCGCAACGAGCCGGCGGTCACGCTGCGCAGGCTGCTGCCCGAGCCCGGGTCGCTGACCGCCGACGAGGCCGCCCGCGAGCTGCGCTTCGCCGATCTCGCCTCGAACGAGCGGCCGTACGTCGCGGTCAACATGGTCGCGACCGTGGACGGCCGCGCGAGCGTCGCCGGGCGCACCGCGCCGATCTCGAGCGTCGCCGATCGTCAGCTCTTCCACGCGTTGCGCACAGCCGCCGACGCCGTGATGCTCGGAGCGGGCACGCTGCGCGCGGAACGCTACGGACGGCTCGTGCGCGACCCCCATCGCCGCGAGCAGCGGATCGCCGCCGGCCTCGCCGCCGATCCGCTTGCGATCGTCGTCAGCGCCAGCCTCGACCTGCCTGCCGACCTGCCCCTGCTGGCGGATCGCCATTCGCGCGTCGTCGTGATCACGTCGGCCGAGGGCTCGATCGCGGGCTGCGCGGCGCGCGTCGAGTACCTGCGCTCGGCGCCCGTCGACCTCGGCTCGGCGCTCGCCGCCCTGCGTCGCGAGCACGCCGTGCGCTCGATCCTCTGCGAGGGCGGGCCGAGCCTCAACGCCTCGCTGTTTGCGCAGGGGCTCGTCGACGAGCTGTTTCTGACGACGGTGCCCAAGCTCGCCGGGCGCAGCGGAGCGCTCGCGATCATCGGCGACGCGCCGCTGCACGAGCCGCTGGACATACAGCTCGCGTGGCTGCTGGAGTGCGACGGCGAGCTGTTCGCGCGCTACACCGTCGGCTGATCGCGCCCGCTCGAGCCCGCGGTCGGATGCCCGCGGCGCGCGGACTCGGCGGCCTCGCCCCCCGGTAGTACGATGTGCCATGGAGCAGCCCGATTCGCTCGACGGCATCGCTGCTGCGGACACGCACCTTGGTCGTGCGGTGCCGCTGCCGGCACTGGCGCTGCCGCTCGTGCGCTGGGTCAACGTCGTTGCGAGCGGACCCGGCGCGGTGCAGGTCGAGTGGAACCTCGATGCCACCCGTCTCGGTGCGCCGGGTCGGCTGACGCTGTACGCGGGCCTGTGCGAGGCGCCCGAGCGCGGGCTGCCGCGGGCCACGGCGCACGGGCGCTACGCGTACCGAAGCGCCCCGCTGAGCGAGGCCGAGGCCGAGCTTCGGCCGGTCATCGAGCTCGCGTGGATGCACGCGGGTCTGCACCTGCGCCTCACGGGGCAGGGGCCGTGGACGCTCGAACAGCTCGTCGCGCTGGCCGATTCGACGCACTGAGGCCTCGCCGCGCCGCGCCGCGCCACTTGACCACAATGGCGTGCATGCGCCCCCATGGAGCCTTCGAGGACGTCCTTGCCGGGGCTCGCGCCGGGGGCGAATGGGCGTGGACGCGCATCTACGAGGAGCTGGCGCCGAAGCTCACCGGCTACCTGCGGGCGCACGGCGCCGCCGACCCCGAGGACGTGGCCGGGGAGGTCTTCCTGCAGATCGTGCGCGACCTGCCCGGCTTCAGCGGGGGCGAGCGCGACTTCGCCGCATGGGCGTTCACGATCGCCCACCGGCGCCTGGTCGACGACCTGCGCCGACGTGGCCGGCGACCGGCCGAGGCGGCGCCGCCGGGCGCGATCGAGCGCGCCGCGGGCGCCGGGGGCGACGTGCATGAGGACGCCGTCGCGCGGATGGCGGACGCGTCGGTGCGTGCGGCCATCGAGCAGCTTGCGCCCGACCAGCGCGCCGTCCTGCTGCTGCGGATCATCGGCGACCTGACGATCGAGGAGATCGCGCGGGCGCTGGGCAAGCGACCGGGAGCGGTCAAGGCGCTGCAGCGCCGGGGACTGCGCCGGCTGGAGGGGGCGTACCCCTTTGGGCGCGTGCAGCGATAGACGTGTCGAGAGGGCCGCTGGACGCGGCTTGGAACATCACCCACGAAAGGAACACCGCATGCGCCTGAGGACCACCTTCGTATCGATCACTGCAGCCACCGCCATCCTGGCGACACCGGCGCTGGCCGCTCATACGCCGACGCACAGCCCGGGCGGCCAGGCCACCTCGCCGGCCAAGATCTGCAAGGACATGTCGAAGAAGAAGACCATGAGGGGCAAGGGCAAGAGCCCGTTCGCCGCCTGCGTCGTCGGCGTCAACCGCGCCAAGGCCGCACGCGCCGAGGACCCCTCGACCACGACGTCGCCGGGCCAGCTGTGCAAGGGCCAGTCGCGCAAGCGCAGCGCAGCCGACAAGGCCGCCGGCCGCAAGAGCCCGCACGCGGCGTGCGTCACCGGCGCCGCCAAGGCCCAGCAGGCCTCCTGACCCGCTGAAGGCGCTCGCGTGTCGCCCGACGATCAGCCCGACCTCGATCCGGCCCTCGCGGACGCGGTTCGCCGCGCCTACGTGCGGCCGGTCGACGAGGTCACGGCGACGCGGCACGTGAGTGCCATGGTCGCGGCGTCGGGCGCGAGCGAGAAGCCCGCCACTGCGCCGGCGCGTCTGCGCCGGCGCGCGTGGCGGCCGGCGCTCGCGGCCACCGCCGCGACGCTGCTGCTGCCCGTCGGCCTTGCCGCGGCCGGCGTGACGCTGCCCGAGGCCGTCGAGAAGCCCTACGAGGTCGTCGGGATCTCGCTGCCCAACCAGCCGCGCGATGTCCGGCCGGCGCCCGCTGTCACCCCGCTGACGCCGGCGACGACGCCTTCCACCCCGGCCCCGTCGCGATCGTCCGATGCCCGGGCGCGCCGCACGCGTGCCGAGCGCGTGGCCCGGCGCCGCGCGCAGCAGGCCGCCGACCGCCGCGATCGCTCGCGCGTCGGGCCGAAGCCGCGTTCGGGTGCCGGTTCCGGCAAGCTCGACGACGGCCTGCGCAAGCCCGCCGACCGGCCGAACAGGACGGTTCCGAAGGCGAAGCCCAACCCGAAGCCGAAGCACAAGCCCAAGGCCAAGGCCAAGGTCGAGTCCAAGCGCCGCACGCCCAGCAAGCCGCCGGCCGCGCGCCCGGACTCCGATGCACGGGGCCGCAGCGGCGGCGCACGTGAATCCTCGCCGCCAGCCGAGACCGGATCCCGGCCGGGCGGGTCTGAACGGGGCCGAGCGGATACCGCCGAGACGCCTTGAGGAGCAGCACTGAAACCTCGCGCGGGGTGCGGGGTACTACGTAACGTTCCATACAACCCGTCGCGTCAATAAAGGAGGCGTGATGGATCTCCTCAAGCGGCTCGATCCCCTGTGGATCGCCCTGCTCATCATCGGCGGCCTGAACTGGGCCGTCCTCGCGCTGTTCGACACGAACGTCGTTTCCGAGATCTTCGGAGCCGGCACCGTCGCGGACATCGTCTACGTGCTCGTCGGGATCGCGGCCTTGATGCTCGTGCCGCGGCTGCTCGACGGCCTGCGACCGGCGGGCCGCTCCGCGCACCCGCGCGGCGTCTAGCAAGAGCGCTCCCGGCCCGGCCGCACGCGCGAGCGTGCGGCCGGAGCCCGGCCACCGTCAGCCGGGCTCGCCCGCCCGCGACCCCTGCGCGCTCACGCCGCCTTCGGCTCACGCGGTGGCTGCGCGTTCGCGACGGTGTAGCGGCCGACGACGGACTCCGCGAGATCCAGCCGCGCGAGCGAGCGCAGGAACCCGTGCGTGACGATCACGTGGATGCGCGACTGCGTGGCGGAGTACAACCAACGCGCGACGCCGCTGGCCAGCGCCGGGTAGAAGTTGGCGACCTCGACCTCGACGTGGACGCGCGCCGTGAGGTCGTCGACCGGCTCGCAGCGGCGCACCTCGATCTGCAGGTGCCCGTCGCCGTCGTGGCCGGCGCGCGAGACGAGCACCCCGCGCTCGATGCGCCAGCGAACGACGCCTCCCTCCGCGTCCAGCTCGTAGTCCGGCGCCTGGAAGCGCAGCAGCACGAGCGGTCGCGAGAGCAGCACGACGGCGCGGCCCGTGTCGTCGTACTGCACGCGGATCAGGCCGAGCGTGCAGCGCGAGAGAAAGCGCCAGTAGGTGCGCGCGAGGCGCTCGAGGTGCATCGGCGTCCAGATCTCCTGCAGCGCGCCGGCCGGCAGCGTCACGTCGGCGGCCTGGATCGATCGCACGGCGCCGCGCGCGTCGATCGTCGTGTCGTCCCGCGGCTCGGAGATCACGGCCCGCGCGACGTGCCTCGCGCGGCTGAGGGTGCGCCCGCTGCCGGCGCGCCACGCGAGCGCGAGCGCGGCCACGACGGCGACGATCACAGCGGCGACCCGGGCCATCGTCACACGGTACCCGCAGCCGGCGGCGCGCTCGCCGCCGGCGCCGCGTCAGGCCTTCGGCACGCGGTCCAGCATCGATCGCAGCGCCGAGCGGCCGACGTCGAGCCCGATCTGCGCCAGCTCGCCGGCGGCGAGCATCGTCGTCGTGACGAGCTCCGCGACCGGCGAGGAGTGCTCGCCGGCGGGCTCGGAGGGCGCCGCGTAGCCGGCGGCGGGCACCTTGCGCTTCGGCGGCGTGCGGGGCGGCGGATCGGCGGGCCGTGCGGGATCGGCAGGTGCGGGCGCCGACGCGGGAGCACCCGCGGCGCTCGCCTCGGCCGTGGCCGGCTTGGGACGTGGCGTGCGGC
>Ga0208736_1000089_pt1 | contig 28654 bp, 34 predicted proteins | sample AntDryMetagUQ255_FD_188090 | JGI IMG/M metagenome (GOLD analysis project Ga0208736, IMG submission 188090) | Polar desert microbial communities from Antarctic Dry Valleys - UQ255 (SPAdes) | ecosystem: Environmental > Terrestrial > Soil > Desert | place: Antarctic Dry Valleys | collected 2008-12-31 | reverse complement strand
TGATAATATTTTACAAACTGCTCCGCTTCATCAATATTTATAGGTTTGCCAAGGTTAGATTTTTTTTCTTTCCGGTTAGTACGTTTTGAAATTTTTAAATCTGAATTATCATTACCAAAATGTATATTCCTCTGTTTGTACCTGAGAGTAAAACCAGTAGCACCCATTGTGGAAAAGCTTTCTGTGAGTTTTTGATTCATGGCCTGGATGGCTGTAATAATTCCAATCAACGCCATAATTCCAAAAGCAATAATAGCTACAGTTATACCGGTACGTAATTTATTACCCCGTACCGTACGATAAGCTAAAGAAAAAACGTCTGAAGTGTTCATGAAGCAGTGCTACTAAATTACCGAACTAACTAATAATAAGAAGAAATAATTTAAGGCTGTTAAAAGTATAACCAGGTAGTCAAAATGTTAGGAAATAAACCTAACATTATTGTTACAAAAGCTACAACAATCATAATAAATTTAAATCCAGATGAGAGGTGTACGTTGACCAAACCTCCCTCTTTAAAATACATAGCCTGTATCAAACGGAAATAATAATACACACTGATTGCAGCCATCAATACTGCAAAGATTGCAAGCCACATACTTCCAGTATCTATGGTAGCTTTTAGCATATATAATTTAGAAAGAAAACCTGCTGTCAGTGGTATTCCTGCAAGCGATAGCAGAAAGATGACAATAGTAGCTGCAATAAGAGGTTGCTGTTTTGCAAAACCATTAAAGCCTTCAAATGTATGATCCTGCATTTTTACAAGTACAGCAAAAATGCCAATGGTGGCTAAAGAATAAGCAGCGGCATATAAGATCAGGCCTTCTTTTGCATCTGCGCTTAAAGAATAAACAGCAAGCATCATAAACCCTGCCTGTGAAATACTGGAATAAGCCAGCATTCGTTTTACACTTTGTTGAAAAACGGCTGTGATATTTCCAATAAATAAAGTGAGTACAGCAATGATAGCCACCATCACTTTCCACTCTGCACGGATATTGCCAAAGGCATCATCAAACAAACGCATAAAAGCAATAAACCCTGCAGCTTTTACAACGGTTGCCATAAAAGAAGTAAAGACCGTTGGAGCGCCATCATAAACATCGGGCGTCCAAAAATGAAAGGGAGCAGCAGATACTTTAAATGACATGGAAAAAAGCAACATCATCATGCCAATGATTAATAAGGAAGTTGCTGAACTTTCGCCCTGCATAAGTGTGGTATTGAAAGTGCCTGTAGCGCCATATAACAAGGCAATACCCATGAGCATTAGCCCGGTTGAAAAAGCGCCCATTAAAAAATATTTTAAAGAAGCCTCGTTACTTTTCAAACTGCTTTTATCACTTCCTGTTAAAATATAAAGCGGAATGGAAATGATCTCAATACCTAAAAAAAGAATGAGCAGAGATTTGAATGAGGCTACTAATATTATACCAGTGATTATAAAAAACAGGAGAGCAAAATAATCGCTGTAGTGAACACCAACTTTCTCAATATCCTTTCCTGATAGCAGGAAAAAAACAAAAGTTGAAACTGTTGCAACTAATGTAAACAGCAAAGCAAACTTATCAAATACCATCATGCCCCTGGTATTGATATCAAAAAAAGAATATTCTTTTAGTTCAAGAACAATGGCAGTAATAATGATGAGTAATAAAACATTTGCTATAGCTCGCACAACCCTTTTATCTTTCAGCAGAAAGCCGCCAAACATCATGATAACACCACTGACAGCCGATATGATTAATGCGTTCATATTTATTTGAAAAGGTGTGTAACGCTAACTTCTTTCAAAATGGAATCTATAAATCCATCTGTTATATTTAATAAAGGTTGCGGGTAAACGCCGAAAATAAAAATCAATAATACGATCACACTCATGGCCATTTTTTCATTAACACGTATATCCGTTGCAGAAGCAGTCAGTGTGTTAGTATTACCAAAAAAAACTTTTTGTATCATATTCAATGTGTAAACAGCGGCGAGTATGATACTCAACCCTGCCAGTGCCGTAAATACAATATTATACTTTGTTACTTCTGAATTGAAAATTCCATTGAACATCATAAATTCTCCAACAAAGGCATTGGTCAGCGGTAAAGAAATATTAGCCAATGCAACAACTACCAGGAGCATAGTTAACGCCGGCGCCTTTTGTGCAATGCCCCCCAACTGCGAAAGCTTTCGGGTTTTAAATTGACGTTCAATTAACTCAACCACTATCCATAATCCAATAATATTAATACCATGATTAAACATCTGTATCATCACTCCTTGCAACCCGCTTTTTGTTTCAGCAAAAATGGCGGCGGCCATTAATCCAATATGCGCAATAGAAGAATAAGCAATTAGTCGTTTTAAATCATCTTGTTGGATGGCTATAACAGAGGCGTAAATAATTCCTACTATTGCCATGCTCATGGCTACATCTCCCCATTGATAGGAAGCTACGGGCAATACCGGAAGCACCCAGCGGATAACGCCAAACACACCCATCTTTACCATGATGCCACTTAATACCATTGTAGCTGCTGTAGGAGATTGCTCGTATGTATCGGGCTGCCAGGTATGAAAAGGGAACACCGGCATTTTAACGGCAAAAGCAATAAATAATAACCAGAAAACCTTGGTCTGTGTGCTGTTTGGCAGGTTCAGCGCATAAAAAGATTCGATGGCAAAAGAACGGTCGGGCGTTTGAAAATAGAGGTATAGCAAACCTACCAGCATCAATACAGAGGCTGTGAAGGTATAGATGAAAAATTTAAATGTAACGGGTATGCGTCGCTCACCTCCCCAACCCGAGCTAAGAAAATAAACAGGTATTAATGCTAACTCCCAAAAGAAATAAAACAACAATGCATCCATCGATGTAAACACGCCTAACAATCCCGTCTGTGTTAACAACATCAACGCAAAAAAGTTGTTTGATTTTTTATAAGTAGTATTCCATGTAGCAAGTAAAATAATAGGATAGGCAACCCCTGTCAATAAACAAAGTACCTGGGACATCCCGTCCAAACCAATGGTGAAACTGCTTCCTAAACTTCCTAACCATGATGCAGAAAAATGCAAATGCTTTGAAGATTTGAGAACAGTCAATCCAATAATTGACAAGGCCAATGTAGTTAGCGAAATAAATAACGCCCAAATACGTACTGCCTTATCATCTTTCAAAAAAAATGACAGGACGCCACCAATTAACGGGATCAATATCAATAATAAAACAATCATGCAGTCCCTGTCCCCGCCTTAGGCGGAGAACTTAGATTAAACTGGTTAATAATATTTGTTACAGCCGAAGTGTGCGACTTAATAATGTTAATAGTGATTCTACTGATTACACAGCTTAACATTATAATAAAGAACTAATTGAAAAAATAGATTCTATTCCGCCTAACTTCCCTGCCTAAGGCGGGGCAGGGGCTTACTTCCTCAAAAAGAACTGCAATACAAAAAACAAAACCATACTTATCACCATCAGCAATACATAACTCCCCACCTGCCCGCTTTGCAGCCAACGCATTTGTCTTCCACCATAATTTACCAACCGTCCAACACCATTTACAAGCGCATCAATTCCGCTGTGTTCAAAATAACGGTTAGCAATAGCGCCCAATTTATTTACAGGCTTAACAAAAACACTATTATATAATTCATCTACATACCATTTGTTCTGCAAAACTTTCCCAAAAGCACCTGGTTGTTCTTCTTTATAATTTCTATAGCGAAACCAAGCAACTACAATAGCAATAATGGCAATAGCAGTTGTCGATGCCATCAATAATAATTCAGTTGAATGTTCAATATGATGAATGGCTGTTGGAACAACCGGCGCTAAAAACTGGCTTAATTTTTCGCCTCCATGTATAAATACTTCGGGCACACCAACAATGCCACCAATAATAGAAAGTACCGCTAATACAATCAATGGGATGGTCATTGCAGCCGGACTTTCGTGTACATGATGCCGTTGTTCTTCTGTTCCTCTAAAAGCGCCGTTAAACGTGATGAATAATAAGCGGAACATATAAAAAGCTGTTAGTCCCGCTGTAAATACACCAATCACCCAAAGGAATTTATCTTGCTCAAACGCACTTAATAAAATAGAATCTTTTGAAAAGAAACCTGATAATGGCGGTATGCCTGCGATAGCTAAACAGCCTATCAAAAAAGTGATGTGAGTGATTTTTAATTTACTTTTTAATCCTCCCATAAAACGTATGTCCTGCTGGCCACTCATGGCATGAATAACACTACCAGCGCCTAAGAAAAGAAGGGCTTTAAAAAAAGCATGCGTCATTACATGAAACACTGCTGCCACGTACGCACCGGTGCCGAGGGCCAGGAACATATAACCTAATTGGCTGATTGTAGAATAAGCCAGGACTTTTTTAATGTCATTTTGTTTTAGTGCAATGGTGGCTGCAAGCAGGGCGGTTGCTGCGCCAATAACGGCAATTATATTTAACGTAAGCGGAGCCAGGTTATATAAAACATTGCTGCGTGCAATCATATAAATACCTGCGGTGACCATAGTAGCCGCATGTATTAATGCCGACACAGGTGTTGGGCCTGCCATTGCATCCGGCAGCCAGGTATATAAAGGAATTTGTGCACTCTTACCTGTTGCACCAACAAATAATAATAAACTAATTCCGATAATAGCCGTTGTGTTTTGCGCAGACATGCTGGCTATCTTTCCATTTTCCGGATTAAACAACTCGTGAAAAGAAACGGAACCAAATGCATTGATCATCCAAAAAATACCGATCAGGAAACCAAGATCCCCAATGCGGTTCATTACAAATGCTTTCTTTGCCGCTTTGGTGTAATCAATATTTTTAAACCAGTAGCCAATCAGTAAATACGAACAAAGGCCTACGCCTTCCCAGCCAATGAACATGATAACGTAATTAGCTCCCATTACCAATAACAGCATAAAAAAAACAAAGAGATTCAGGAAGGAAAAATATCTTCCAAAATGTTCGCGTTTTTCTTCGTGCATGTAAGCGGTGGAATATACATGGATTAAAAAGCCAACGCCGGTAATGATCAAAAGAAATAAAGTAGAAAGTTGATCTACCTGGTAAGCAAATGGAATTTTGAGGTTACCAACATTAATGAAATCAAAATAATGAATGGGCGTTGAGGAATATTTGTCCTGAAAGAAAATGATAAGGCTTATAATAAAGGAAGCCAGCACAGTTCCGCAGCCCACAATATTTATTAATCCTTTTGATAAATGCTTTCTGCCTAAGCCATTGATCAAAAAACCAATAAAAGGAAGCAAAGGAATTAAAAAAATCAAGTTCTTCATGTGTTATAAAACTGCGAGCTATGAGCTACGAGTATAGGTCTCGAGGATCGAAGCTCATGGCTCGAAGCGCTTCTAATGTTTCAACCTGTTCAAAAAATTTATATCCACTGAATGCGTATTTCGATATAACATTACAATAATTGCCAGCCCCACACTTACTTCGGCTGCTGCAACTACCATAATAAAAAATACAAATAATTGTGCTTCACTTCCGGCAGTTGGATTAGTTGCAGCCTGTGCCATGTAATGCATTTTGGAAAAGGCAACCAGCATTAAATTCACTGCGTTCAACATTAACTCAATACACATAAATATAATAATAGCATTGCGGCGTGTGAGCACCCCGATAATGCCAATTACAAATAATGCGACTGAAAGAAATATGTAATATTTTATATCCATAAGCCCCCCATTCCGCCTCAGGCGGAGAGTTTTTAAATACTCCGCGTTTGCAAGAGTGTTTTTTCTAAAATTTTTTATTTAAAGAACTTCCAAGATATTTAAAGACTGTTGCCAAACACCCCTTTAGGGGATGGGGGCGGCGTTATTCTTTCTTTCCAATAACCACTGCACCGATCATAGCACTTAAAAATAAAATGCTACTGATCTCAAATGGCACTACATATTCATTAAACAAAACCTTTCCCAGGTTTTCAATCAATCCAATATCGCCTGTTGCTAATTCTGTCATTTGTTGTTCGGTATTACGCAAAGCAGCCACCATAACCAATAGTAAGCATCCCCCCGCAACCGCACCAATTAACTTTAACCATTTGCTTTTTTGCGGTTCAGTTTCCTTGCCCAGATTCATTAACATGATAACAAAAAGAAATAAAACCATGATGGCACCTGCATACACAATGATATTAACCACAGCCAGAAACTGCGCATTCAGTAAAATATAATGCCCGGAAATGGTAAAGAAAGTAACGATTAACCAAAGCACACTATACACGGGATTGTTACTGGTTACAACCATTAATGCACTGAAAACGGTTATGATTGAAAGAATCCAGAAAAGTATTTGCGTAATACTCATGTAAGTCAGTTGGTTATTTTATTTCCTTGCCAATAGTACCTCTTGCTTTTGCATATTCTTCTGGTTGTGTGACCGGGTTTGGGATTAACAGGTCTTGTTTATTATAAATAAAACCTTTACGGTCATAGTTTGCAGGCGCAAAGGTCTGTGTTAAATAAATAGCATCTTTTGGACAGGCTTCTTCGCAAAGACCACAAAAAATGCAGCGCAGCATGTTGATCTCATATTTAGCTGCATATTTTTCTTCTTTATATAAATGTTCTTCGCCGGTTTGACGTTCAGCCGCTTCCATTGTAATTGCTTCTGCCGGACAAGCTACTGCACATAAGCCGCAGGCAGTGCAGCGTTCACGTCCTTTTTCATCCCTGTTTAATATTTGAACACCTCGCCAAACCGCGGGAAATGTGCGTGTTTCTTCAGGATATTTAATGGTTGGATTTTTTTTAAAAAGATGGCTAAAAGTAATAGCCATGCCCTTGAAAATAGATGGCAGGTAAATCTTTTCCCAGAAGGTCATTGGCTTTCGCTCCACCTGCTTTACCCTATTTGTTAATGCCTGCATTTTTTACTTTATCTCACTCAATAATTTGTTTACTTGTTCTTCAAGAAGAGGTAAATCATTTTTTAGTATTTCCCAAACAATTAAATAACTGACATGCAATAGTCGTGAATGATTCTATGCCTGGTTGTAATAATTTGCCGTCACTGAATTTCTGAATAACGCTTCTTTAATCATCCGAAATATAATTAGCAGCCTCTCCTATAACTTCAAGTTCCTGACATCTGCTCTCTTCAATAATTCATTTCGATAAAACTCATCTTCCGAAATACCTGCCGTTTGAAAAAGAATAAATTCAATTGCTTCTTTAATATGATAAATTCTGTCCTTATCTGAAATTTCATGCTTTCTCATATAGCAATACTTTCTCTTTATTTATTGTCTCAATCAATTGCCAGTTGCTAGTATGTTCAGGCTTTGTAACATTCGATATTACATCAGGTTTCTTTGCAAATATTTTCTCCAACTCCTCAAATCAGGAGTAAAATTGCCAACCTACGCCTTTTTCATAATCTAAATCCACCAATAAATCCACATCACTTTCTTCATCCTTCTTCCCTGGCATACGATCCAAACAAATAAACTTTCTTCACCGGTTTATCTTAAAATAATCTATTACGGTTTGTTTTATTTGTTCTGTTGTTAACATTATTTTTCCGGCGCAAATTTAACCGTTTTATGACTGCATTTGTATTTAAAAATTTATTTATTTAACAACAAAACCACCACTGCCGTTAGCAGCATATTTAGCAATGCCAGTGGCAACAAACCTCTCCAGCCTAAGTTCATTAATTGATCAAAACGAAAACGTGGAATGGTCCAACGTATCCACATAAAAAGAAAAATAAAAAGAACTGCTTTTGTCATTAATACTAAAAACCCGATCAAGCCTACCCACCAATGATTGCCCCATGCTGCTTCATTGACAAATGGAATATCATAGCCTCCAAAAAATAAAGTTGACATTACCACACCACTAATAAACATATTTATGTATTCGGCAAAAAGATAAAAGCCAAGTTTCATGGAAGAATACTCCTGGTGATAACCGAAATTTAATTCGTTCTCGGCTTCGGGTAAATCAAAAGGAGTTCGGTTACATTCTGCCAATGCACAAACAAAAAAGATAAAAAAACCAAGCGGTTGATAAATTACATTCCATCCATTTTGCATTTGCTCGCTTACAATCACACTCATGCGTAAAGAGCCGGTTATCATCAATACGGCGATCAGCGAAAGTCCCATCGCCAGTTCATAAGAGATCATCTGCGATGCACCACGAACGGCAGCCAGCAAAGAAAATTTATTGTTAGATGCCCAGCCACCAATCATAATACCATACACACCAAGACTAACTACACCTATTACGTAAAGAATGCCAATATTAATATCGGCAATTTGCAAGGCCACATCGCGGTTAAAAATATGAATGGTGCTGCCCCAGGGAATAACAGCGCTGGTAAGCAGAGCAGTTATCATAGCCAGCATGGGGCCTAAAATGAAAAGGAATTTGGATGAAAGAGTAGGAATAATTTCTTCTTTCATAAAGAGTTTTAATCCATCTGCAAGTGGTTGCAGCAAACCAAATGGCCCTGCACGGTTTGGTCCGATACGATCCTGTAAAACAGCCGCAATTTTACGTTCAGCGTAAGTGCTGTACATGGCTACTATCATTGATAAAGTAATAATAGCGCCGATGAGAATAAATTTTTCTAAAATAAGCCACCAGTCAATTTGCATATATGCCCCCATTCCGCCTAAGGCGGAGAGTTTTGCCCCCATCCCCTAAAGAAGTGCTTTGAAACACTCCGATAATGGAAAAGGATTTATTTTTTAAATGTCTATAAGTATTCAAAATCTTAGCAATTCTCACCTGCAACAAATTTATTCAGCAGATTATGTTAGGTATCAACGAATCTATCATCTTTCAAAGCGTATTCGGATTCGTTGAATCCGTTCCTGCCAAATTTCTTCCCGCACCTTCTTTTATATCTGTTATGTTTTTGCCGGTTGAATGCGGATCGCCATTAAATGTTTTGTTTGTTGCCGGACCACCAATTTCACTTAACTCCACATTATTTATCCCACTCACCGCATGAATATCCATCAATAATTTTGGTTTTGCCCCATCCATGATCGGTGAAAAAACTTCTGTTGGCGTTACCGTGTTTACATAATGTCCCTGCGAAATAACGGAATGCCTGTCAACTTTTGTCGGACCCTCAATAATCCAATCGCTTGCTTTCTTTTTTTCAAATCGGCAATCATTACAAATCCAGTCTTCCACTTCGCCCCATTGATCTTTGCGGGCCGTAATTCTTAACACTTCATCGCCACGCATCCACAAACGAACCATGCCTTTACAAGTAGGGCAGTCACGATGAGCATCCATAGGTTTGGTAAACCACACACGATTTTTAAATCGAAATGTTCTATCGGTCAAAGCACCAACAGGGCAAACATCAATTACATTACCGATAAATTCATTATCTAAAGACTCCTGTATATAAGTGGCAATCTGCGAATGATCGCCTCTATCTAAAATTCCATGCTCCCTTTTATTTGACACCTGGTCGGCCACATATACGCAACGAAAACAAAGAATGCATCGCGTCATATGAAGTTGAATGTATGGACCAATATCTATACGCTCAAATGTTCTTCGTTTGAATTCGTAGCGGGTGCCTTCCGTTCCATGCCCGTAACTTAAATCCTGCAGGTCACATTCACCAGCCTGGTCACATACAGGGCAGTCTAAAGGATGATTGATCAATAAAAACTCCACTACACCTTTTCTTGCTTCCAACACTGTGGGGCTGGTAATACTTTCTACTATCATCCCATCCATCACATTGGTACGACAACTGGCTACTAATTTTGGCATTGGCCGTGGATCGGCAGTTGACCCGGCCGCGACTCTTACCAAACAAGTACGACATTTACCACCACTGTCTTTAAGTTTGCTGTAATAGCACATAGCCGGTGGCACTACATCGCCGCCAATTTTCCGGGCAGCCATGAGAACAGTTGTTCCCTGCTCCACTTCTATGGTGATATTGTCTATAGTTACTTTTAAAAGTTTTTTTTCTTCAGCCATTATTGAATTGCAATTTTTTGTCTCACAAAATCTTTTACCCTTTTTGCAAGTGTAAGAATATCATTGATTTGCTGCTGAGTATCCACTGCAAAATCAGCCGGATATCTTGTACGAACAGAATATTTTGGTAAGGATTCCGCTTCACGAAGTTCTTCAAAAGAAGAATTAAAACCTTTGGCTAAATCAATCAACTGGTTAAGGTCGTGAACCTTTGGCGGAAACAATTCATTAAATACAAGAAACGCTTTCAGGTATTTTTCTGTGCATTGTTGTGCATGAAATGCTGCTACATCATATAACATAGGGTTTGCCTCAGCAACGATATCTGCCGCAAGAATATCCTGTTCGGCTTTTTCATACCATTCTAACACCAACTCTTTTTTTTCAGGACTCATAAAGCAATACTCCTGTTTTTACAATATGCCCAACAAATGAGTAAGGTATATTATGAAACCGATTGAATTTATCTGCGTATTCAATAATAAGGTCATTTGACGTAGGGTTCATCAATCGTATCCTTTTTTGAATTGTGTCCGCTATTTCATACTTTTTTTTGGAATCATCGGGCATAACTATTAAGAAGTCTAAATCACTTTCTGCATTCTGCTTGCCAGTAGCGTAACTTCCAAAGAGGTAAATCCGCTGTGGACTAACAGCCGAAACAATTTGATCGGTAATCTTTTGTATCACATTTTGTGTAACCATTTTTAAATAGTTGCTGTTTCTATCGCATCTGTATAATGCGCCAATCCAAAATTTCTTACCTGTGCTTCTTCCGGGTTCAGCACATGCCATTCAAACTCATCTCTGAAATGCCTGATGGCAGCTGCTACCGGCCATGCGGCTGCATCGCCTAATGGACAAATTGTATTCCCTTCAATCTTACTTTGAATATCCCACAACAAATCTATATCACTCATTTTTCCTTTGCCGTTTTCTATGTTCAAAAGGATCTTTTCCATCCAACCAGTTCCTTCCCTGCAAGGCGAACACTGTCCGCAACTTTCATGACGATAAAAGCGAGCCAATGTATAGGTATGACGCACTACGCACTGATCTTCATCAAGCACAATAAAACCTCCTGAACCCATCATTGACCCAGTTTGAAAGCCTCCATCCGCCAGGCTTTCATAAGTCATCATTCTTTTTTCACCCTTTGCCGTAGTCAGCAATAAATTAGCCGGTAAGATAGGAACAGATGAGCCTCCCGGGATACATGCTTTTAATTTTTTTCCATTAGGAATACCAGCACAATATTCATCGCTGTAAATAAATTCTTCAACCGAAATATTCATTTCAATTTCATATACACCAGGTTTATTAATATTGCCACAGGCAGAGATCAATTTTGTTCCTGTTGACTTTCCAATACCAATTTTTGAATATTCATCTCCACCCATTGCAATGATAGGAACTACTGCTGCTAAGGTCTCTACATTATTTACAACTGTTGGACAATCCCACAAACCTTTTACTGCGGGAAAGGGAGGCTTGATGCGTGGATTACCTCTTTTACCTTCGAGGCTTTCTAACAAAGCCGTTTCTTCTCCGCATATGTAAGCACCTGCACCACGCTGCACATAAATCTCGCAATCGAAACCGGAACCTAAAATATTTTTTCCTAAAAATCCGTTTTGATGCGCTTCTGCAATGGCCTGCTCCAAAATATCAACTATCCACACAAATTCGCCGCGGATGTAGATATAGCAGGTTTTAGCCTCCAATGCGTAGGACGAAATAATTAAACCTTCGATAAAAAGATGTGGCAAAAATTCCATCAGGTAACGATCTTTAAAAGTTCCTGGTTCGCTTTCATCGGCATTGCAAACAAGGTAACGGGGTACGCCTTCGGGCCTTGCCAAAAATCCCCATTTCATACCAGTAGGAAAACCTGCACCACCACGACCACGCAAACCACTTTTCTTTACTTCTTCTATTATAGCAGCAGGTGTTATTTTAAAAGCTTTCTCCACGGCTGCATAGCCGCCATTTTTACGGTACACATTATACTGCCAAATGTTCTCTATATGTGCTTTTTCTAATAATAATTTTCTTGTCATTTTTATCGTAACGGTTCAATTTTATTAAATGTTCCGGTTCCATCTTCACTCAAGGAATCCCAGTTTTCTAATAATTCCTCTTTATGAATAGATGCCCACTCAACAACCAAAGCCAAAGCTTTAGGAGGTAAATAACCTTCAATAACCGCAAAGTCCCGTATTGCCAATTGTGCTGTATGTTCTGCATACTCAGCATGAAAATGGGGAGGCGAATGATCACCAAAATACATCTTAATCAATATTCCGTAAAAGCTGCTGATTACCGGCATACTCCTCAAATGTTTTTCCTACTAACTGTAAATAAAAAGCGTCAGGATCCATGTCAATTTTTTTACTCCACTCAATTTTTTTATCAGCAGTTATTGTAAACTGTTTAAAATTTTCTTCGTCATTCCATATATCAAATTCTCCTCTTCCCTTCCATTTTTGCAAGTCAATGATGCCTTTAATGCCATCTTCAAACTCAACAAAAAGCTTATACTCTTTTTGAGGTAAAGCGTTTTTCAAATTTGGGATTATCTTATTCATAGTTTTACAATTTGGTGCTTTGTCTTGCTATCAACTGCCAGCCTTTATTTGTTTTTAACCAACACTGCATTACATGCAATTGCAATGTTCCTTCCTCTCCATCAAGTAAATAATTTATGGCAGATGTAGTGCGTACGGTTGCCCAGTCTTTTGAAGCTGTCCAAAGAAAATCTTTACTTTCTATTTTAGAATACGCAAGCTTTCCGGAAATAAGATTTTTAATTACATCTTCTTTCGTTTCCACCCATGCATTGGAATGCCCATAACTTAAATCTTTATGAAGTAACTGTTTGAGTGTAATAGTATCCTTTGCTATTAGGGCTTTATCAAGCTTTGCCATGGCTTCTTTTAGAAAAGAAGTTTGAGCTAAGCTTAGCGAATACACAATTAAAAAAAATATCGTCACTACTATTTTCATTCACTATTATTTTTTAATCCTGCCATCAATAATCTCATTGGATGTAAAGTACGGGTGAAAGGATTTAAAACTAATCCTATGGATTCTAAAGTGGTTGCACCCAACAGGGCTGTGTCGCCCTCTTCGCCATATACAACAGGAGCAGGCCCGCCCTCTCCCTGGTACTCAAAATAAGCAGAACTAATTTTTCTCTTTATAGAAGTTCCATCTGCTAATGAAAAACTCATTTCTTTATAGGGTTCAATACCTATTTCATCTAAAATTTTTCCTGGCACCAAACTATAAACTGCACCGCTATCAATTAGAAATTCGACATCGGCAAAATGAATTGATTTGCGATGTTCTCTTACTCTTAATATAGCGGTGGTTATTCCCATTAATTTCGTTGCAATTCATGATTGAACATCCAGTTAATACCAAATTTGTCAGTAAGCATTCCAAATCTGGCACCCCAAAATGCATCCTGCAAAGGCATGGTAATTTTTCCACCTTCGCTCAAAGCATTAAAAACTTTATCCAGTTCTTCTGCAGTTTTAACATCGAGGGTTAAATGTACCATACCGCCATTTGGTGATATGGTGCCGCCTTCGCCGGAATCAGATGCCATAAAAGAGACTTCTCCTGCTTCAAAATTAGCGTGCAGTATTTTTTGCTTATCAGCGCTCATACTTTCCGCCGGCGAACCTTCAAAACGCGACAGGTGTTTGATTTCTCCACTTAATGTTTTTGCATAAAAATTTAATGCTTCTTCGCATTGACCATTAAAAATGATGTAAGGAGTTAGTTTCATTGCTTTAAATTTTTAGTATTGGTTGTATCTGAGTTACTGCCTACTGTATCTGGTTCAGTTGTTATGGGCTGACCAGTTAACGGGTCTTGTGTTAGGCTGTCGCCAACTGAATCATTTTTTTTAGCCTCATTATTACAAGCATTCAAAACAAAAATTATGATAAGGGATATAATTAATTTTTTCATAAATGCTTAATTGTTTTGAGCTGCTTTTTGTCTGCCTTCTTCAATGATCTGATCTACTTTTTCTTTGGTCAAATGTTCCCGGTAAAATTTACCCAACTGCATCATAGGTGCATAGCCACAGGCAGCCAGGCATTCTACTGTCTTTAATGTAAACATCCCATCAGCAGTAGTTTCTCCCACACCAATATTTAATTTCGATTTTATATACTCAATGATCGTATCACTACCGTTCAACATACATGGCCCGGTCTGGCAAACTTCAAACAAATATTTACCAACGGGCTTTAAATTATACATACTGTAAAAAGTAGCTACTTCGTAAACTTCAATAGGCTTGAGACTTAGCAACTCTGCCACATAATCCATAGCCTCTACGCTCAACCAACCCGCATTTTCATCCTGGGCCATGTGCAACAAAGGTATCAATGCACTTTTTTGTTTGCCCTGCGGGTAACGGGCAATGATCTCTATTACTTTAGCCAGTTTTTCTTTTGAAAAAGTCATTTATTTTTATTTCTGGATTTTAGCTTATCTATATCTGCAATATCCTGCGGCCTCCCTGCTTTTTATTTTAGTTTCAATAATTCTGCATATCCAACAAAATTGATCTTAATCCTTCATATTCCACTTCTCTTTTATTTTTCCACGCTTGCTCAAAAGGAACACTATCCATATCATTCAAAATATCAATTCTCAAAGGTTCATAACCCAATTGAGTAAAAAAGTTCTTTTTTGTAAAATCTTCTTGTGTCAATTTTAATGATGCCTTTCCAAAATCTTTTAAACCTGCACCATTTTTTTGCATTTCATCAGATAATTCAATGCATATATCCAAATCCTTTGTATATCGTGGATAACCGTGTATGCTTACGGCATATCCCCCGATTACTAAATATTTAACCAAATGCGTGTTGCACAATTGCAAAATGCCAGGAAGTCATTTTCAAGCTTAAACTTTTTCCTCATAAAGATTTCTTTTGAAGACTACTTTCTCGATTTTATAGATTCCAGGATCTAAAGTTGAGCGCAAATCCATTAAAATCTCCAGGCGTTCTACTTCCGACAGTGATGCATAAAAATTATTATCAATTTCTTCTGCCTCATCAAATGTTACTTTGCGAACCGTCCAATGTTGTCGATCTTTTTTCATAATTGTTGCTTCATGCATTAGCATATCAGCACATTACTCACCCATCCATTTCCCCGGCAATTAAATTCAAGGAAGAAATTACGATGATCGCATCGCTTAACATACTTCCTTTTACCAACTCTTCAAATGCCTGGTAATAAATAAAACATGGCCGGCGAAAATGAAGCCTGTAAGGTGTTCTTCCCCCATCACTGATTAAATAAAATCCTAACTCACCATTGCCCCCTTCTACACAATTGTAAATTTCTCCCGGTGGAATATCAATCTCACCCATTACTATTTTGAAATGATAGATGAGTGCTTCCATTTTAGTGTAAACATCTTTCTTTTCGGGTAAATAATATTCAGGAACATCTGCATGAAATATAGTTGCCTCCTCTCCTTTAAAATCCTGTATTTTTTTGTACGCCTGTTCTATGATCAATAATGATTGTCTCATTTCCTGGTTACGAACTAAAAAACGGTCGTAACAATCACCTGTTTTTCCTACCGGAATTTCAAAATCAAAATCCTGGTAGCTGCTGTATGGCGTATGCACACGTACATCATAATCCACACCGGCAGCCCGCAAATTGGGGCCTGTAAAACCATAATTCAATGCCCGTTCAACACTTATCGGACCAACGCCAATGGTGCGCTCCATAAAAATACGATTGCGTGCAAAAAGGTTTTCAAACTCTGTTAATACGCCCGGGTATTCTTTTAAAAACTTTTCTAGCTTAGTAAAAGCGATGTCATTAAAATCCCGTTCAAAACCACCAATACGCCCAATGTTTGTCGTCAACCTCGATCCACACACTTCTTCCCAAATCTCATAGATCAACTCGCGGTATTGCATTACATATAAAAAACCGGTGTACGCACCGGTGTCCACTCCCACAATAGAATTACAAATCAGGTGATCAGCAATTCGAGCAAGTTCCATTATAACTACACGCAAATAATCAACCCGCTTTGGCGTTTGAATACCTAATAATTTTTCGCAGGTGATGTGCCAGCCCATATTATTGATGGGGCTTGAACAATAATTTAACCTGTCAGTAAGTGGAGTGATTTGGTATAAAGGACGACGCTCTGCAATCTTCTCGAAGGCACGATGGATATAACCTACAGTTTGCACTGCGGAAACAATTTTTTCACCATCTAATTCCAGGATGTTTTGGAATACACCATGGGTAGCCGGGTGGGTAGGTCCCAAATTTATCTTAGTTGTCTTTTGTTCTATACTCCCTGCCGGTAATAAAATATTTTCTGTTGTCATGCCCTAAATCCCTAAAGGGACTTTGAATTTTAGCGATTAAATTTTAAAATGTTTTGCCCCTTCTATAAAACTTAGTTGAAAGTTGAACATTGCTAATTGAGCATTGAACATCTCTTACATTCATGATTCTAAATTTCTTGTTCCTTGTTCGATGTTCATTTTTCCGCCTCGCTAATTGTTTCTGGCAATCTTCCGTCCTGTTTATTGCCAAAACCTAAACTGCCTCCTCTTCCAAACATTTCATCATCCTTATCAATTCTTGTCTGATCTTCTAAAGGGAACTCTTTCCGCTGAGGAAAATAATCCATTTCATCAACATTTAATATGCGTATCAGATTTGGATGCCCAACGAAATTTACGCCGTAGTAATCATAGGTTTCTCTTTCCATCCAATTAGCTGCGGAAAATAATTTGGTAGCTGAAAATACATCTGGTTTTTCAACTGGGGTAAATACTTTAAACCGCAAGCGAATATTATCTACAAGGTTGTGTAAATGATAAACCACAGCCAACTCTCTGCCTTTGTAAGCCGGGTAATGTACGGCTGTCAGATCTGTCAGGAACTTAAAATTCAATTGTTCATCATCATATAAAAATTGGAGCACTTTAAGGTTTTCATCTTTTGGCGCTTCAAAGGTGAGCATGCCATAAGGTTCTTCAAAATGGCTTACTCCTTCACCGAATTTTTCTACCAGTCTTTGTTTAATGATGTCGTTGGTTAAAACCATTCGATTGTAGATTTTAGATTGCAGATTTTAGATTGACATATAGACTGACAAAAATCTGCAATCGTCAATCGCTAATCTGAAATCCTATTGTATTCCGTAACTTTCTAATAATTTTTTATAATGATCCCCATTCCTACGGCGTAATTCTTCTTTACCTATTAAATCCTGAACCCTGATGATACCATCAATAATTGCTTCCGGGCGGGGAGGGCAACCCGGTACATACACATCAACCGGCACAACCTGGTCAATACCCTGTAGCACACTATAACTATCAAAAATTCCTCCGCTACAAGCACAAGCACCTACTGCCATAACCCAACGAGGTTCGGCCATTTGCAGGTAAACCTGCTTTACAACTGGCGCCATTTTTTTTGCGATAGTACCCATAACCATTAAAAGATCGCATTGGCGCGGCGAGAATCCCACACGCTCAGAACCAAAACGCGCAAGATCGTAATGACTTGCCATTGTAGCCATAAACTCAATGCCACAACAAGAGGTAGCAAAAGGCAAAGGCCAAATCGAATTCTTCCTGGCTAAACCTACTACATCATTTAGCTTTTGTGCAAAAAAACCTTCTCCCTGGTAACCTTCAGGCATTTCTACCCAACTCACATCTTTTTCAAGTGGCTTTTCTGTTATATTATATGAAACCGGACGAGCCATAAAATTTTAGATTTTGTAATTTCCGATTGCAGATTAATTGTGCAGCAAACAGACAATTTGCAATCCGCAATCGCCAATCTGCAATATTCTATTCTTCCCAATTCAAAGCCCCCTTTTTAACAATGTAAATAAATCCGCATAAAAAGAAACCGACAAACATTAAAACTGCCCAAAAACCGCTCCAACCCAATGCTTTAAAATTAACAGCGTAAGGATAGAAAAAAATAATTTCTACATCAAACAAAACAAAAAGGATGGCAACTAAAAAATACTTAATAGCAACAGGTTGTCTTGCTTCACCATGGCTTTCTATACCACTTGCAAACGAAGCAAGTTTATCACTTGTCTTTCTTTTTGGACCTAACAGATGAGTCACAATCATTAAAAAAGTGATCAAACCGACTGCAAATAACAATTGCAAACCGATGGGAAGGTAGCTAACGGCATCATTTACATTGACAACATCTGTTTGTAATAAGTGAAACATAAACTTTATCAAATGGGCACGCAAAAATAAGCTTCGTCAGGCATTTGTTGCTTTTAATATTTACAAACCTGGTAATAAAAAACCCTCCATATTTGAAGGGCTTGAAGTTTTATCATGAATAAAACTTAATCTTTTTTCTTTGTTTTTGTTTTGCCCGCAGCAGTTTTCGTTTTAGTTTTTACCGGGGTTTTATTTGTTGGCTTTACAGCTGGAGCCGGCTTCTTTAATACACTCAAATTAGACTTAAAACCTTCGTTCGTTGGATCAAATTCTAACCCTTTAGTTAAGTAATAAATACCTTTTTCTTTATCCGCTTTTACATTAACATAATACTGAGCAAGATTACCTACGGCTTCTAAACCATAAGCCTTCCTTCCAACCTTATCAATTTCGGCCACTCTTAACAATTCCTCATATTCGGCCATGGCTGAACCTTCTGTCATGTTAGAATCAATTCTTCCTAAAGACCGTGCACTCCATAAATGACCATAAACACTATCGGGAAATGCTCTTGAATATTGCTTAAAGACACTGTCTGCACGAACAAAATTTCCGCCCTGGTAATAGGGAATGCCTACCTGGAATAGGGCAGCAGGATTAGGGCTTGGATTTAACTTATATATTTCTAACCTTATATCGCCTTCAGGTATCTTTCTATTGTTAGTTCTTGCCCATTCCAATGCTTCCTGCAAAATAGCAACTTTGTTCGCTCTTGATGTGTCCTCACTGGCTGCTTCCAAATAGATTGCCACAACCTGGTCGGGATAATCTTTTGAGTAAACATCTGCTTTCAGGGAATAATCCTGCGCAACAATATCATCAACTTTTGCTTTCGCAAATAACGTATCAACATAGCCCTTTGCTGTTGCGGTATCTCCTTTAGCTAAATATGAGTATGTAAGCAACCTATATAAGTTAGGCCTTGCCTGGTCGCCTACCTGGCTCAGAATATTTTTGCCAGTGGCGATAGCCTCATCATAATTTTTCTGTAGGAAACTGGCTTGTGCTTTAAAATAATCATTTTGAATGCTGGGATCGCTGGCATTGATATATTTTTGTGCTATTGCATTAGCAGCAGCAAAATCTTTCTTATACAAAAGCTGATAGTTATATTGGCTATTGTAAGCAGGTGCAAACTTGGAGTCTGCTGCAATTGATTTGTTTAAATGGTCATTAAATATGTCCCAGTTACGCTGTGTTTGATAAATAAGAGCCATCCGGTAGTTTGCTAATGCAGGGTTGGCAGCCGCAGCTTTCATATAATTAGTCACAGCTTGTCCGCCATCTCTTGCCTTGCGATAAGCGTTACCGAGGTTAATAAATATGTCAGGATTGTTAGGCGCTGCTGCTGCTGCTGCATTCAATTTAGCAATTGCATAGGCAACATCGCCGGTTTTTGATTCAACATTGGCACGACCAATTGCATTTAAAACCATTGGGTCGTCACCTTTTTTACCACGGCTCATACTTATGGCAGTTTCAAAACGTTGGCGGGCTTCATTAGTCTTGCCCTCCAATAATTCCACGTGACCCATACCCGCTAAAACTAATGGCGCATTACCATTAGAAGCCAATGCTTTTTCATATACCTGACGGGCTGCGGTTTCATCTTCCGTTGCTATGTGTGTTTGCCCCAACCAATAGGTTGCTTCCATGTTATTGGGGTTTGATGCTAACATCTTGTCAAATGTCGTTTTTGCACTGACATTTCTTCCGGCATATAAATGATTTACCCCTTCCTGAACGGATTGGGCGAACGCTGAAAGAGTAAAGAGTGCTGATAAAAATAAAAGGCTGGCTGATTTCTTCATTTCCTTGCTTTTTAAAAGTTTCATGATAGAGTTCAAAAACTGTACTTTAGTTTATTTACTTGTTGTTAATTGTTACTCACTTAATGTTGCCTGGCGAAAAGTAAAATTAACTAAGGCTGGCATTAAGTAAGCCCGTTTAAAAATAAGCTGACCTCGTTGATTTGTTAAAAAATTAGCAAATGCATTGCCGAGGCCATTATGTTTTTCTTTTAGCACATATACCAAATCGCGTACCATAGGATAGCGCCGGAAATAAATATTTGCCTGCACAGGCTGTACGTAGGCTCCTGGTATATTTGTGCTTTCCAGATGAGCAAGGGTTACTTTTTCTAAAAAAGACAATTGGGTAGAATCTTCTTTATTTCCCACCCAGCTAACTCCAACAAACCCAACTGCATTGCGGGTTTTTGCCACATAGTTCACCACTCCCTCACTGCTTTCAGCAGCCACCACTTTTGAACTTAAGGTATCATTTCTTAAGACAGAATCAATAATAAAACGTACAGTACTGGTGGCACTTAATCCATCAAATACAGGAAGCAAATCTTTGTTGTGCTTTCCTGTTAAAAGATCTCTTATTTCCTGCATAGTAAAGAGAGAATCGGCTGATAAAGGGTTAACAATAATTGCTACAGCATCGTAAGCCATTACCATTTTTTTAGGAAGCACTTTCATCGAGTCTAGCATAAATTGCTCTTCATTCATAGTATAACCACGGGTTGCAATGATCATACGGATAGAATCCACACCAAAGTCACGTAAACAAGCCGCTTCAGGTTTATAATGTGCAATGATCTTTGTTTGTGGATGTGAAGATTCATATACCTGAATTTCCGAATCAATAACCGGTTTAAACGATTCATCCACACTAATATGTATGGTTCCGAAATCCTCAGAATCTTTAGGTTCATTTGAGCTTTTATTGCCACACCCATTTAATAAAACTAATAGCAACCAACAATAATTAAAATACCCCCATCCCCTAAAGGGGAGCAATAGTTTCAAAGCATGCATTTCCCTGTGAATGAACACAGGCAAAAGCGATAATTTAAAATGCACCATTGTTTATTTTTTCTCATCCCGTAAAATAATTCTTTTTATAACCCCTGTAAATACGCCAAATACCATAGATGGTAAATAATCCACCAATAAAATAGTCAAGCGTGGATGGCTCGCGGTTAAAAATGTTGATATCTAATTTTTGATAAATAAAAAAATAAATTCCAATAATCACAAATAAAAAACCCATCACATAATCCATAACAGATCTCATTGTTGAAACTTGTTTTCGCCTGTTATTTTCATATTCCTCGACCATGATCATTAATTTTTCAAGACTGGCAATTTAATCAATTATTCTTCAATCCCTTGAAATGTGACAGGCTGAATAAACATTATAGCAGTGCTGTGCCCATTTTGTATGGCAGGTTTCCATTTTGGCATTTTTTTTAATACGCGGATCACTTCATTATCAAATGCACTGCCGGCAGATTGCAAAATTTCAAAACTTGTTATACTGCCATCTTCTGATACCAAAAATCTAACCAGTGTTGTTTTTCTTTCGCCGGCATTTAATTCGTCCGGCGCCCGTAAATGTTTATTTAAAAAGGCAATCCATGCTTGCTGCCCACCTGGAAACTTCGGTTGTTTTTCTACCGGATCGAATTTTTTTTGTGCAGGTGCTATTGCGGGTTCGCTGGTTTTATCATTTCCAGAATTTGTAACTAAAGGGATTTGTTCGGCAAAATCTCCAGGTTGGGTAACGGTAGAAATTTGCACATTATCAAGTTGACTTAATTCGGGAACAGTTATAGTGGGAGTCATATCATCAGAAACAATATTTATAGTAGTATGTTGACGTGTTGCTATTTGCTTTCTTTGTGACGGAGGTATTGATTGTTTTTCTGCTGTTGGTGGACTAATGTCAAGAGGAGTTATTTCTACAAATCCTTTATCTGTACTATCAGGAAAGACAGTTTGTTCATTTGGCATCTGAATCAAAAAGCAAATAAAAAACACTGTACTAATTGAAATAGCTAATGCAATACCTAAACGATTATTATAAAACCGTCGTAATTGGTAGGCGCCATAATTTTTATTTCTATTATCAAATAAAATATCCAGGAAATGAGCTTTTAAAATTTCTTGGCTGGTCATGTTTAGTTATTGTTAGATGCATAACAAAGTAGTTTCCATAAAATGGAAATTCAATTTTCTTTCAAACCTTAATTTTGTGGCTTTTAAAATAAGCGTGATGAAAATTTTGATGGTGTGTTTAGGAAATATCTGCCGTAGCCCGCTTGCGGAAGGCATTTTGCAACATAAGGCTATTAAGGCCGGCTTAAATTGGGAAATAGATAGTGCAGGTACAAATGGCTACCATACAGGACAAGCACCGCATAAGTTTTCTCAAAAAGTAGCCAAATTGAATGGCATCGATATATGCAGTCAAAAAAGCAGGCAGTTTATGAAAGGAGATTTTGATCGCTTTGATAAAATTTATGCAATGGCTGATGACGTGATAGACGAAATGAAAATAATTGCAAAGGAAAAATATGATGCTGCAAAAGTTGATCTTTTATTAAATGAATTATTTCCTGGAAAAGATCAATCAGTACCCGATCCCTGGTATGGTCCCGAACCCGGTTATCATGAAACCTACAAATTAATTGATGCAGCTTGTGATAAGATCATTAAGAAATATGTGCCCCCTGTCTCCGCCTTAGGCGGATTACTTAGGTAGTTCTTTTCCTCTCCTTATCTTGCAGCATTCTTATGAAATTATAGCGTATGTTAAAAAACTCTCCGCCTAAGGCGGAATGGGGAAAGCCTTCCCTTCCACAAGGCACCCGCGATTTTGGAGCAGATGTAGTTCGTAAACGCCAATATATTCTGAATGTGATAAGAACCGTATTTGAATTATATGGTTTTGAACCGCTGGAGACACCGGCCATGGAAAACATTGAAACATTGATGGGTAAATATGGCGAAGAAGGTGATAAGTTGATATTTAAAATTTTAGATTCAGGTAATCCATTCGATAATACTTTCATTGAAGCTTTGTGGAATTACATGAAAGATTTTGGAAATGAAGTAACTCTAAATCAAAGATTGAATAATCAACAGGTGACCGGTTTTTGGGAAAATCTCGAGATTTTAGAAGCCAAGGCATTTATAAAAGAGTTTGCCTCACAATTAAGAACTGAAAAGGAGATTTGGAAAAAATATTCATCTCCGTTTTTATCCAAAGCAAAAAACGAGTTAACGGAAAAAGCATTAAAGTATGACCTCACCATTCCATTTGCCCGCTACGTAGCAATGAATCATGGGAAGCTAACTTTTCCATTTAAACGTTATCAAATTCAACCAGTGTGGCGGGCCGACCGCCCTCAAAAAGGCCGCTACCGGGAGTTCTATCAATGTGATGCAGATATTGTAGGAAGTAAGGCAATGATAAATGAAGTGGAGTTTGTCAATATTTATAATGAGGTTTTTGAGCGATTGCAGATTTCAGATTACAGATTGCAGATTAACAACCGTAAAGTATTGAAAGGAATTATGGAAACTTGTGGTCTTGAAACAAAAGAAAAACAAATTTTTGTAATTATTGATAAAACGGATAAGATCGGGATAAGCGGAGTAAGAGAAGAATTATTGAAAGAAGACATTGCAAAAGAAAAACTGGAGAAGCTGTTACAAGTTTATTCTTTTAAAGACACCAATAAAAAAAGCCTTATTTTTTTAAAAAAATTTTTAGCCAACTCTGAAATTGGGTTACAAGGTGTTTTAGAATTAGAATTTGTTATCAATCACATCAATCAATCTGCAATCGCCAATCTAAAATCTAAAATCAGTATTGACCTGACATTGGCAAGAGGCCTTGAATATTACACTGGTATCATCTTCGAAGCAAAAGCCCCGACACAGGTTAAGATAGGAAGCATTGGTGGTGGTGGACGTTATGATGATCTTACCGGCCTGTTTGGTGTGCCCAACATTCCTGGCGTTGGAATATCTTTTGGTGTTGATCGTATTTATGATGTGATGGAAGAACTCAGGCTTTTTCCTGAAACTATCGAACAGGGAACAAAGGTTTTATTTTTAAACCTTGGGGAAGTAGAAAGTAAAATTGCATATCAGTTTTTACAGAAGATCAGAAAAAAAGGAATAGCTGCCGAGATCTTTCATGAACCAACGAAACTGGATAAGCAGTATAAATACGCAGAGAAAAAAAATATTCTTTTTGTGATCACAATTGGAAAATTGCAGGAAAACATTTGTGTAATAAAAAACATAAAAACCGGAGAGCAAAAAAGAATTTCCTTAACAGAATTAGAAGATTTTCAATTTACATAAAAACATCATCACCTTTCCAAAAATCTATCTTCTCATTTTTTTATACCCAGCAAAATTAACTGCCGAATCAAATTTTTCTTCAATGTCCGGTGAAACATTCCTATAACCTGCACGAAAATTATCTTGCCTCAGTTCTTTCCAATACAAACCAGTTGAATCTCTTCCTTTATAAAAATAACCGCCGCCCGGGTGCATCTTTGCTAAATGGCGCTCTTCCATAATAGGTTGATATTCTTTGGTTGTATCTGCGATTAGAGCAAAATAAATAAAAGCTCCGTTTTCATAGCTGAATACCTGTTGTTGATTACCGACACTATCAACTAATTTTTTTTCATCATTAAAGCCTTTGGGTACAAGCAGTGCAATTGTTTGTGGAGAATTGGTATCTATATAATGAAATTCTCTTCTTTTAAACCCATTAAAAAGAGAACAAGAAGAGGCTATAACCAAAAAAAGAAAACAGATAATCTTTATCATTTTCAAATAGTTTCAAAAATTATACTGGCACCCTGCCCAACTCCTACACACATTGTTGCCAGGCCGAATTTAGATCCGCGTCGTTTCATTTCATGCATTAAGGTGGTGGATATACGAACGCCGCTGCAACCAAGTGGATGGCCCAATGCAATAGCGCCTCCATTTACATTTACTTTGGCTTCATCTAAACCAAGGTCATGAATGCAGGCTAACGATTGCGAAGCAAAAGCTTCATTTAATTCAACCAGTTCAATATTGGCAATGGAAAGACTTGCACGTTTCAAAGCTTTTTGTGTAGCCGGCACAGGGCCAATACCCATAATCGCCGGATCAACTCCTGCAACGGCCATGGCGATAATTTTTGCAATTGGGTTCAATCCATATTTCTTTACAGCCTCTTCGCTGGCCAACAACATAGCTGCTGCGCCATCGTTTAAACCGGCAGCGTTACCCGCGGTTACAGTCCCATCTTTTATAAATGCAGGTTTTAAAGCGGCCAATTTTTCCAATGAAGTTTTGCGGGGATGTTCATCGGTATTAATTAATTTTTTAGTTCCTTTTTCACCATCCACTTCCACAGGCACAATTTCATCTTTCCATTTACTTGCATCTAATGCTGCAAAATATTTTTCTTGCGAATGCAATGCAAATTCATCCTGGTTTTCCCGGCTAATATTCCATTGCTTCGCAACATTCTCCGCAGTTTCTCCCATGGTAAATGGATAGTGAACATCTTTCAGTTTATTATTGACGAATCTCCACCCCAGGGTCGTATCATATACTTCTGCCGTACGTTGAAAAGCTATAGTTGATTTAGCCATTACAAATGGTGCACGGGTCATGTTTTCCACTCCGCACGCAATGATCAGTTCTGCATCTTCGCATTCAATTTGCCTTGAACCATCCATGATGGCTTGCAAACCTGAGGCACACAAACGGTTGACAGTATTGCCTGGAACAGTTACCGGTAACCCTGCCAGCAAAGCTGCCATGCGGGCAACATTGCGATTGTCTTCGCCTGCCTGGTTAGCTGCCCCTGCAATTACATCTTCAATAGCAGCGGGGTCAACAGTTTTGTGCCTTGCTAACAATTCTTTAATGACATGTGCCAGCAGATCATCGGGGCGTATTGAACTTAATGCTCCGCCCAATTTCCCAATCGGTGTACGCACCGCATCTATAACATACACATTTCCCATTGATATTTACGTTTGGAATTATTATTTAAATATTGCTGCATTATTCAATTTTATTGAATTAGAAATTTAACATGCGAATCTTAAATTGAATTCAATACATAATACTGTAACACTTTTCTGTTAAAAAGCTATGCAAGATACGGACAACTTATAATCCCACTAAGGCTTATAAGTATCTTTACAGCATGGATGAAACAGTTACAGTAATGGCTAAATCTGTAAAAAATATCAGGCAGCTTGCAATTAATGATCTTGAACAATTTATTGAAAACATTGGTGAAAAAAAGTTTAGGGCTAAACAAATATGGGAATGGCTTTGGCAAAAGCATGCTTACACTTTTGCAGATATGACCAACCTAAGCAAGGAACTCCGTCAAAAGCTTGGCGAAAACTTTAGTTTGCCAGCAATTACTTTAGATGCAACGCAGATCAGTTCTGACGGCACTATTAAAAACCGTTTTAAAACCTACGAAGGACACCTTTGCGAAGGTGTTTTGATTCCCACAGAGCACCGATATACCGCCTGTGTTTCTTCGCAAATCGGCTGCTCTTTAAGTTGTAAATTTTGTGCTACCGGTTATATGGACCGCAAGCGAAACCTCAATTTTGATGAAATATTTGATGAAGTTGTTTTGATTAATGAGCAATGTGAGAAAACTTACAAAAAGAAACTTAGCAATATTGTTTTCATGGGCATGGGTGAGCCATTGCTTAATTATAAAAATGTTTTAAAATCTATTGAACGTATTACGTCTGCTGATGGATTAGGAATGAGTCCTCGACGTATTACTGTGTCTACTGCCGGTGTTTCAAAAGCCATCAGGCAGTTAGGCGATGATAAAGTAAAATTTAAACTGGCGCTTTCTTTACATGCCCCGAATGATAAAAAGAGAAATGAGATAATGCCTATCAACGAAAGCAATAATTTGCAATCGCTGATCGATGCTATGAATTATTTCTATAAGCAAACAAAAAACGAGATCACTTTAGAATATATTCTGTTTAACAATTTCAATGACAGCCAGAAAGATGCTGATGAATTAATAAAAATTTACCGCCAGGTGCCTGCTGATCTTGTCAACATTATCGAATATAATCCTATTGAGTTTGCAAAATTTGAAAAGCCCTCAGGAGAACGTGTTACAGAGTTCATGTCGTATTTGGAGAAAGCAAAAGTAAACGCACGTCTGCGCCGCAGCCGTGGTAAAGATATTGATGCGGCTTGCGGACAGTTGGCGAATAAAACAGCCGGCCCCCTGTCCCCCGGCGGGGGAACTTAGGTCTGTGTTTCTTCCTTTTTTCAATCATTGTTTTTTAGCGGTAGGAACTGAAGAATGTTGCATCATCAGGGATAAATGTTGCACAATGCACAATAGTCTCCCAATAAGCGGCTGATGTTTCGCCAGCAACAACTTGGGGAAGCTTACTTTGTGTAAGCAAAAGCTCTTTGCAGCGAAACCTTGTAATTCAATGATTGTAAAAATCACCCAATAGTCTGGTTCTGTCTGCCCTTTAAGTTTCCGATTGACCGTAGGAGGTCTTATAGAAGAGTAAACTTAAACAGGCGGTCAGGCAAAGAGCTTTTGTTTAAAAATTATACTTATGCACAAAGTAAAATCAAAAAAGACAAAAGCAAAAAACGTTATTGAAATGCCTGTTGTAAATCCTTATTCTGCAGGCATAGACGTAAGCGACAAAGAACATGTAATAGCTGTGCCGCAAGGCATAGCCAGCCCAAGGGTAAAAAGTTTTGGAACAATGACCTGCGACATTACCGAAATTATTGAATGGCTCAGGGAGTGTGAGATTGATACAGTAGCAATGGAAAGCACAGGTGTTTATTGGAAGCCTTTGTTCAGCATGCTTGTTCGCAATGGCTTTGAAGTGTACCTGGTAAACGCCAGACACATTAAAAATGTTACGGGCAGAAAAACAGATGAAAATGATGCGATGTGGATTCAAAAGTTACACAGTTGCGGGTTGTTGAACAGTTCCTATTTGCCAGATGATGAGCAAGAGGTGCTCAGAACACTGGTAAGGTATCGTAGAAGTTTGGTGCAGGATAGCAGCCGGTTTATTAACCGCATGCAAAAATCATTGGAGTTAATGAACATAAAATTCCATACAGTGATCAGCGATATTACAGGCAAAAGCGGTAAGGCTGTAATAGAAGCTATTTTGAAGGGTGAACGTGACGGCAGAAGTTTTCTACCCTATATTGATAGAAGGGTGAAGGCAGATAGAGAAACTATTGTAAAATCTTTGCAAGGCAATTGGAGGCAGGAACACTTGTTTACCTTAAGTGAAAGTTATAAAATGTATGGTATTTATAAAGAACGCATAACTGTGTGTGAGCAGGAAATAGAAAAGCAATTACAGTGCTATGAGGCCAGTCGAAATGAAGGTGTAATAGAATTAGAGAAGAATAATAAACCAAAAGCAGAGCGTACTAAAAAAGGGAAAGATAAAAATCATCCACGTTTTGATGTAAGAGGATATTTGGAAAGAATACCTGGCGTA
>Ga0208736_1000088_pt1 | contig 28938 bp, 24 predicted proteins | sample AntDryMetagUQ255_FD_188090 | JGI IMG/M metagenome (GOLD analysis project Ga0208736, IMG submission 188090) | Polar desert microbial communities from Antarctic Dry Valleys - UQ255 (SPAdes) | ecosystem: Environmental > Terrestrial > Soil > Desert | place: Antarctic Dry Valleys | collected 2008-12-31 | reverse complement strand
ACCCAATCTGTAATTTTTTGTCTGTCTGCTCCAGACAAAGCAGCTCTTGGTGGCGGCGGCATTTGGGTAGCCGTACCCGCCTGATCAACTGCCCTTGCTTTTATACTTGCACTTTGAGTAACTATATTACATTCCACAGAAAAATTAATTCCGCTTTGAGCTGTTTGCGCATCATGGCAACCGGATACTGCACAATTTGTTTGAACGATTGATTTAACTGCTGTAAATAATGGACCTGCGGTTCCGGCACAAGCGCCGGCTGCGGAAGTACTAACAGTAAATTGTGCAGAACCAGTACAACCATTACTGTTTTTTGCGGCAATAGTATAAGTGCCCGCTGCCAGGTTACTAAAAGCTCCGGAAGATTGGAAGGCACCATTATTAATGTTGAAAGTAAAACCAGAACCTCCGGTAGCGGAGGCGTTTATGCTTCCACTTGATTGTCCGGTGGCTGTATTTGTTACGGTCGCCGTTACCGTAACCGTTACACCGGTACAAGGATTTGGTGGCGGCGCGGGTGTTGTGCTTCCGCCGCCACCCTTGCTACAGGAGTTAATAACAACTATTAAAAAAATGGCGCTAAAAAACAACACAAAATATCTCAATGGCTGCATAACAATTTACTTTAAAACATCTAATCGTTTTTTATAAAAAAATGGTTGCTTTAGATTAGTTCTTTTTAAAAAGGAGTGGCAGAAATTGTAACCATAAAACCAGTGCTTTTTAGTTTTACTTTTCCATATCCAAGTCCTTGTATCGGTATTTTTGCATAAGGCTCCGCTATTAAGGAGAATGTTTTATTAAGTCGATAAGCATAGCCACCAGATAGAGTGATCACTGAAAAATAATGTTTGTTTTTATCTTTTAAAGTCCAGTCCCGGTAAAGCAGGTTACCTGCCTGATTTTTATATAGGAAATGATAAATTTCTTTTTTCATGAGATAACTGGATGAGCCCAATGCTGCAAACCAATGGTGATGTTTTTTTTCTTTAAAGGAATAAAATAAAGTGAGTGGAATTTCATACACTTTACAATCTGCATCAACTTTTTTTAAATCTACATTAGCCCAATAGCCAGTAGTGGGTTTATAATCTTCCGGGCCGGAGGAATAAATTTTATCAGCTATATATAAACCAGATTTTATAGAAAACCGGTTACTGATCGCATATCCAATACCTGCACCATAACTAACTTTGGTTTTCCCCAGATCGTTAAAACCAACTCCACTAACTTCAGCACCTGCTGATACACTAAAACTAAACCGCGAAAAAAAACTTTTTTTATCTATTTTATTTTTAAAATGTATCGCTGGTGAAGTTGGTTCATTAGTCTTATCTGCACCAACATTATTAACTAAAGAATCTTTTATTTTTTGTTCCTGCAAATTGATAGTTGGAGCTATTATTTTTTCATTTTGAATAACCAAATTCAACTCGGTTCCATCCTGCATCTTAGTTTCAGCATCGGGAAGCGATCTATTTTTTACATTTTCTTTTTCATGCACCTGTTTTTTATTTTCATCTTTATTAACCTTTAATCTATTTTCTTTATCGGCTGTTGACAGATTTTGAGCAGGTTGAACAAAAAGTCTGTTTGTAAATTTTTTTCTACCGGCATTTGGCATAACAGCTTTAGTTTTTTTATCTGCCTGGTTTAAATAAACAACATTTTTATCTGCTTTTGGATCTTTCGTGTTGAGGATATTTTTACTGTCAGTTTTTAATTTTTTTTCATCTAAAGCAAATTTTTCTTTTGATGTTTTTAGATCATGGTAAGACATTTTCCTGCTCCATTCATTATTGAGTAAAAGGGTTGCGCCGATAATAAAAAAACTTATAAAAAAGATATAAAATAATTTTTTCCTGCCATCTTTTTTTAAGGGAAGGTGTTTATTCAGCAACGCCTCCATTTTTATCCATGCCGATTCATCATATTTTGGAATATGATTTTCAGAAGCTTGTTTAATTTTATTATTTAATTCTTCAGACCACATTTCTTTTTAAGAACATTTGATTATCCTGAATAAGTATTTTTTGCAATTGTTTTTTTGCTTTGAACAGGTTGGATTTTGATGTGCCGCTCGAAATGCCCAGCCTATCCGCTATTTCGTCGTGCGTAAATCCTTCTATTATAAATAAATTAAAAATGGTTCTACACGCGGGTGTTAATAATTTAATGGCGGCAATGATTTCGCCTGTGGATATTTTATCAATCACATCAAAACTACCGGATGAAAAGTTTATAATACTCTCGTCCAGGTCAACAACAAATCTGAACTTTTTATTTTTCCGGAAGTTGTCTATAGCCGTATTGACCATTATTTTTCTCAGCCAACCTGTAAAAGAATTAGTCACATTATTATAGGCTGGTTTATATTGATCTATCTCTTTAAATATTTTTAAAAAGCCATCATTTACTGTTTCAATTGCGTCTTCATGGTTATTTGTATACCTGTCGCATATAGACATGGCATAGCCATAGAAAGAGCTATAAATTTTTTTTTGGCTTTCTCTCTTAAACAGAGCGCATTCTCTGATATGATAAGTTAACTCCTCTGCCGACAGCAAGATTTAGTGTTTACGTTTATAAAATCGGAATATTAAAACAAATAGTTGCCTATTCTAATTTACAATTTATTGATGGAGCCTTATGGGCTTATTTCTTATTATGGTTTTTGTGCTTATGCACCGAATGGATATCAACAGTCAATTGCTAAATGATTAAGGCTATATACTCCCCTTTAGGGGATGGGGGCTAATTATTAGCAAATTGCTTTCTTATCAAATTCAGCGCACTGCCTGCTTTAAACCATTCAATCTGTTGCTTGTTATACGTATGGTTTAATTTGATCTTTTCGTTTTTACCACTTGTATGATGTAGTATCATTATTAATTGCTTGCCGGGAACAAAGTCTGTGAGGCCTGTAATATCAATCAAATCATCTTCCTGTACTTTATCATAATCTGCCTTATCAGCAAAGGTTAAACCAAGCATTCCCTGCTTTTTCAAATTAGTTTCATGAATACGGGCAAAACTTTTTACAACAATGGCACGTACACCTAAATGGCGCGGCTCCATAGCTGCATGTTCGCGGGAGGAACCCTCGCCATAATTTTCATCACCAATTACTACTGCTCCAATATTTGCGGCTTTATATTGTCGTTGTGTTGCAGGCACCGACCCATATTCGCCGGTCAAAGCATTTTTTACACTATCCGTTTGGCCATTAAAAAAATTGACAGCGCCGATAAGCATATTGTTTGAAATATTATCTAAATGACCGCGATATTTTAACCAGGGGCCGGCCATGGAAATATGATCCGTAGTACACTTGCCTTTTACTTTTATGAGCAATCGTAATTTCAGTAGGTCTATACCTTCCCAAAAAGAAAAGGGCTCTAATAATTGCAAACGCTGGGAATCGCTTTTTACAATTACCGCTACGTCGTTACCATCTTCTGCGGGTGCCAGGTAGCCGGCATCTTCTACTGAAAAACCTTTTGGTGGTAATTCAAAACCTTTAGGTTCATCCAGCATTACCAATTCCCCTGCTTCATTAGAAAGTTTATCTTTTAATGGATTAAAAGACAGTTTCCCTGCAATAGCATAAGCGGTAACAATTTCAGGAGAAGCAACGAAGGCATGGGTTGAAGCAAGGCCATCATTACGTTTAGCAAAATTTCTATTGAAAGAAGTAACGATGGTATTTTTCCTGGAAGGATCATCTATATGCCTTGCCCACTGACCAATGCAAGGCCCACAGGCATTTGCTAAAACTACTCCTCCTATTTCATCAAAAGTATTTAAATACCCATCTCGTTCAATTGTATACCTTACCAGCTCTGAACCAGGGGTTACAGTAAACTCGCTTTTGGCTTTCAGGTTTTTTTGCTTAGCCTGTGCAGCTATTGATGCAGAGCGGCTAATGTCTTCGTAAGAAGAATTGGTGCAGGAACCGATCAATGCAACTTCTACCAGGTCTGGCCATCCGTTAGCCGCAACTGCTTCTGCCATTTTAGAAATTGGTGTAGCTAAATCCGGAGTAAATGGGCCATTTACATGCGGCTCTAAATGGCTTAGGTTAATTTCTATTAGCTGGTCGTAATATTTTGAAGGGTTTATGTAAACTTCTTTGTCAGGACGCAAATGCTCTTTTACATTATTAGCCAGCATAGCAATTTCTTCTCTCCCGGTTGCGGCTAAATAGGAAGCCATTTTTTCATCGTAGGTAAAAACAGAGCAGGTAGCTCCAATTTCAGCACCCATGTTACAAATAGTTGCTTTACCTGTGCAGCTTATACTATCTGCACCTTCACCAAAATATTCTACAATGGCTCCTGTACCACCTTTTACAGTTAAGATACCGGCTACTTTTAAAATCACATCCTTAGCAGATGTCCACCCGCTCATTTTGCCGGAAAGCTTTACACCAATTTGTTTTGGCATTTTCAATTCCCAGGCGAGGCCAGCCATTACATCTACAGCATCAGCCCCACCAACACCAATAGCTAACATGCCCAAACCACCCGCATTCGGCGTATGGGAATCGGTGCCAATCATCATTCCGCCCGGAAAAGCATAATTTTCCAATACTACCTGGTGAATAATTCCTGCACCAGGTTTCCAAAAACCAATGCCATATTTATTTGATATAGAGGAAAGAAAATCGTAAACCTCTTTATTAGTATCAATAGCATTGCTTAGGTCTTCTTTTGCACCCACTTTTGCTTGTATCAAATGATCGCAATGCACGGTAGAAGGAACAGCTACTTGTTTACGACCGCAGGTATCAAACTGCAAAAGAGCCATTTGTGCAGTAGCATCCTGCATTGCAACACGGTCTGGAGCAAAATTTACATAATCTTTTCCTCTCTCACAAATACGATTGGCCGGCGTAAATGTATGTGCATACAATATTTTTTCTGATAATGTTAAAGAACGGTTTAATACTTTACGGGCAATAGCCACTTTGGTAGGGAATTCGCTATAAAGCTTCTTTATTAAGTCCAGATCAAACACCATTAGAACAAATTTTAAGAATGCAAACGATAATGATCAGTGAGATGTAACAGTATCGTTTAAAGTGCTGCAAAGTTATTGAAAAACGCTTTAAACAAACCCTAAGAGATAGTAGCTTTGTAGAAGAGATGAAAAATGAAATTGCACATGAACAAGTTTAAGAATTATATAGAGTGGCAGGCATTTGGGGTCTGCACTGCTATTGGAGAAAAAATGGGAATTGCCACTTCACGTATACGCATGTGGTTCATTTATATTTCTTTTCTTACGTTTGGTTCCCCGGTTATTGTTTATATGATCATGGCTTTCTGGATGAACATGAAGCGTTATATTTTAGCCGCCCGTAGAAATCCATTGCGGTATTTATGAGTCTTATGCCACATTTGGCATTTATCAAAATCTTATAGCTCCATTGTTGATACGAAGATAAATACACAAAGGTTCAAACATTTTTTTGAAATCGCCCATTGCCAGGCTTGATTTAAAAACTATATCAACTCTTTTAATTTATGTACCACTGTATTTATTTCTTCTTTTGTATTGTATTTGCTAAATGAAAAACGCACCGTAACCCAATTTTCATTTTTATTCAAGGCCTCCATCACATGTGAGCCAATAGATGTTCCACTACTGCAGGCACTTCCACCGGAAGCACAAATATTATTTATATCAAGATTCATTAATAAAAATTCAGCTTTTTCTGTTTTAGGAAAGCACACACTCAATATTGTATATAAAGAATTGTGGTTGCAGTTGAAGCTTAATCCCTTCACTGTTTTTTCCAAAAGGTCTTTCATGTATTGCTTAAGATCTTTAATGTATGCGCTGTCTTTTTCATAATTGAGCATGGTCATTTCAAGCGCTTTGGAAAAACCTACAATGCCATATACATTTTCGGTTCCTGCCCGCATATTTCTTTCTTGCCCTCCTCCAAAAATATATGGCTTTATATTTATTTTATCGCTTACATACAAAATGCCACTGCCTTTCGGCCCATGAAATTTATGACTTGCACCAGAAATAAAATGTATATAAACCTTACCCAGGTCAAGCGGATAATGGCCTACGGTTTGTACACAATCAGAGTGAAAAATAGCTTCGTATTTTTTACATAGCTCACCTACTCTTTGTAAATCAAGCAAAACGCCTATTTCATTATTGGCATGCATTAAGCTCACTAATGTTTTTTCTTTTGATTCTTTTAATTTGAGATCAAGGTCATCATAATTAATTTCGCCTGTTGATAGCAGTTGAACATAACTTTTGATAACAGATTTTTCACTTGCATAATGTTCAACTGTATGCAATACCGCATGGTGTTCGATAGGTGAACTGATAATGTGTTTACACCCCAAGTCGCGTATAGAGGCGGCAATAGCGGTATTGTTACTTTCTGTGCCGCCTGAAGTAAAAAATATTTCCCCTGGTTTTACCCCTAAATACTTTGCAACAAGTTTACGGGCATTTTCTATTGCTAATCTTGTTTCTCTTCCATAAGAATAGATGGAAGATGGATTGCCAAAATGATTGGATAAATATGGAAGCATAGCTTCCATTACTTCGGGAGCTAATTGTGTTGTAGCAGCGTTGTCTAAATATATTCGCTCCGTTGAGGCCATAATTTTATTAAGTATTTCTAACTTGAATTTGAGTAGATGCTTTGAGATATTTCGTACCTATCCTTGTAATCCCACCCAAATCTTAGTTCTAAATAAACTCTTTTATATCCTGCATCAATCTCATGGCAATATTATTCGCTGTCGTTTCAAAATTACTTTCAGCATAAATGCGGATAATAGGCTCCGTATTGGAAGTGCGCAAATGCACCCAATCGGAATCAAACTCAATTTTTAGTCCGTCTTCTGTATTGATAGGATTATTTTTATACTTCTTTTTTATATTTTCAAAAATAGATTTCACATCAAAATCTTTTTCCATTTCGATTTTATTTTTTGAAATAAAATAATCAGGATAATTACCCCTAAAAGATTTTAATCCTTTATTCTGCTCTGCAAAATGTGAAAGGAAAAGTGCAATACCAATTAACGCATCCCGGCCATAATGGAAATCGGGAACAATTATACCGCCATTACCCTCGCCGCCAATTACAGCATTATGCTCTTTCATTTTGGTTACCACATTTACTTCTCCCACTGCTGAAGGAAAATACTGCCCTCCGTTTTTTATGGTAATTTCTTTTAAAGCTTTGGTGGAGCTTAAATTGCTTACCGTATTTCCTTGCCTTTTACTTAAAATATAATCCGCCACTGCTACAAGTGTAAACTCTTCTCCAAACATAGAACCATCTTCGCATACAAAGCACAGCCTGTCTACATCCGGATCTACCGCTATTCCAAAATCCGCTTTTTGCCTTACTACTTCGGTGCTTAAACTTGTTAAATGTTGGGGTAATGGTTCGGGGTTGTGAGCAAAACGTCCATTTACTTCTCCATTTAAAACAATAACATTCTCTATACCCAAGTGTTCTAACAATTGCGGAACAATAAGAGCGCCCGTTGAATTAATGCAATCAACAACCACTTTAAACTGGCGTTTTGCAATGATTTTTTTATTGGTTAATGGGTAATTTAAAACAAGCTCAATATGTTTTTGTAAATAGCTATTATCGAAGGTTAACTTACCAAGTTTTTCAACATTTGCAAAAGTTAAGGAACCATCATCGTTAGCTCTTTTTAAAACATTTGCTCCTGTAGCAGCATCAATAAATTCTCCTTCACTATTTAATAATTTTAAAGCATTCCAATCTTTAGGATTGTGGCTTGCCGTAATAATAATACCGCCGGCTGCACTTTCCATTATAGTGGCTAATTCTACTGTAGGTGTTGTAGATAAACCCAGGTCTATCACATCAATACCTAAGCAGAGCAAGGTATTTACAACAATGCTGCTAACAATTGAACCGCTTATTCGGCCATCACGGCCAATAATAATTTTGGGTGTGATTGTCTTATCTGTAATTGTTTCTGTAAGTATTATACCAAAAGCTGATGTAAATTTTACGATGTCAATGGGAGAGAGCGAATCCCCCGGCCTGCCACCGATAGTACCACGAATACCTGATATACTTTTAATCAATGCCATTTAATTATTTAAGGGTTGCAAAAATACAGTTTTAAGGTCAGGGTAATTCATTACCCTAAAACTTAATGCCCATAAGTTATTTTTGCAAAAAAAAATGGTTGGGGCCTGGTATAAAGATTGGTTTAATTCTCCCTATTATCATAAACTTTATTTTGATCGTGATGAGAAAGAGGCGGAAGGTTTTATTGAACAGCTATTAGTACATTTAAATCCTCCTGCTAATTGCCGAATGCTTGATGTAGCATGCGGTAAAGGCAGACATAGTAAATTTTTATCTTCGAAAGGATATGATGTAACAGGTATAGATATTTCTGTTGACAGTATTGCCTACGCTAAGCGGTTTGAGAATGATAATCTCCATTTTTACGTCCACGACATGAGACTTCTTTTCTGGGTCAATTACTACGATTACGCCTTTAATTTTTTTACTTCTTTTGGTTATTTTTCTACCCGTCGGGAGCATGATGATGCCGTACGTACCATCGCAGGTTCTTTAAAGACGAATGGAATTCTTTTGTTTGATTATTTAAATGTTCACTATGTAGAGGACCGTTTGAAACACACCGAAATAAAGATGATTGATGAAACAAATTACGAAATAAATAGATGGCATGATGATACGCACTTTTATAAGAAGATGATAGTAACTGATCCACAGTTGGAAAAGCCGATTGAATACACCGAGAAAGTTGCCAAGTTTAGTTTAGGAGATTTTACGGATATGCTTGCTTTTCAGCACATGCAGGTAATAGAGGTGTTTGGCGATTATCAGTTAAATACTTATGACATACGCAGAACTCCAAGAATGATCATTGTGGCGAGGAAGATGAGGCTATGACCGTTGGTAGTTGATAGTTGATAGCCTGAAACTTCGTATTCGTACTTCTTACATCTTACTTACTTCCCTTCTTATTATTGAGCAGCATCCATTTAGCGGTTTCGTAAAATGCAGTGGTTACTTCTGACATCTTACTTTTTATGGAATCTTTTTGTACGATTGTAAAATTTGAAGATGAGAACAAATGCAATTCTTCTTTGCTAAAATTTAAATTCTTTGTAAAATAAAAATCATTGGTTATCATTCCTATTTGTCCCTCATCATGATGGATGATAAAGGCATAATTATTTTTTTCATTTTTAAATACATCTCTTCCCAGGGTAGTGTTCAAATACTTTTGTCCTGTTAAAGAAGCAATGGTAGGCATGACGTCTATCTGCGACACTACTTTTTCATGCTTTTTTGATTTCAATAGTTTGGGTGCATAAAAAAGCAATGGCACATGTTCAGTGGTCAGCCTTTCTTTAGTCCATACTTCTTCATACATGGCCTTTGCATTACCCGAAACGCCATGATCACCAATAAAAACAAAAACAGTATTATCAAAATAGGCTTCTTTCTTAGCGGCTTCTATGAAAGTTTTAAAACAATAATCTGCATAACGAAACGAATTGTATTCATCTAAAGATTCAAATCCATATTTATTAAGAGTATCAACAGGCACTAATTTTTTTTGAAAATCTTTTTCATTTTTTGGAATGGCAAAGGGTCTGTGATTATCTGCTGTCTGCACTATCGCAAAAAAAGGAGAGGTTTGTTTTTTAAAACTTTCATTCGCTTCTAAAAAAAGTTCTTTATCACTAATACCCCAAACGTTTACCGGCTTTGCCTTGAAAAACCCTTCTGTGGTCATCTCCAAACTATCAACATTTTGAATCAAACCTGCAAAATTGTTAAATGCAGGATTACCACCGAGGAAGTACATTTTTTTGTATCCTTCAAAATTGTTAATGATCGTGTGCTGATCTAACGCTTGCGGGTTACGTGTAGAAAATTTGGATAGCTGCACATCCGGTATGCCGGTAACTGTAGCAAACAAACCACGTGCTGTTGAAAAATGCGGAGAAAAACACTTGTTAAAAAAAACACCTTCATTAGTTAATGATTGAAAATACGGTGTAGTGTTCAGCGGGTTGCCACTCATACTGCTTTTATACATGCTGAATGATTCGCATAGGACTAAAACAACATTAGGCTTCGTTTTTATAGCATCTTTTTTTACACTAACTATCCTGGCAAAAGAATGTTTTTCTTTCGGCAAATTCATCCATTGTTGAATTACCGGGAAGAATCTTTTGGCTTCAATTTCGTTTTGTTGCGGTTTACGAAATTTTAATGTTGTAAAAAAATTCTGCATTGGATTTAATGCCAGGTGCGAACGAAAATTATCCTGCAAAAAAAATGCATTGATCCATTTTAATGGTTGAGAATTAATGCTGCCATACACCATTAAACCGAGCGTAAGAGAAGCGAAAACAAACCATTTACGTTGGTAGCGAATTCCACGTCCTTCTGTTTTTGAAATTATGTAAACATGTGTGCGGCGGAAAATCCATTTTAATAAAATCACCGCAGCAAGAAGCATCAATAAAAACCAAATAAGCGGATATGATTCCCATACCATCAAAACAGAAGTAACAGGATCTTCTGCAAAATTTAATGCGCTTGCATTTAGTCTTGTTTTATTGTAAGAAAAACATCCAAAATCCGCTGCAAAAAAGAATACAACAATAAAAGTGACCAAAGCTAAATACCACGTCCACCATTTCTTATTACGTTCAGAATAGAATGGAGAATAACCCGGCATAAAACTTATAATCACTATTGGTAGAAGAAGTAAAGAAATCCATCGCAGGTCAAAACGCAAACCTAATAATAAAGAGGGTAAGGCATCAATAAATTCTTCTCCCTCTGGTTTAAACAAAATCAGGATAGCAAGGCGGAAAGCAGTAAACAGTAAAATATAGATGATCAATAAATTGATCACCCATAATAATGTTTTAGGAATTCCGATTTTTATCAGCATGAAAAATAAGCAGTTTAAAAAAAAATTATAGCCTGCAAAAAAACGGCTTTTTAACGGCATTACCGATACTATTCGATAAGTGGCTGTTTTTGTTCGCTTACATTTGTTCTATGGCAGGTTTTTTTATTTCAACTTCATTTTGGCAAAAGTTGGAAGCTTGTGATAAGTGGTTGTTTATTCAGCTAAACAGCAAATTTACCAACCCCCTGTTTGATTTTCTTCTTCCTTATTTTCGGGATTCTGTTTTTTGGGCTCCGCTTTATATTTTTATTTTAATGTTTATTGCATTAAATTATGGCAAGCAAGGAGTATGGTGGAGTTTGGCTTTTTTATGTACGGTAGCCATTGGAGATATGACGAGCAGCCGTATTTTTAAAGAAGCTTTTGAACGTTTAAGGCCTTGCCAGGATCCTGATTTTTTGCAAAATGTTCGCTTACTGTTAAAAAATTGTTCAAGCAGTCCTAGTTTTACTTCATCGCATGCTGCCAATCATTTTGGTATTGCCACTTTTGTAAGTATAACTTTCTATCCAAGTTTTAAACGTTGGATTTACCTTTCTTATGTTTGGGCTTTCTTTGTGGCGTATGCACAGATCTATGTAGGAGTGCATTTCCCACTTGACATTTTAGGGGGAGCAGCCATTGGTACACTGGCCGGAATTTTGACAGCCGCTGTATTTAAAAACAAAGCAGGTAGCTTTGCTTTGGATTAATTATAACAAGAGTTCATTAATGGAAATATTATTATTGCTTGGGTTGATTTTATTAAACGGAGTGTTCTCAATGTCGGAAATTGCCTTGGTGTCTGCCCGCAAAGCGAGGTTGGAAGCCCAGGCCAACAAGGGAAATAAAAGAGCAAAAGAGGCCCTTGAACTTGCCAGCCATCCTGATAGGTTTCTTTCAACTGTACAAATAGGCATTACATTAATTGGTATTTTAACCGGTATTATCTCCGGTGAAAAGCTCACTGATGATTTTGCAGGTTTCCTAAGCCAATATAAAATATTACAACCCTATAGTAACGGCCTGGCAACTGCACTGATTGTTATTTTACTAACTTATTTTTCATTGGTTTTAGGCGAGCTGGTTCCAAAACGCCTGGGATTATCAAGGCCGGAAGCAATAGCTAAAACCATGGCAAAGCCAATGAATTTGCTTAGCGTTATTACCCACCCATTTATTTGGTTACTATCGAAATCATCTACCTTGATTGTTAAGATGTTCAATATAAAGACTGACAATAACCAGGTAACGGAAGAAGAGATTAAAGCTATCATTAGCGAAGGAACTGAACATGGGGCCATTGAAGAAGCAGAACAGGAAATCATCGAACGTGTTTTTCATTTAGGCGACAGGAATATTACATCATTAATGACACACCGGAGTGATATGGTTTGGTTTGATGTAAATGATAACGAAGAAAAAATAAGAGGAAAAATTACCGATGCCCCACATTCTGTTTATCCTATTTGTGATGGTGAAATTGACAATATGAAAGGCGTTGTTTCTATTAAAGATATTTACGTGGCCGATGATTTAACCTTGTTCAAAGACCTGATGAAGCCTGCGCTTTTTATACCTGATAATAATACAGCTTACCAGGTAATGGAAAAATTTAAATTATCCCGTATACATTCTTGTTTTGTTGTAGACGAGTACGGGAGTGTAAGAGGAATGATTACTTTGAACGACATACTGGAAGCCATTATAGGGGATATGCCGCAGCCTGATGATATGGAAGATTATGAAATTTTGCAAAGAGATGACGGTACTTATCTGATTGATGCACAAATTCCATTTTATAATTTTTTAAGCCGGTTCAATAAAACAGAGTGGATGAGCGAAAGCGAGCATGAATATGATACATTGGCCGGATGTATTTTACACGGGTTGGAAAGAATTCCAAAAACCGGAGATAAATTAGAATGGCGTGGGTTTTTAATAGAAGTAATAGATATGGACGGTCACCGCATTGATAAAGTGCTGGTAAAAGCCAACAGGGAAATTATTGATAATCTGGAAGGGGGAATGATGTGAAACGTGAAACGGCAGACGTGAAAAAAAAGACAAGGCACTAACTTCTGACTTCGTACTTCTGACTTTTGACATCGTACTTCCTGATTTCTTATGCTTAAATTGCTATATGATTTCTGCGTTAAGAAAAAAATATAATGATGCTTTTTCTCAGGATAGCTATAGAGCTTTTCTAAATGATTTTGAAACGCTGTATCCTAAGCAATTAGATTTTCGGGTGGCAGAAACCCCGATCTTTATTCCCAAAGAATTTTTGAAGAAAGCCTTAGATGCTTGTGAATCTATTATTGATATCATTATTCAACCTGCTTATAAAGAGCAAAGTAAAAACGCAATTCCTTCTCATCTTGTAGTACCTAACGAAGACAATCATCCGCATTGCATTGCTTTTGATTTTGGGATTTGTCAAAACGAAAAAGGAGAATTAGAACCTCAATTGATAGAGATGCAGGGATTCCCTAGCTTATTTGCATTTCAAATACTTTCACCTGAGTTACATAGCAGGCATTTTTGGCAACCCGAAAATTATTCAAGCTACCTAAACGGATTTACTAAAACATCTTACATTGAATTATTACGTAAGATCATTATCGGCAATTGTGATACTGAAAATGTTGTATTGCTTGAAATATTTCCACATCAGCAAAAAACACGTATTGATTTTTATTGCACAGAAACTTATCTTGGAATAAAAACAATTTGCCTAACCGAAATAATCCAGGAAGACAAAAAACTTTACTATGAAATAGAAGGAAAAAAAATACTTATCAAACGGATCTATAATCGCCTGATCTTTGATGATCTTTTTCAACAACCACCGTCTGTACAGGAAAAAGGAAAAATTTTTCAACAAGAATTAGATGTTACCTGGATACCACATCCCAATTGGTTTTACAGGCTAAGTAAATACACACTTCCCTTTATAAAACATGCGTATGTCCCCGAAACGCAATTCCTCTCTGAGGTAAAAGACTTACCTGCGGATTTAGAAAATTATGTAGTAAAACCTCTTTTTTCATTTGCGGGACAAGGGGTTATTATTGATGTCACTAAAGAACAAATTAACCAGATAAAAGATCCGCAAAACTGGATACTGCAAAAGAAAGTGAATTATGCAGCTGTTATAAAAACACCGGATGAAAATGCAAAAGCTGAAATGCGGTTTTTTTATTTTTGGGATGAGCACTCGTCCAGGCCTGTTGTGTCTAATAACCTGGCAAGATTAAGCAAAGGAAAAATGGTTGGCGTCCGTTACAATAAAGACAAAGACTGGGTAGGGGGAAGTTTTTGTCTTTTTGAAAAATAATTCTTTTATAAAGTGTTTTTAGGTTTATGGTAATGAGTGATTAATTTTCATTTTAGTAAGTATGCCGCTAATCAATAGTTCATAATTCTTATTATAATTTCTTTAATATTTGCTTTAACAATTTCTTCTTAAGTATTATTTCTTTTGGCACATCTTTCGTCAATCTATCTTGAACAAAAAAACTTAACTATGAAACAGATTCTTACCCTACTAATTTTCATTGCAGCTTTTGCTTCCATACAAGCACAAACCCCACAGGAAGAAGCCAGAAGAGTAATTCTTGGTCAAAAGAAAACAAATAATGAAAACGGTTCTCCTAATGGAAGGGACATAATCCTGGGAGGCGATAGGAGAGTATATGATGAACGTGGATCGCGTTATCCAAACGGTACACGAGAACAGTCAATTGACCAGGTAAACCGCGAGTACGATACTAAGGTTCAATCCATCCGAAATAATTCTTATTTATCCTCTGCCGAAAAAGAAAGAACTATTCGTCAATTGAATAACGACAGGGCTCGAAGAATAAAAGAAATTAACGGCAGGAACGAGGGTAGAAGATTTGAAAACAGAAATGACAGAGATAATGATGACAGGTATGAGCGCCACGATAACGGAAAACACAAAGGTTGGAAAAAAGGAAAAGGAAATCAAAAAAAGTATAAGAAATACGATAAGGATGATGATTAATACTTTGTCTTAATACTGCATTTTGCAGCTTATAAATAATAATAAAGCACCGATTACATAAATTTCCGGTGCTTTATTATTTTAAATATATCAATGAAGTTTACGAAAACATACTCGCCCCTACAACAGCAAATACAATTACTATTGCATAAATAGCAAGTATAATAATGGTAATAATTCCCAGGAAGCGCAAGCAAATTTTTAAGTTTTGAAAAGATTTATTGAGTGCCTGCTGATCATTGCCTGCTAAGGCTATTTTCATTTGATTTGCGAAACGAAGTGTATAAAGCAATGGGAAAAACCAAATTACTGCAGCTATAACAATGTAAACGGCAAAAAAGGTAGACGCTACGCTTGACATGCCAAACGATCCATATTCAGGACCTCCAAAATTATTGCTAGTCGAAAATAACATTGCAGCTCCAAAAAATCCAAAAATGATGAGAACAGCAAGAAATACCATGCCTACAATAGCAAGGAATTTGGCCCATTTTGCTGCTTCTGTTAAATGGGCTTTGGTCGACGGATCAATGGATAGAGAGAAAAGTTCTGATGTTGGTTGTGTGTGTTCCATAAACAGTGTTGATTTTGGTTTTAATAAGAATAAGTATAAGCAATATTATAGTTACAATAAAAGTATAACACAAATCATTTAATAAGCTCTTGCAAATAAAACTCTTTGAGAAGAAGGATTTCCGGTTAAAATACATTTTCCTTCCTCCATAATATTGGTTAATGGAATACATCGGATGGAAGCCTTCGTTTTTTCTTTTATGGCCGTTTCGGTTTCTGAGGTTCCATCCCAATGCGCTGATACAAAACCGGTTTTTTCATTTAAAATCCTTTCAAAATCTTCCCAGGTATCTGCATTCGTTGTATACTCTTGTCTGTAAATTCTTGCACGATTGTAAATATTCTGTTGAATTTCAATTAACAAGCTTTCAATATCAGCAGCTATGGTGCCCAATGAAAAATTCGTCTTTTCTTTTGTATCTCTCCTCGCAATTTCTGCTATGCCCTTTTCCAAATCACGGACACCCAGTGTTACCCTTACGGGCACACCTTTCAATTCATACTCTGCAAATTTCCAACCGGGCCGATTGTTATCATTATCATCATATTTTACCCTGATGTTTAATATCCTTAGCTGTTGCAAAATACCAGTTGCCATTGCATCTACCTGCTTTTTTTGTTCATCGCCTTTATAAATAGGTATAATCACTACTTGCAATGGAGCAATTCGTGGAGGTAATATTAATCCATCGTCATCACTATGCGCCATCACTAAAGCTCCAATTAGCCTGGTGCTAACACCCCAGCTAGTAGCCCATACAAATTCCTGTTTATTTTCTTTAGTTAAATATTTTACATCAAATGCTTTGGCAAAATTTTGTCCAAGAAAATGCGAGGTTCCTGCCTGAAGCGCTTTTCCATCTTGCATTAAAGCCTCAATACAGTAAGTGTCTTCTGCACCGGCAAAGCGTTCAGCAGGCGATTTAATTCCCTTTATTACCGGTAATGCCATGTAGTCTTCAGCGAATGTGGCATAAACATCTAACATCCTTCGGGTTTCTTCCAAAGCCTCATCGGAGCTTGCATGCGCAGTGTGTCCTTCCTGCCACAGGAATTCTGTTGTACGTAAAAATAATCTTGTGCGCATTTCCCAGCGAACAACATTAGCCCATTGATTAACAAGTATGGGAAGATCCCTGTATGATTGTATCCAATCTTTATAGGTACTCCAGATAATAGCTTCACTAGTGGGACGAACGACTAATTCTTCTTCTAATTTTGCATCAGGATCTACAATTAATTTTCCTTCATTATCTGGATCCGATTTTAAACGATAATGAGTAACTACCGCACATTCTTTTGCAAAACCTTCTGCATTTTTTTCTTCGGCTTCAAACAAACTCTTTGGAACAAACAAAGGGAAATACGCATTTTGATGGCCTGTTTCTTTAAACATTTTATCTAACACATCCCGCATATTTTCCCAAAGCGCAAAGCCATAAGGTTTAATAACCATGCAACCCCGCACTGCTGAATAATCTGCCAAACCTCCTTTAATCACCAAATCATTATACCATTGCGAGTAATCTTCTGCTCTTGAAGTAATCCCTTTGCTCATAAGTTAGTCTGTAATTAAAAATTAAGTGTTTTGTAATTAAAAATTTTCATGATGGTATATGTTACATAAGTTGACAGATGACGGTTGACCGTGAGGCTTACTGCTATCAGAGATGAACCGGCAACTGAAAACTTGTAAACTGAACTATTCCACATGAGTCAACCAAAAACTATAAACTCATGCTTTGAACATTTATAAATTGTTTAACTCAAACTATATTAAATTACAGTTTGGTGGCCAACATTTTGGTGCATAACAAATGTAACGCATCCATTTAAACACTTTAAAAAACATCTGCCATGAAATCATTTTTACTATTGCTTGCTTTTGTTAGTGTTCTTTCAAGCTGTACTACAGCCTATCATACAGGGCAAACACCTGATGATGTTTATTATTCTCCTGCACGTCCGCAAGAGGAATATGTTCGTGTAGAAAATAAAGAAGAAAGACAATACCGTGGAAATAATAACCGCCGGAACGATGATGATTATTACACTTATGATGATGACCGGTACCTGCGTTATAAAATCCGCAACCGTGATCGCTGGTCATATTTAGATGACTATTACCGCGATCCTTACGCATATAATTATTACAATAAAAATTATTACAACACCTACTCTAACTCACGTTCCTACTGGAATACTTATTTTAACCCATACTCAGGTTTTTGTAATCCTTATCCAACACATGTGATGGTTGTAAATACAAAATCACCCGTTTATAATAGGCCACGGACTTATAACCTGCATGTATTTGATGATCCAAAAAATAACTCCTACACTCCTAAAGCACCGAATGCAAATGCCCGCGATTACAAACAGCCGTCTTATAATAATCGCAGTGATACACGCAACACAGGTAATGTTTTAAGGGAAGTTTTTGGAAGTTTGAATAATAACTCCTCTTCTCCTAATACTAATTCATCTTCTAACAATTCTTCTAACAATAGTTCCGGTAACAAAACATCAACCGACAACAATAGCAATAAAAGCAGTAGTAGCAATGCACCTGTTAGAAAATTCTAATAGAATTTTATTGTGAGCCGGGCAGCAGTAAAATTATTGTTCGTCTCTTGCAAGTTTATCCTGAGTTTCCGAAGGACACTCGTGTACAATGTCACTGTGTTCAACATCGTGCAATCTTTGCATTCTTTCATCTTATTTAAAATTGGGTTATGAAAAAATTTTTACTGCTTTTTATAAATTGTTTTACTGCCGCCAGCTTATTTGCACAGGAACCGGCAGATGCATTGAGATTTTCCTGGACAGTTCCCAGCGGTACGGCTCGCCAGCAAGCCGTTGGAGGTGCTATGGGCTCTTTAGGTGGAGATCTGTCCGCTACGTTTATGAACCCCGCAGGACTGGCTTTGTATAAAACTGGTGATCTGGTTTTGTCACCTGCCTATCGTTTTGGAAAAAACAAAAGCAATTATTTCAATCGTAAGGAAAATGAAAAGGAAAAGAATTTTATTTTAGGCACTACAGGAGTTGTGATTGGTTCTGGCAACGGGCGTGGAAGGGTTAAGAATACTGCATTCAGTATAGGATTTAATACAACCGCTAATTTTAAAAGCAATATTTTATATAATGGCATTAATAACCAAAGTTCTTATTCACAAAAGTATATTGAGGAGCTAACTAATTCAGGGCGACGTGACAGTACAATTACTTATTTGTTTCCTCATGGGTCCAGTTTAGCTTTCAATACGTACTGGATCGATCCGGTTAAAAATGCATCTGGTAATGTTACAGGCTTTACTTCAAGATCACCTGTTGCTTCAGGAGTGATTCAACAACAAAACATCATAAGCCGCGGAGGAATTTACGAACCCTCAATTGCCGGCGCCGCCAATTTTAACGATAGGCTTTTAGTTGGAGGTTCTATTAGCGTACCTTACCTCTACTACAATAAAGAATCAATTTACAATGAAGCTGATGCAACAACCAACACAACCAGGAATTTTGACTTTGCTACAGTGGAGGAAAAATTAAATACAAAGGGTGTCGGATTTAATGCAAAAGCAGGTTTGATTTACAAACCGCAGGAATTTTGGCGAATTGGTGTAGCCGTTCATTCGCCCACCATTTACAGCTTAACAGATACCTATTCAACGCAAATAACTACTGATACTTCACAAACTGATGATAGAAGTCTGTCTGATTATTCGGTTGATTATGAGGATGGTTCTTCCATATCAAAATACACATTGATTACTCCATATAGAATAGTGGGTAGTATTTCGTATGTGTTGCGCGAAATACAGGATGTAACAAAGCAAAAAGGTTTTTTAACGGCTGATATTGAGTATGTAAATTATAAAGCTTCTTCCTTTCATCCGGAAAGCGATGAAGAAGTGGTAACTGACCAGGAAACAAAAGATTATTTACAATTGTTAAACAAAGCAGTTGACAATGCTTACAAAAGTGCTTTTAATTTTCGTGTAGGCGGGGAACTTAAATTCACAACTATTATGGTGCGTTTGGGAGCGGCTTATTATGGTAATCCATATAAAAATATTAATGGCGAAAAGGGAAGTAAATTAAATTTGAGTGGGGGGTTAGGTTATCGCAATAAAGGTTTTTTTGCAGACTTAACTTACGTACATAACATTAATAAAGATGTTCACTTTCCTTATCGTTTACAAGCTGCCTCCTATAAAGGAGCTACTATTAAATCAGGCATCAGTAATATACTGTTAACGCTTGGCTGGAAAATTTAAGCAACCATCATTTATATAAAAAAAAGGAACTCGTTTGAGTTCCTTTTTTTGCTTTGCTAAAGCTTTTACTGTTTTACAAATTGAACGGTTACCAGTTGCGGACCTGTGTAATAAGAAGTAATATCCAAATTAATTCCATTGAATCGTTTAATTGTACCTACCTCATCGTCTAACACTATCGTAGTACTGTTGGTAAGGCTCCACTCGCCGGAAGTAAAACGTGACGTAGCACATTGGACACCAGCATCTACTACTATATAAGTCGAGTCAGCATTTAATTTAAATAAATTATCTTTTTCGCAGTTCTCCAACCACTCAGAGGTGATATCTGCGTTTTGCATACTAACTACTTTCACTGGTTTATAAGTGCCTACCAAATTTATTTGAGTTGGAGTAACATCTGGTGGAGTAGTAGTGTCATCATCTTTTTTATCACATGATGTGATAGATAATAGTAAGATTGCAAAGAGACTAAAAAGAGTGTGTTTCATATTGTAGGGTTTAAAGTTTTAATTACATGTAAAATTAATAACATTCATTACAATGCATAATTTTTATGAATTTTTATTATTTCAGAGGCATTTGGCTTGATCCATATAAATTCTTTGTCTTTTTTAAACCAGGTAAGCTGACGTTTGGCATATTGCCTGGTATTTTGTTTTATAAGCTCAATAGCATTTTTCAATGACGTTTTATTGTTCAGGTAAGCAAAGAGTTCTTTATAACCTACCGTTTGTAATGCATTGGATTGCTTGTAGGACAGTAAAGATGTGACTTCGTTTAATAGGCCCTCCTCAATCATGCTTTCCACGCGGGCATTTATATTTTCATAAAGATGTTCTTTTGCCAGCTCCAGCCCAAATTTGATAGTGCTGAAATCCCTTTTTGCGTTAACATTTTTTCTGTAATGCAGAATAGATTTTCCCGTAGTTTTTACCACTTCAAGTGCCCGCATCATTCTTGTCGGATTTTGAATTTCTCCTTTTATAAAAAATTCCGGATCGTGCGTTTTTATTTGTGATTGTAACCAGGGTAACCCATATTGTTTATACTGTTGCATAATATCAATATGTATATTTTCCGGAATCTCCGGAATAAGGTCCAGACCTTCACAAAACGCTTTTATGTACAATCCTGTTCCTCCAACCATCACCAATACATCTTTCGTTTTAAAAATCTGTTTTGTTTTTTCCAAAGCATATTCTTCAAAGCCGGCGGCGGTAATTTTTTCATGTATAGAATGAGTTGCAATAAAATGATGTTCTACTATTGCCAATTGTTCTTCTGAAGGTCTGGCAACACCAATATTTAACTCTCTATAACATTGCCTGCTATCAGCAGAAATAATTTGTGTGTTAAAATGCTTTGCTACTTCTATAGCAACATTTGTTTTTCCGACTGCAGTCGGACCTGCAATTATTATTACTCTTTTTCGCATTTCAACTTTCCAAGAGAAAAACCCTGTCCATATACTGGCACAGGGTTTCTATAAAATATAAATATTGCTACAATTCTTCTGTTGTATCAGCGGAACTTTCTTCGTCGGTTATTTCTAAATTAGTGCTTTCACCATTTTCACCTTTTTCTCCAAATCCTTCAGCGCCTTTTGTTAAATCATATTTTTCTTCAACATCTGCAAAACGTTCACCCAATAAACTTTTAGTTCCATATTGGCTGGGTGCTATTCCTTCAGTGCGTATAGTAACAGGATAAGATAATTTTTGATTTTCTTCTTTCGAAACATTGATCAACGCTACCTGGAAACCCCAGTTTTTTTTAAAATCGTACACATAAATAAATTTTTGAGCAGGATCTTTGATTTCAGATCCTATTGCAGTTTCCTTCATTATTAAAGGAGAAATTTTATACTGTTTTGAATAGATCTCTAAAGAGATTTCCCTTCCGCGTTGCCAATTATCGTTACTCCGGTAAAATGTAGCTTCTTGTTTATTATCGAATTCAAATGCTTTTAATATTGCTCCATGTAAGTCAAAAAAATTTTGTGAATGCCTGATGGCAACATCACGATAAACACTGTCATCCTCCTCCAGGTAAATCCGGAATCTAAGTATAGCCATGTATATTATTTATCAACAAGAATAGGCCCAAAAATAATAAATGCGAGTTACTTTATTGGAAGCAGGTTGAGCGCTTTTCCTTTTTTTAGCATAAACTCATAAGCAGCTTCATAATTGTTTTCAATTTCGCCATCCAATATCGCATTGCGAATGGAATCTTTTATGTCACCCACTTTACGTGAGGGTGGCAGGCCAAATGTTTCCATTATAATTTGCCCTGTAATAGGTGGTTGCCAATTACGCATGCGATCTTTTTCTTCCACCTCAAGGCAGCGTTCTTTAACGGCTTCAAAATTATCGAGGTAGCGGGATACCTTCCATTTGTTTTTAGATGTAATATCACTTTCACAAAGCATCATCAATTCATCAATATCATTATCAGCGTCAAAAAGCAATCTTCTAATGGCTGAATCAGTTATATTTTCTTTGGTTAAACTAATAGGTCGCATATGTAATTCAACCATCTTTTTCACAAACTTCAAGGCATCGCCTAAGGGTAATTTTAACTGGTTGAAAATCTTTGGTACCATGCGTGCTCCAACTACCTCATGCCCATGAAAAGTCCAGCCGCTTTCTTCTTCAAATTGTTTAGTAGCGGGTTTGCCAATATCGTGTAGCACTGCAGCCCAACGCAACCAAAGATCATTTGATCTTGCAGCAAGGTTATCAATCACCTGCAGGGTGTGATAAAAATTATCTTTATGGCCAATTCCTTCAACATATTCAGCGCCCGAAAGTTGCATCATTTGAGGAAAAATATGCGACAAAAGCCCGCTATCAAATAACAGTTTAAAACCTATTGAGGGCTTGTCTGTCATCAGTATTTTATTCAATTCATCTGTTATTCTTTCCTGTGAAACAATTTTAATACGGGCTGTAGATTTTTTAATTGCATTTAATGTACCAGCCTCTATTGTAAATTTTAATTGCGTGGCAAAACGTATGGCACGCATCATCCTTAATGGATCATCTTTAAAAGTTTGTTCCGGATCAGTTGGCGTTTTTATCAAATGTTGTTTTATATCGTTCATCCCATTAAAGGGATCGATAAGTTTCCCAAAATCTGGTTTATTTAAACTGATGGCCAAAGTATTAATTGTAAAATCCCTGCGATTCTGATCATCAATAACAGACCCTGGCATTACTTCCGGGTTGCGTGAATGTGTTTGATAACTTTCCTTACGTGCCCCTACAAATTCAAGATCAAAAGCATCCTGAGTTTTAAAATGAGCTGTGCCAAAATTTTTAAAATAATTGACTTTCGGTTGAGGTATAAATGATTGTGCTACTTCTTTAGCCAACAACATTCCATCACCAACACAAACAATATCTGCATCTTTTGATGGGCGGCCTAAAATTTTATCTCTTACAAAACCTCCTATTAAGTAACATGGCATTTGTAACTTACCTGCTGCTGTGGCTACATTTTGTAAAATTTCTAATTCTCGTTTGCTGCATTGTATGTCCATCGGCTGCAAAGATAAACGCACACTAAAGATTAAAGTAATAACACTAATTAAATCGAATTACACGGATGGTGAGTATCTTTTTTTGAGTGGGTTTTGAAATAGTCTTATAGAATGGTAGAATCAATTTGAAGTTTCCGGAGGTTGCACATTTACAGCTAAAAACTCTATGTAAATAATTTACTTAATTCGTTTTAATTGGTGTAATTCGTGTTCGACGTTTGATCTCTAAGTTTTCACGATGACAGAATACCTAAGATCTGACGACAGAGTGATCTCCACCTATACGCCATTTAATAATTTGGGATGGTTCAACAATATTCAAATCATCCTGGCGCCATTGAACTATATAGTCAACCTGATTTTTTATTTCATCTGATATTTCAGGAAATATAGAAGGAGAAGGTTGCCCGCTAATATTTGCTGATGTAGAAACTATTGGCTTTTGTAATCGCCTGATAAGGTGCCTGCAAAATTTATCCTTTACTATCCTGATACCAATTGTGCCGTCAGTTGTTAATTCTTCCGGTAACCCAATGCCATCTTCAAAAATAATAGTGGTTGGCCGGGTTTGTTTTTCTATAAAATCAAAAACTGCTAAGTCGGGAGCAGCAACATATTTTATTATCTGCCGCTCATCTGTCATTAATATAATGAGACTTTTGTCACCTTCTCTTTTTTTTATTCTTCCGATTTTATCAACAGCTTCGCTATTGGTGGCATCACAACCAAGCCCCCATATTGTATCGGTAGGATATAAAATAACACCGCCACTTCTAAGCACGGTCAATGCTTTTTCAACATCGTTGTCAAAAAATTCTTTACTGTCTATCATATTGCTGGGGGTTATTAGTAGCCAAAACAATTTTATTGACGTCTAATCTTTCCAGGCATTGTGGCGTAGCATAACGAACACAAATATTTTTTTCGCATGGCTCGCACGACAATTGACCCAACCGTAAAATATGCCGGTTTTCAATATTATAAGGTGCTGTATTGTTTTCATTGCCCGCCCCAAATAGTACTACCGTAAAGGTACCTAATGCATTAGCCAGGTGCGCTGGACCGGAATCTGTACTTAGCATAACTTCTGCTGATGCCAATGTTTTTATTAATTGTGGCAAAGAAGTTTTGCCTGCAAGATTTTCAATATTGGTTTTATCAGGTAAAGAACTAACGACAGAATCCACAAATTCTTTTTCTTTTGGTGCGCCAATCATTATAATTTTCTGGTGCGTATTTTTTTGTAAATGCGTTATCATTTCTGATGCCTTTGCAATGGTTAACCGGCGTGAAGAGGCTTCCGAATTAATATTTACAACAATAAAATTTTCTTTTGGAAACGGGTGTGTAAGTAAAACTTTTTGTTTACTGGTTTTGGCGCCATTATACACTTCAAGCAGTGATATATATTCTTCTACACGATGCAGGCCTTTAGGTTTTTTATAAGCATGCGTTAATAAAAGATTCCGGAGATCGTTTTTAAAACCAACCCTTTTTTTAGTACCAGTTGCCCATCCCATAAATGCAGAAGAAAAAGAATCAGGCAGGCAAAAAAACAAGTCAAACTTGTTAGCTTTCTTTATGTTTTTTCCAAACCGCCATAAACCGGCTAAACTTTTGTTCTCTTCTTTATTAAAAACAAAAATGTTTTGCACACCAGGAATATAATTCATCAGCTCCTGCAGTCCTTTTTTGGTAATTACACTGATAAGAGCATTGGGATATAACTGTTTCAGTGCCTGTATAAAGCCAACTGCCATCACTGTATCACCTAACCAATTTGGCAAGCGGACTAATATCTTCATGTTAACTCCTAAGTTTGCAAAAATAACAGAAGATGTGCTCAACCTATTAATTATCGTGCACATGTAAACAATAGGATGAGATCTTATTATTCACAAAAGAATTAATTATGGAATTGAAGGACTCTATAAAACAGGCATGGGAAAACCGGGAAATGCTCACTGATAATGCTGTAAGAAATGATATTCATTCAGTGATAAAAATGATTGATGAAGGACAACTAAGAGTAGCTGATCCGCCGGGAGGCGGAGTAAACACAACCAGTGGATGGCAGGTAAATGAATGGGTAAAGCAGGCCATACTGCTTTATTTTTCTATTCAGCCAATGCAAACCTGGCATGTAGAACCTTTTGAATTTTATGATAAAATGCTGCTGAAAAAAAATTATGCATCATTGGGTGTTCGGGCTGTACCCCATGCTATTGCCCGTTATGGATCGTACGTTGCAAGAAATGTTGTGCTGATGCCTTCTTATGTAAACATCGGCGCTTATGTAGATGAAGGTACAATGGTTGATACGTGGGCAACCGTAGGAAGCTGTGCTCAGATTGGTAAAGGCGTTCATCTAAGTGGGGGAGTAGGTATTGGTGGAGTATTAGAGCCTTTGCAGGCCAGCCCGGTGATTATTGAGGATGGCTGTTTTATCGGTTCAAGGTGTATTGTGGTAGAAGGTGTAAGAGTGGAAGAAGAAGCAGTGTTAGGCGCCAATGTAGTGCTGACCCAATCAACAAAAATTATTGATGTAAGCGGAGATTCTCCATTAGAAACGAAAGGAATTATCCCGGCAAGGAGTGTGGTAATTCCTGGCAGCTATACAAAAAAATTCCGCGCCGGTGAGTACAATGTAAGTTGCGCATTGATCATTGGAAAACGCAAGCCCAGTACCGACTTAAAAACCAGTTTGAATGATGCGCTAAGGGATTTTAATGTGGCAGTTTAGAATTAGTTTACAGTTTACCGTTTACAGTTGTATCCTATATTTGCAAGCCACGAAAGTTCATTGAACTTGTGAACACGTAAACTGTAAACTCTTTCCCTGCCCGGGTGGCGAAATTGGTAGACGCACCGTCTTCAGGTGGCGGCGCCGTAAGGTATGCTGGTTCGAATCCAGTCCCGGGCACAGAAGTTTTGCGATAAGATTGCTATAAGCAAATTTCTCCATTAAATTTTCATGGTATAAGTAAAATAATTTTAGAAGGCCAATTTAAAAGAAACAAACAGCCCAAACCTTTTACTATTTATTAGCAACGTAGTTGGCGTTACCCGCCAGATAAAGTCTAAACGAATCACTTTAAAAACGTTATCAACACCAGTTCCTAATTCTACATAGGGTTTATTGTTAAGGGATTGAAATGGATAGTCCCCCGTAAAGTTGAGCGCTTTATTTGCATTACTCAGGTTACCCAATAAACCTTTGGCCGTCCATAACTGCCGGAACTTTAGTTTCCGGGTAAGCGGAATAAACCGGAATAAGCCATTGCCGAAATTATGTTCGAAATTAAAACCAACATATTCGTCATGTACAAATTCGTAACGGTTCATCATATTAAATGCACTGCTGTTATAATAATAAATTTCATTGCCGGGGGCGATATCTAAAAACAAATAGGGGAGGGTGCCATAGGTTTTGCCGGCAAACAGGTTATAATAAATATTACCAAAGGGAGGAATTTTACTATAATTGCTTACACCTCCGGAAAGCTTATGATAATTATACCCGCTTCCAAATACCCCGTTGATTCCTTTTGTATATTTTATTTCGGCGATAGGTAAAGGACTGCCTAAACTAATCCTTGAAAAAGTGTTTTCCAGGAATCTTTCCAGGTAGGCAAACCTAAGTCGTAGCGAAGCTTCAAATGTATTGAACCCAAAACCTTTAATTGTAGGGTAAGCTGTTTCACCAGGTAGGTTGCGGATAGGATTGTAATCTTTATGTTTTGTTGAAAGCAGAATTGAAATTCCCGGATTCCATTCTTTAAAAAAATCTAATCTTTCTTCTTTTGAGCGGATATATTTAATGGGTACGCCTGATTTACGAATGGCGAGGGCAAAAATGTTATCCGCACTTATCTCATCAAAATAATTTTGCCCGTAATCAAAATCATTAAAATAAGAAGCATAAAAATACATGCGTGGATGACGTTGCGCCAGGTACATCACATCAAATTCACCTTTCAGTTTACCATCTTTAAAACCATAGGCAGCATAACCATGCAGGTTAAATTTGGTACTGAATTTCGCATTCGTGTTAATGTCAAAGCGAAGGCGCAAACCTTCTATTGCATTACTATATACCCAATTATGCCAGGGGCCAATTTGGTATTGTTTCACATCTAAATACCCGGTGCCAATAAAATTAATCGCCCTGGTGTAGGCTTTAAATTTAGGCATCTGCATCAGGGTATCAATCATATTATAAATGCCTGCCTCGTTCTTATTAAGGCTTTCCGGCCGGTTGATAGCCCAATATTCTTTTTCTCTTTCTTTTGCTTCCCCCGGTAATATCACTTCTTCTTTTACCTTATTCTTTTCCAATTCTTCCTCCACTGAAATATCATTCAAAACAACTTGTTGGTACGTGGTCGTTTTTTTACCAATGAATGAAAATTTAGATTTTCCAAAAGGCGAAATATCTACGACAAATTTATCTTTAGATAAAAACCACACACTGTCTTTCACCAGGCTGTATTCCTGTATCAGGCTCAATTGATCAACAAAATTGATGTTCGCTTCTTTAGACAGTCGCAGGTTCATTTTTTGCACTGCATAAGTGCTATCATGAATCCAGCAGTCTCCTTCAAATGTGCTTTCGCCTTTTCTTTTGGCGGTAAATAAAAAATGTATCAACCTGCGGCCAGCCACATATTGGGTATCAGCAATTTTATAATTGTAATAATTGTCGCCATTATCGCTGATGGGGCTTACAAACTGCTTGTCAAAAACCGGAATAAAATTGTTATAGATATTTACGATTTGATCCATGCCGCCTAAAAGTTTGGTGACACTTTCATTATCCATTCCGATGGTTTTAACGGCTTTAAAAACTTCCCTGCGGCGAAGGGGATTTCGTTGATAATAATAATCAGAGATGGATTCGGTAATGTAAACCGGTAAAAATGGAACACCTTCCAGTGTATCGATATTATCTAAAATAAAATCAAAAGGGCGTAGCAGTTTTAATTTACTAAGTTTTTCTTTATTTACATTTTTAAAATCAAGTTCAAGTTTATTATATAGCTGGTAAGAAAAATTATCAAAGCGGTAGCGATTATTTTGAGGTTTCTTTTTTACAATCTGGCGCCACATAAATAACCCCCGGTTACCTTTTGCTTTGACCACTACACCTATATTCATTTTTCCGGCAAGTAGATTAATGGTAAGATTAGTAGTATCTGTTTTTAAGGCGGCATAACTGATAAAAATTTTGTATGGCGCATAACCTACATTGGTAATTTCTAAGGTATCGGTAAAGTCCGGTTTTAAATAAAAAAAGTAGCTACCTGACGAATCAGATAATCTGCCATTACCGGAATTTTTGAAACTAAGCGAAGCGAAAGGAATAGTCTCACCGCTATGATTATCTTTTACTACTCCCTGTAAAATTTTTGTTTGTGCTTGTAACGTACCCGGTAAAAGAAAAAGTAGAATACAGAAAAAAAATAGAATACGTTGGATCATTGCTTCAAAATTAAACGTTAGCCTCCATTTTTTATAGCTTGC